>Ga0316202_10001535_pt1 | contig 17624 bp, 3 predicted proteins | sample 3monrhotite_MG_FD_204934 | JGI IMG/M metagenome (GOLD analysis project Ga0316202, IMG submission 204934) | Microbial mat bacterial communities from mineral coupon in-situ incubated in ocean water Damariscotta River, Maine, United States -... | ecosystem: Environmental > Aquatic > Marine >... | reverse complement strand
ATGAAAACGTAGAGAGAGAGTACATAATGAACTACGATGAGCTGTATTTAACGCAGTTAAAGTCAGCTCTAGATAAGCAAACACCGACTGTATCTTTTGATACTGGTGTAACTCAGTTAACTAATCCAGGAGGAACTAGTGTTGATGGCATAAACAATTATGTTGAAACATATGAAGGCGCTAAAATACTAGTATCTAACGATGCTACTACCTACGCAAGAGATAAAGGACTTATTTCAGGAGATAGAATAATAACTGAGCAGGATATATTAAATGGTAATGTGCCTGATGAAATGTTAGGAATGCTAGAGAGCTATCGTAGAAAGATAAATGATGCTAATGATCAAATTTATCTACAGAACATGAGACTGCAAGAGGCATATGAAACTACTGGTTATAGTCAGGGAATTGATAATGTTTTAGATAAAGATTATAACGGACTAAGTGGTAGTGAGTTTATAGATAATGCTAGAAAAGTTCTTAACATGCCAGGGGCTAGCGATGAGAATGTAGCTGCAGAAATTATTAGATTAAATTCGATAAATGATAAAATAGATATAGGAAAAGAGCCTAAAGAACGACTTACTCCAGAAATGTTAGAAATACAGGATAAAATATTTAAATTAGGTGAAAATCGTGTTAACAACTTTAGTTCAGACTTTAGCCCAAGTTTAGATGAAGTAAATGAGCATCTTGAAAAGAACAGCAGAACGTTAGTTGGAGGAACTACATCTACTACATTCCCAAGTGAGACAGATCCAATGGTTCAACCTAATACAAAAGCAGTTAAACAGACATTTGAACAGCGCCCACTTAATCCTAACTTTAGAATATTCTATGGTGGATTAAAGCAAGACGCTGATGGAAATGTTGCTAGTTTAGTAAAAGACTATGAGTTAGATCCAGATAAGCCTATAAAAGTAACTCAAGTTACATTTGATATGCAACCTTATTTAGGAGAGCCTACAGTATCAATGCAACTTGATGCAGTAGATCCAAAAAGTGGAAACAACATTATAGTAAAAGTACCTACATCTAACTTCCAAGCTAGTGGTTTAGATCAATACTTTAATGATCCTATGTATCAAATGGCTATGACTTATGGTAAAGCATCTGTTGCAGGTTTAGATAATGTTAATATAGGTTTTTATACTCAAAATGGACAGTATAATGGGCACTTCCAATATAACTTTGGTAAGGGAGGAAACGTTGTAAGTATAGGAAGTTATAATCAAGAAGGTAAACTTTTAAATACCTACAGTCTTAATGATCCTACGATAGAAAAAATTATTAGAGATAATACACGGCTAGATCGTATAACTAAACAGCCCTTAATGACTTTTAGAATGATGACAAACTAATATATGGCAGAAGAAGTTCAAATAAATCCATTTACAGGAAAGCCTTTTGGAGCTGAGCCTAGTATAGATACTACTACTAATGATTCTCCTACAGAGATAAATCCTTATACAGGTGAAGCTTTTACATATGTAGCTCCTAAAGTTACACTTGGTGGAGGTGATATGGGAAGACAAATGATCGGTAGTGGTATTACGTCTGGAATGTATACCAATCGTAGGAACGATGATATAACTAAATTTACTGATTATAATGTACCACTAGGTCAAGAGCTAGACTGGGAAGAAATACGAGCTGGTAATCAATCTACAGCTGAGCAGTGGGGTAGAGGACTTGCTAAGGCAGGTGTTACTACAGTAGGTGCTGTAGCAGAAAACACATTAGGTGTGTTGTTTGGATTAGGGTCTTTAGCTATGGGCGGTGCATATTATGACAATGCTATTGGTAGAACTGTAGACAAGACTAATGAGTGGATGCGTGAGAACATGCCTAACTATCTTACACAGGAAGAGCAAAAGATGAGCACGTTCCAAAAGCTAGGAACCGCAAACTTCTGGGCAGATACTGTAGCTAATGGTTTAGGATATTCTTTAGGTTCTATGGCAACTATGTACCTAACAGGTGGACTAGGACCTATAGGCCTGCTAACAAAAGGTCTGGGAGGAGCAGCAAAAGGAACAGCTCTTTATAATACAACTAAAGCTATTGTTAACGGTACAAAACTTGGTACTGAGATAGCAAAAAAAGCTAGCACATTAAATAGAACGTTACGTGCGTCACAAGTTTTTGAAGCAGGTCTAATGATGTCCTTAGCTGAAGCATCTGTAGAAGCAAGAGAAACTCAAAAAAGTACTTATCAAAGTTTACTAGAAGATTACATGGAAGAGAATCTCCTATCTAACGAATCTGAAGTACCTACTGATATAAAAGCGCAGTTTGAAGATGTGTCATATGCTGCAGCAAATACAAACTTTGTAGCTCAACTTCCTGTACTTGCCGGTACTAATTTAATGATGTTTGGTAAGCAAGTAGCCGGATTTAACACTGCTGCAAAAGAAAGTGCTGATGTTATAATAGATCAAGTTTCTAAAAAGGCTGCATCTAAATTTGCTAATGAAACTATGTGGCAAGGTGTAATGAATAGAATGAAGCCGCTTGCAGTGAATGGAGTAGAAGAAGCATTCCAAGAAGGTTTTCAGTTTGCATCTGGAGAGTTTGCACATAGTTACCATACAGATAAACTAAAGAATAACGGCTATGGAGACATGAGTAAGGCATTGGGTGATGCTTTATCTAAAACATTTGGTACGCAGGAAGGATTAGAATCAATGTTTGTAGGTTTGTTAACCGGTGGTATCATGGGAGGCGGGCAGTCTATTGTAAATAAAGACCACTCTAAAAGAAAAGCAAATGCGCAGTTACTCGCTGACACTATAAATACAGGCTTCTTTGATGGAGCTACACAGAGATTAGGATATGCTAACGCTAGTAGTGAAGTTATGAAGCGTATGCAGGCTGCTAAAGAAAGAGGAGATATAAATGCATATAAAGATGAGCAGTTTAAACTAATATCATATAACGCACTCCAAGCTTTAGAGATGGGAGGTTATGATGTCTACAGACAAAAGATAAATGACTTTGGTGATTTAAGCGATACTGAATTTGCAGAAGCTATGGGTATATCTCTAGTAAATGAAAAAGGAGAAACTCTTACATTAGAGCAAGCTGCAGGTCAAGGTAAAACAGAGATATTAAATGATATAAATTCTAAGATTGATAATCTAGAGAAAGTATACAAAAATGTAAATGATAGATTTGCATTACCAGAACCTACTAGAGGATTGCCTAGAAAATTGATGGGAGAGGAAGCTCGTAAAGCTGAAGATCAGACTTATAGAGAAAGAGCAAATTTAAGAAACGAACTAGTTCTTAAAGGAGCAGAAGTTCAAGATAGAACTCGTAGAATGGGCGACGTTCAAAAAGCTATGCAAGAAACTATTAATAACTCTCTTGCAGCTAATGATAAAATGATGGGCTCTGAGTTAAACATGAATGATGTATTGAAAGATTTTTCTATATATCAAACCGAGCCTGGAGAAGTAGATGCTAAAGACTATCAAGGTGAGCAATCTTATAAGGATATGCTTGATAGATTAAATAAAACTTACGCGGAACTTAAAAAAATAGATCCTATTGCTGCTGAAAAACTAAAAGCTGAAATGCAAGACTATGCAGACTTAGCAGCAGATACGTATGCAGCTTTAGATGCATATAATAAACTATCATCTGATCCTGGCGCACAAAATGAATTCCAGAAAAATCTAGAAGCACAGCAAGAGGCTACAATATTACGAGAACAAACAAAAGCGTTTAATGAAAAGTTTGATAATGTAGAAACATCTGAGGATGTAAGAAAGATATTAGAAGACGATACACTGCCGGAAAGTCTAAAACAAAAAGCAAATGCTAAAGAGCTTGAGTTAAAAGCAAAAGAGAGAGAGCAGCATCAAAAGTACTTAACACAAAAAGGTACAAGCCTTGAAGACAAGATAGCTAATCTAAAGAAAATAGATAAAACTAAACTTAACGCTATAGAGATTGCGGGTTTAAACTCAGCTATTGTTGAATTAGAAAGACAGTTAGATTTAAAGAATAAAGGACAGCTTGATGTACAACAAGGTGAGCAGCAAGAAGATCAGGTTACAGACCAACAGGATGCTACAGGAGAAGTACAAGAAGCGTTTGACCCTGACAATCTAGGGGGTGTACAAGTTATAAGTGAAGATGGTAGGACATTCCAAATAGATGGCACTACATACTACAATAAAGAAGCTAATCCAAACGACGCTGTAAAACGTACAGAAAGATCTAAAAAGATAAAGTACGTAGAGTTAGAGGATGCAGATGGTAACAGAAGACGTTTTATTAAACAGCAAGCTGATGCATTAGCATATGCTATCCGTATGTCTGAAGCTCGTAAGCTAGAAGGCCAGCCAACATTAGATAGAGAGGCAGCTGAAGCTAGAGAAAAGGCTGCAAAAGAAAGAATAAAAAGATTAGCTTTTGGTGGTAAACATGGTAATAAAACAGATGAGTCTTTACGCTCAGAGATATACGAACTAGATAAAATACTAGACCAACTAGAAACAGACTATGATAATCTTAGATACTTCTTTATATCTGAAGGAGCTACTAATAAAGATATAAACAATGAGCCTGAAATGCGTGAAAGGAAAAGAGAAATAAACTCTCTTAGAGCGCAGATAAGAGCACGTAAGGGCGTATTAAAGCTTAGAGGACAATCTATAGGTGTATCTGAAATGGAGCGTATACGCATAGAAGGTAAAGCTATAGAAGCTATAGAAGAGTCTAAAGAGTACAAAGCTATAGTAGAAAACGAAATAACAGAGCTAGAGCAAACTATTGAAACTCTAGACCAGTCTATGCAAGAGTATCAAAACAATGATGACTTTGACTCTTTCAAGGCCGCATCTGCAGCACGTAAACAAGCGCAACAAAAATTAGAACAAAAGCGTAAGGACCTACTAAATGCAGAAGCACAGATAGCATTAGAAGAAAATAAACTAAAAAGAATTACAAATGAAAACGAAACTGGACTTCCAGAGTATGGAGGACAAACTACCGAAAGCACTGAGGGAGAAACTCAAGAACAAGACCCTGCAAGAGAAGCTAGAGATAATAGAGAAAGCGCTAGAGAAGAGGGGACTGCTGTAACACCAAGGTATTCAGATGATGATGTTACTGTAAAAAGTCAAAAATTTAGAGCAATAGATTCAGATGGAAATATTCAGGAATTTGAAATTAAAACAAAGCTTGATGGGTCTTTAGAATATATTGATGTACCTAAATTAGCAGATAAGTCTATAGTACAAAGAAATAAACTATCTGCAGAAGATGTAGTAAATGAAACTTTTTCTAAAGATAAAGGATATACAGTAGAGCTTTTAGAAACTACGTATGGTATAGAAGCAGGACTTAATCCTAAAAAGTATGAAAGATTAACTCCAGATCAAAAAAGAAGAGTAGATGCAGCTAATGATTATGCTGAAGATACTCCAGAGCCTGTAGGTAAAAATGAAAAGGCAATAGAAAAATCTGTAGAGAATAACAAAAGATCTCAAGAAGCAGCTAATCCTACATCAAGCGGTAAGCAAGGTACTCCTGTAGAAGGAACAGTTATAGGAGAGTTTGATTTAACACAGCCTATGCCTCCAGCAGAAGGGCCCACACTTGGTGAAGCTTTACAACAACAAAGGCCTGCAGCTGTACCACCACAAGAAGAGGATATAGATACAAAATCTGCAATGTCAGATAGAGCTATAAAAGATCCTGCAACAAACAGATCGCAAATAGAAGTAACTCCCGCAGGTAGTCCTGTAGTTAATGCGCCTGATACAGTTGATGGTGAGATAATTAAAATGGATAGAGAGGCTCTAGTACAAATACAGCCAGGTGTAGAAGTAGAGTTCCAAATAATAGAGAATGATTACTATAAAGAAAACTTCCCTTATAGTAGTGTAGCTGATATACCTGTATACTTTAAAGTAGGAGATCAAATAGTTGGTAAACTACAAAGAGGTGAAGGCCAAGATAGAGCAGAGATAGTTCGTAAACTACAAGCAGGTGAAAAAGTTACATCAAATGTAAGTAGTGTAATATCTCCAAACTTTAACAATGCAAGAACTGCAAGTGGTCAAACTTATTTTTATGATCCTCGTGAAACGTTTGGTGGAGCACCGCAGCTAGTAGGTACAGTTGTAACAGATGGTATAGTAGAATTCATTGGGCCTAGTGGCTCAGATCTTACTATGCGTACGCCGCAAAAAACAACTCCAGGACAGGTAGGTTTCTTAATACCAGCTAATCAAAACCCTGAAGGAACAGACAATGTTTCTATGGGTAGCACAGCTAATCTTACAGAAGAAGCTGTAGGTGCTGTAGGTGAAGCATTAAAACAAAAGAACTTTGATCTTGCAAGAGAGATTGTAGCTAGTAGTGATGAAAGTAGAAGACGAGCTGCATTCTCAGATCCAACATATCTAGAGTTTGGGCAGTTTGGTAGTGGTCAAAACTATATGGTATATAATAGCCCACAAGCAGAACGATTAATAAGAATGAATGATATTGAACTGCAGAAAGCTTTACAGAATAAACCATTCCAATTTAGCTTTGTTGATGTAAACGAAAATGGTGACTATACTGTAACTAAAGCAGAAACTGTAGACTATGACAAGATTAAGAATAACTTTAAAAGAGACTTTGCAGACTTCTTAGGTAGAAAAAAATACAATGTAGATTTAGAAAGAGCTAGCAGAGAAGGTGCATACACTAGTCCTGTAGATCCAAATAGAGTATATGATAGTTATACAGACTATTTATTCTCTGCGCAAGAAACCGGTAATGTAGCTAGACAAGAAGGGCAAGGATATAATGCTATTCTAACAACTGATGTAGTACGAACTTCTGTAGGATACTTTCACAACCCAGTAATATCATTTAGTAAAGGAAATCTTAGAGGGACAACAGTTGAAGAAATCTCAGAAAACACTACCTTTGCTTCTTCCAAAGCTCCAAGTGTATCTGATCTTAAAAGCTTTGCAAACGAAATGGGCAGTCCCTTTGCATCAGACCTAAAAAGAAACGACTTTGAACAGGGTTGTAAAAAATAATAAATATGGCTTGTAGACTTAAAAGAGATAATGATAATAATGTTGTAGGAATGGAGACAGCCGAAGGGCAGTCATCTATACTATTTGATCAATTGTTAACAGCTACTGGAAATCCTATAGTTGCTGAAAATGTGTATAGAAATATGTACACAAAAGAATTCAAGGACGACTATGGAATGGATTTTGAAAACGATCCTAAAGCAAAAAACTCAGCTAATCTAATCACAGATGAAAACGGTGAACCAAAGCTTGCTGCAGGTAACGGGTACTATTATGTTATAAGACCTAATGGAACAGAAAAAATACTTACTAACTCTAAAGGAGAGCCATTAACATTTACTACTACACAAACAGCTAGTAACCTAAGCTACGAAAAAGAAAGAGTGCTAGTTGATACTATAATTAGTTTCTTTAATGATTTTCGTAAAAACAATCCTGAGTACTTTAAAAACATTAACAATGTAAAAAAATGGTTTGGGGATAAAAAAGGAAACGTAAAAGGTTTACTAGCGGAAAGAACTCTAGCTGAAGGGTTTGATGGTCTAAGAAGAAATAGTAAAGGAGTTCCTATTAAAGAAGATAGAGACAAAGTAATAGCTGTAGCTGAAAAAATAAAAAGCAGAGAGATTCAAGATGCTGATGGAGTTGATGCTGAATTAGCTGATAGTGGTATTACTATTAATGAAAAAGGCGATATTATGTTGAATGTATATCTTCACTGGCAAGATATTACAGATACTCTTGGTAATATTACCGTAAAAGGATTTAGAAGTTCTATACAAGAAGGGCTAGAAGCATACGGTATGAAAGTAAAGGATGATACCGTAGAGATAGTGGATGAGGATGATACGCCTATTCGTATACACGATATATCTAGACTACAAGAGAATCCAAAAGATAAACTATCAAGTGGTGTAAAAGCATTCTTAACAGATATACGAGCAGATGAAAAAAATGTATTAGGATACAATACAGCTATACCATTAGATGAAATATACTCTGAGATAAATGAAGCAACTGTAGATCAGCAAGACTTCCCTAGTATGATGGCTCAGCTAAGAACAAAAGCAAAATACAACCCAATACTTATACCTGTAATAAGAAAACTAGAAAGCTTAAGCGCTCAAGAAGAAGCGGCATTCTATGCAAACTTTGCTAACTCTTACAAAAAGTTTTTACAATTTAGAACAGATAAAAGAGACGTTGTAGAAGATGGACAAAAGATAGGAGAAGTTATAGATGTAAAAATGTTTGACTCTGACCAAGGTAGTATAAGAGCAAAAGCTTTAAACTTTTGGAGACGTCAATCTATAGAAGCAGACATGCCTAATCCAAGAGCTTTGTACAGAGAAAATGAAGAAGGAGAGTTAGAAATAGTAGAAAGCAAGCGTAAAGCAGCTGTTGCCGCATTTAAAAAGATAGAAGGTCTTAGACTATCTACAAAAGAACTACAAGACGTAGATGTAGAAAACTTATCTACAATGTTATGGAATCTAGGTATACAATACGGAAACACCTTAGAAGAAAATACAGATAAACTAAAAGAATACTTTGAAAAAGGAGATGTTGATGGTACAACCGGCATAGATCTATTTAGAAAAGAAGTATTCAGACCTAAAAAAAGACTAGAAAGATTAATCAATGCAGTAGAAAATAATAGATATATCTACTCAGCGGATGATATTGGTGGTACAATTGATGTAATAAAAGAATTAGCAGGCATTGCTCCATTCTTTGTAAACAATCCAGCTGAATCATTTTTAAGTGGTGCAGGTAAAGTATACTACCCAATCAATCAACCTACTATATTGGATGAAACTATAGTGCAGATAAAGAATAACTTTCAACCTATGTTTGATGGTTCTATACAAACTCCACTATTCTCTCCAGGGGCTAACATTGAATATCAATCACCTTTACTAAGAGCTTTATCTAACACAGATGTAAGAGAAGTATTAAATACACAAATACTAGACTCATCTAAAGGAGTAAATGATTATGGTATTGGTGAAGACTATGAAGGACAAAATGAAAAAACTTCTATTACAGTTAGACTAAATGCTTTTGCAAATAATGGGTCTCCTCGATACTTTAAGCTTGCACTGCCTACACAAGCGGATCGTAAGCGTATGGACTTTATTACCATACCAAGATTTGAGTATTACAAAAAACTAGGAGTTAGTTTAACTAAAAGGGAAGCAATCAAAGGCATTATAGTGCAAGACTTATCAGTCATGCATCAAGCTAGAATAGATATAGCAAAAGCACTAGTTGCAAAACCGGGCGGAGATATAAGCCAACTTATTGAAGGTTACCACTATGCAAAAGGTACTAATCCTTTTAAAGATGGAGAAACAGGTTCAGCATTTACTATGCCTCAGATTGCAGGACTAAACTATACTCAAAAAGTAGAAGGCACTGCAGACTTAATACAAAGAGCTGATGTCTTATTGGATCAAAATGCTGGAGCAGCTGAGGTACAAAAGATAGATGAGATATTAGAAAGACTAGTTGATGATGTAGAAGCTAAACTAGAAACGTATGAGGAAAGAGTCAATAATGAAATACAAAGATTAGAAATACTACCTGCAGACTTGCATGCCTCTATTAGAAATAACAAAAACTTTGTAAAAGACTTTGTCTTCAATGATTTCTTTGGTAGAATAGAAGTAAATAAACTATTACGTGGCGGTATGGCCTTTGCAAAAGACGGGGCAGACTTCTATAAGCGTATGGGATTAGTCAATACACCTGGTAGAAAGTTAGCATTACAAGGAACGTTAAGTGATCCGGGGTATGGTATGATGCCCACATACAAAACAGCTACTATAAAAGAACTAGGATTTCAAGATAAAGCTGTAGCAAACACAGTCGCTGATAAAATGTTTACTAACATGATGGAAGCTGGTATATCAAGAGATGAGGCTGAAAGAATATCTAATGAATACAGATCTGTAGTAAAAACAGATGCGCAGTCATTTATATCTATAGATATGTACCGCGGGATACAACAAGGACTAGGAGAGTGGGGATCTAGAGATGAACAAGCGTATCTAAATGAAACTAGTATAGACCCAGCTAATCCAAACGCAGGTAAGTATGTAGACAATAAAGGAATTCCTGTAGTTATTAAGCCTATAAAACCTTACCACGAAGAGTTAAAAGTTAGAGATGGTAAACCAGTTCTGCATATGGATAAAAACTCTTATGTAACTGTTACTAAAGAACTATCTGCAGAGTACCCGATACTAGAAAAGTTACGTAGGGTTATGCAAGATCAAGATATTCATGTAATACATGAAGAGAATGCAAACAAAGGAGCTCGTAAAGATATTAGAGACCCCTACGTAGATAACTTAGATAGCTTAGATACATATATACTAGACTCTACAAAATTAAGATTGCCTCAAATAATACCAGTTGGTAAAAAAGATACGATTACCTTCTCAAGGCAGATACGTAAAAACATTATAGGTGATTGGTTATTAGACCCTAATCTAAACTTAGAATTCCAAAACCTAGTAGCAGAGAATATAAAAGAAGATACAAAGAAAGTAGAAGATGAACTCGGACTCACAGCTATTCGTAATGCTAAAACATTAGAAGATAAAAAAGCTGCAAAGTTAGAGCACTTGCAAAATTTAAGAGAAAGATTACTGTCACAGATACGTGAAAAAGGATTACCTGATTCTTATTTAGGCGCACTAAACATTGTCCCAAATGGACAGTTTGATTATAGATTTGCTATACCGCTAGCATTTCCTAACTTCCAAGCTAAGTTTGAACAGATATACTTTAGTCTATTTAATAACGGCATCTTTAAACAAAAGCAAAAAGGTAAAGAGCTCGTACAGATAGCAGAGGTAGGTGGGCATATAGAAAGCAGTGAGCTAAAGATGTATGACGGTACAGCACCTGCACAAGTCATGATGCGTGCTAGCGACTTAGGATTTGAACCTGGTACAACAATAGAAGATGTAAAAGAAGACGATCCAAGACTTACAATAATAGGATACCGTATACCTAACCAAGGTAAAAACTCTATGCTTCCAATGAAAGTATTGCGTTTCTTACCTGAGTCACATGCAAAAGGAATCATAGTACCTGGAGGAGTTACTAAACAAATGGGTAGTGACTTTGATATTGATAAGATGATTGTTATTCAAAGAGAAGACGGTCAAGACCAGAGATCTCAAAGAGAGCAAAGAATATTTGATATAATGTTCCAAGCACTTACAGCTCCTGAACACTTGAATCAAGTATTAGACCCATTAGATGGTAATAGACTTGTAAACAAAGCTATGGAAAATCGTGATGGTAATATTATGGTAGACTACAACGATCCAATGGCTGAAATAGACATGGAGATGCGTAACAAAGCAGGTATTAGACTTAGAGGTTCTTGGGCTAATGTACTTGCTGGGCATAATATAGCTCAACAGGGAGCACTTGTTATAGATGAAAATCACACACCTATCATAGAAGGAATACAATTTAACAAGTTAGGTCAAAAATATGAGTATAGTTTTAAAGATGAAGGAGACTCACAGAAATTTAATAGTGCATCTATATCCAACTATCTATCAGCCGCAGTAGACGCCGCTAAGAAGCCTATACAAATAGACATAAATGATAACGAGTTTACTGTACCTGTATCAGGAATAATGCTAAGTGCAGGAATACCTGTAGAAACTGTAATTGATTTTTTAACACAGCCAGCTATTGTAGAAGCTATACAAGTAGCAAGAAACAAAGGATATAATTCAGGCCAATTGTTCTTAGCTATTAATGAGGTTAGAAAAAAGTATAGAGGTAACATGGCAGACGCAACTGTTAGCATGTCTTTAGAAGAGCTATCTAGTAAAAACGAAGACAATCAAGTAACAATGTTAAATAACTTTGGACTATTCCATAGAGCTGGTAGATCTGCAATGAAAGCATTCAAAGTAATTACTCCAGATAATATAGATAATGTAAATGAGTTATCAGCATTACGAGGATGGTTAGATGTAGAAGCTGAGTACACAAGTGATGAAGATATACAACTAGTACAAGGAGCAGAGGAATTCATTACTGAAATGCAAAATAATGTAAATGATAAAGCTCCTATGGAGGTTGCGTACCGTGGAATCTTTGATACTATACTAACTGCTGCAGAAGATGCAGGGTTTATCAATAATAATGTCGCATTTAATGTGTTTAAAAGAGTATTAAAGCAACAAATAGGTGCAACTGCATTCAGCCAAGACGCGCAGAAGTTAATAGATAAAGCGTTATTCTTAAAAATAATGGCTCACCCAGATAGCCCGCTAGCTTCACTAATGTCTAAGAATAACTTTGAAAGATTGTATACAGATCCTGCAAATAATATAGGTATAAGACTTAGAAGACTACAAGAAGGTGGTAAATTAAAAGGTAATATATTCTTTGAAAACTTACAGCAAGCTGATACTAATAATGAAAAAGGCATTCCAGTATTTACTGTTCAGTTAGATACTAGTTTTGATGCGGGAACATTAGAAAAAAACAAAATGATTCAAGGGTTTGCAGATATGTTAAATAGTTCTGACCCACAAATTGCAGAGTTTGCTAAAGATTTAGTAGCTAATCAGTTGATGACAAAAGGATTCCAACCAGGTAGAGGAACATATATAGATATGATACCATCTGAAGTATTTACTACTAGTATGTTGAACCCTGCATTAGAAAGTCCTGTACAGTTCTTCTCTAGAATACAGCACAACTCTCACGATCCGTTGTTCTTTAATGACTTTGTTCACGATTTTATTCGTAACTTTGGAACATCTAGACCTGGAGGCAGTCCTTTGTTACCTACAGCTAGTTCTAAACTAATTAGGCCTGATAGTAAAGGTGTTATAACACTAGCACAAAACGCAGCTCCTAAGTTATACAAGGGTAAAAATAAAGGATGGGTTGCATATTTTACAGCTAAAACTGAAGACAAGTCTGAAATATATGTAAGAGTAGGAGAAGGACAATATATGAAACTGCAGCAAAAAGGAGTTCCAGGTAAAGTAAACGAGGTAGGTAACGCATCTGAAAACAGTTCTATGAAAAGAGAAGCTAATACAGTAACAGGACTACCATCTACAAATGTGATAGAGCAGAGGCTTACAAAGAGAATAGCAGATGCTAAAGAAAATGTTGTAGAGATACAAAAAATATGTAGAATATAATGGCGAACAATTGTATAATAATAGTAAATGGTAAAGAGCATGTAATGATGTCTAAGGTTGCAGACTACATTGATAACTCTGCAACAGGATCAAGAAACTCTCAAAAGATAGTTGACATACTAAAAGATAGTAAAGTCTTAACGCAGTTCCAAGGTAAGCCTGAGATGTTTGCAACACAAGAACAGCTGAAAGAACTAAGACTTGTTAACCAAAGATACCCCGGTCTTCTAAACTTTTCATTCGAGACAACACAAAAGTATGGACCTGAAACTGGACAGCCTACAAACATATACAAAGTAGATATTAGTCCTAATATATTAAACAACGCATCAGAAGTAAAAGCAAAAGACTCTGAGTTTAATTTTAAAAATAACTTTGAGAAAGATGAGTTTACCAGAAAGACTCAAGCTAAATCAGAAGGTGTAATAAAAGAAGAAACTCCAGCAGAAGAAACAGAACTCCGTGCAAACACATATACTACAAAAGAAAATGCGCAAAAAGAGTTGATGGAGTTAGCAGTCAATGCTAAAGTTATTGTAGAGTCAGAGCTGCGCGACGTGCAGAACCTACCTGAAGATCAAATAGAGCGTAAAGAAAATAGATTACGAAGATTAAAAATTGCAGTAGCAAATATTAATAAAGTAGAAGACTTCTTTATGTTCGTAGCAGCTAATAAGGATAATGTAAATAATGCAATAGCAGAGTTTAATTCTTTAATGACACTATCTGTAGAAGAAAGAGCGACAGCTGCTAACATGAATAGAATGTATGAGATAAAACAAACCTTAGATAGTTTAGATACCATACAAAAGTTAGAACAAGTAGCGTTGGATCAGCTAGCTCTAGGAAATATAACATCTAAAGATAGATTTGGTATTATGCTTTCTGATATAAAAGAAACTATAGATAAATCTAAAAGATTAAATCAACAGTTTGAGCAGGAGATTATACCTGTGATGGCAGAAGTTCTTGTTGGATTCCACAATGAAGCAATTGACCCGCAGATACAAGAGATCATAGATAACATAGAACAAACAGGAGACTGGCGTCGTTTCTCTAGTCAAATAAGACAAACAAATGAGTACCAAGATTTAGTACAGCAGCGAGACAGCGGCGCTATAACTGATCAACAGTTTAATGAACAAGCAAAAGCTTTAACTCTAGAGCAATTTAAAAATAGACAAATACCTGGAAGAGATAAACTAATAAAAGATTTAACACAAGCGCACAGAGATAAGAGCGGATTCTCATACCTATTTGATCCAATCATATACTCATCAGAGCCCGCAATACAATTGTTTGCTAAGTCTGTAAAAGAAGCAACGTTCAAAAAGAACGAAATGACTCTTGATTTTAAATATGATTTAGCTAGAGAATATGATCTATTCAGTGAAGGTTTAAGCGAATCAGATGTAGCAGGACTAAATGATTCTATATTAGAAACTACACAGGTCCCACAGTATGACAGTGAGGGTAATCAAATAGATCCAATAGAAGTTTTATCACTAGTTAATCCACTACTAGTAGATAAGTTTAGACAGGATGAAACTGCTATGTATAAAAAGTTAAATAAAAAATATAAAAAACCTCAAAGAGCAGATTATAAAGATAAAGCTTCGTTTGAAGAAGCAGTTAAAAAATGGAATAAGACAGCAGATAAAACAAAATACTATAATGAGGTAGCAGCTTGGCATAAAGAAAACACAGAAGCCGTACCTACATATAAAGAAGAGTTAGCTAAAATAAACAGACAAATAGTAAAAGCTGAGAAAGATAAGATAGCGGCAAAGGAAGCCGGTAGATCAGACCTTGAAGCTGATGCGAATACACAAATAGAAAAACTAAAACAAAAAAGAAGTTTTAATATAAATCCAGTAACAGGACAACCAAGGGGATCATTCATTAAACCAAAAACATCTAAGTATACTAATCCAAAATACACAGCTATACAGAACGATGCTAAAAAGAAAAGATACTACGACTTTATAGTTAAAGAGTTTGTGAAAGGACAGAAGATGGTAGGTAGTAAGAGGATGACTAAAAATTCTTGGGAAGACTTTTCATACATAATGCCATCAGTAAGAAAAAATGAACTTGATAGAGTGTATGAAGAAGGAGCAATAGAAACTGTAAAAGATATATTTAAAGAAGGTTTTACTCCACAAAATACAGATATTATATTTGGTAACTATAATGAAAAAACCGGGGAACTAGAAAAGTCTGTGCCTGTATTCTATGTAAACAATGTACCTGCAAAAGATGTATCTAAAGATGTAGCTAGTAGTATATATGCATTTAGAGACATGGCACATAACTATGCCGCTAAGTCTGAAGTAGTAGGTCAGGTTATGTTGTTTAGAGATATAATGAAAAATAGAGATACATTAAAGGTTAATCCTGCAGGTGTAGCATATTTAAGTAGTGTAGCAAACAAACTAGGTATTAAACTACCAGCAAAGAAGCCGGGTGAGTCTTATACATACAAGCATGTTGATGCATTCATTGACACAATAATGTTTGGACAAAGAGAGTTAAAAGAAAACTTCAACCTGTTTGGTAAACAATTCTCTGCAAACAAAATAGCAAATAGTATAAACGCATTTACTGCTATAAATACTTTATCGTTTAACTTCTTACAAGGAGCTAACCAAAGTATCATAGATAATATGGCACTAATTAGTGAGGCAAATGCAGGACAGTTCTTTTCTCGTGGAGACTTAGCATGGGCTAAATCTAGATACTGGGCTGAAGGAGCAGGCCTATCTGATACAGGTAAATTTGTACCTGATACAAAACTTGGTAAGACATTAGAAATGTTTGATGCTCTTACAGAATTCACAGATCAAGAGGGGAATAGATTGGTAGGATCTAAGTTACGTAAGGCTTTGCAGTCTGGTAACTTATTAGTAGTACAGCAAGCAGCTGAACATGAGGTAGCAGCAACTAGGATGCTAGCCTTAATGAAAAATTTAGAGGGAAAACTACAAGATAAGGATGGTAACGTAATAAATAATGCAGAAGGAAATGCCGCAAACTTATACGAGTTACTAATAGTAGATACAAAAACAGGCAGGCTTTCTATAGATCCAAGAGTTGCAAACTTTAACAAGAGCGACTTTATAAATCTAATGCAAGGACTGGCTAGAAGAACTAACCAGACTAAAGGAAGTTTTGATAGACCAACTGCACAACGTGTGTGGTACGGTAAACTAGCAATGCTATTCCGTAGTTGGTTACTACCTGGATTAAGAAGAAGGTATGGGCACGGCGGGTTCACAGGTCCTACAGTGCATGCTGATGAAGAGTTAGGAACTGTAACACAAGGTATGTATGTTTCGTTTTGGAACTTCTTACGCAAGAGTGTTGCAGAAAAAGCATGGCCACATACTGTATTTGGACAGCTGACTGAAATGGAACAACAAAATGTAAAGCGTACAGCTACAGAACTAGGATCACTAGCAGCAGCGTTTGCAATAATAGCAGCTCTACAAAATCTAGACGACGATGAAGAAAACTTTGCAACTAACTTCTTACTCTATCAAACGTTAAGATACCAAGCAGAGATGCAACAGTGGATTCCAATATACGGATACAAAGAAGCATTCCGTATTGCTAAGTCACCAACAGCTACAGCAAGGCAGGTAGAGCAAACATTCAAACTGTTTGATCAAATAAAGAAAGAAGGATTATATAACCTAGGATTTCCTGTAGAAGAAAAAGATATATTCTATCAAAGAGATACAGGACGTTATCAAAAAGGTGACAGAAAAATACAAAAGTATGTAGAAGATCTGATGCCGGTCATTAGAGGTCTGAATAAATCAGGTAACGCTAAAGACGCGGCTCAGTACTTCTTAGGAACTTCGTATAAATAATTACTTCTTACGTTCCATAGCCATCTTCAATAAGAATAGATAGCCAATAAGATCTGTAACGGTATCTTCTGTTTCATCATTGATACCACGGTTCTTAATACGCATAATCTTATCATCCATACGGACAAGTAAAGATTCTACCGCATCAAGCTTACTAAATATATTTGCAGGGTTTAACGCGCTATTTCCATATGCAGCGTTCTTTTCCTTCAATAAATCAGTAACGGATTTGGCCACTTTATCAAGGTGCCATCCGAAATCTGCATTCTCAGGGACTTGCCAACTGGCTTTTTCTTGCACATATGCGCGCTCTAAAGCCTGTACACTTTCTGACCATCTAGACTTGTCAAAATTTACAGGATCTTTAGTTGAAACAGTGCATGCTCCAGCTTCTACCTGTTCACAGCAGTTAATAGGATACCAAAAAGTGTATTGAGTTTCACCTGGCATCACTAATCTAAATCCATCTCGTGGATTCTTTTCTATTACTTCATAGATGTGGC
>Ga0316202_10001533_pt1 | contig 17677 bp, 15 predicted proteins | sample 3monrhotite_MG_FD_204934 | JGI IMG/M metagenome (GOLD analysis project Ga0316202, IMG submission 204934) | Microbial mat bacterial communities from mineral coupon in-situ incubated in ocean water Damariscotta River, Maine, United States -... | ecosystem: Environmental > Aquatic > Marine >... | reverse complement strand
TCACGGTTATCACGGTCACGGATGCAGACAGCACCACATTCACTTATACACTCGGTGGCACAGACAGCGCGTTATTCGCCATGACGGGCAATAGTCTGCGCTTCATCGCTGCGCCCAACTTTGAGGCCCCGCAGGACAGCGGTGGTGATAATGTCTATAACGTCAGCGTGATCGCCAACGACGGTAGCAACAACAGCGCCGCCAAGGTCTTCGCCGTTACCGTGACCGATGCCAATGATGCGGTACCTGTGATCACCAACACTAACCTTTCCCCATCAATTGAGGAGAACACCACGGCGGTCACCGTCATCACGGTCACGGATGCAGACAGCACCACGTTCACCTATACACTCGGTGGCGCAGACAGCGGATTATTTGCCGTGACAGGCAATAGCCTGCGCTTCATCGCTGCGCCCAACTTTGAGGCCCCGCAAGACAGTGGTGGTGATAATGTTTATAACATCAGCGTGATCGCCAACGACGGTAGCAACAACAGCGCCGCCAAAGCCTTTGCCGTTACCGTGACCGATGCCAATGATGCGGTACCTGTGATCACCAACACTAACCTCAATTCATCAATTGAGGAGAACACCACAGTGGTCACCACCATCACGGTCACGGATGCAGACAGCACCACATTCACCTATACACTCGGTGGCGCAGACAGCGCGTTATTTACTACGACAGGCAATAGCCTGCGCTTCATCGCTGCGCCTGACTTTGAGACCCCGCAGGACAGCGGTGGTGATAATGTCTATAACGTCAGCGTGACTGCCAATGACGGTAGCAACAACAGCGCCGCCAAAGCCTTCGTCGTTACCGTGACCAATACTAACGATGCGACACCTGTGATCACCAACACTAATCTCAATTCATCAATTGAAGAGAACACCACGGCGGTCACGGTTATCACGGTCACGGATGCAGACAGCACCACATTCACTTATACACTCGGTGGCACAGACAGCGCGTTATTCGCCATGACGGGCAATAGTCTGCGCTTCATCGCTGCGCCCAACTTTGAGGCCCCGCAGGACAGCGGTGGTGATAATGTCTATAACGTCAGCGTGATCGCCAACGACGGTAGCAACAACAGCGCCGCCAAAGCCTTCGCCATTACCGTGAGCGACACTAATGACGCGGCACCTGTGATCACCAACACTAATCTCAATTCATCAATTGAGGAGAACACCACGGCGGTCACGGTCATCACGGTCACGGACGCAGACAGCACCACGTTCACCTATACACTTGGTAGCGCAGACAGCGCATTGTTTACCATGACGGGCAATAGTCTGCGCTTCATCGCTGCGCCTGACTTTGAGACCCCGCAAGACAGTGGTGGTGACAATATCTATAACGTCAGTGTGACCGCTAACGACGGTGCCAACAATAGCATCGCCAAAGCCTTCGCCATTACTGTGGTCGCTATCGATGACACGGTAGCACCGGTTATTACGCTCAATGGCGCTAACCCGATCAGACTCATAGAAGGTGCTACCTATGTCGATGCCGGGGCGAGTGCAATGGACGACCGGGATGGCAGCGTGGGAGTGGAAGTCAGTGGCTCCGTTGATACCAGCATCATTGGCACCTATACGATCACCTATACCGCAACAGATGCTGCAAGCAATACCAGCACCGCAACTCGAACGGTCAGCATTCATTCTGCCACTTCTGCTTTTATTACTACCTGGAAAACAAATAACCCAGGCTATCTGCCCGAGAACTACATATATATAAAAACATCAGGAGGAGGCTACAACTACACCGTTGATTGGGGGGATGGTCAAATCGACCACAACGTGACCGGTAGCCGCAGTCATTATTACACAATGACCGGCACTTATACCGTATCCATCATTGGTGACTTCCCGAGAATTATTTTCGCTGGAAATTCAGATGCCGAAAAGCTGCTTTCCATAGAACAATGGGGAAGCACACAGTGGCTATCAATGAGGGATGCATTTAGGTTTTGTAGAAATCTTGTGTTGAACGCAAGTGATGTGCCCGATTTATCACTAGTGACGGATATGATGAACATGTTTAGCGGCGCCTACTCCTTCAACCAGGACATAAGTACTTGGGATGTCTCTTCTGTGACAAATATGAATGGTGTGTTTAGTGGTACTCGCGCTTTCAATCAGGATATAAGCGCTTGGGATTTCTCTTCCGTGACAAATATGAGAGGTATGTTTTTTGGTGCTCGCGTTTTCAATCAGGACGTAAGCACTTGGAATGTCTCTTCTGTGACAGATATGAGCGCTATGTTTTGGAATGCTTACGTTTTCAATCAAAGCCTAAGCACGTGGGACGTTTCTTCTGTGACAGATATGAATGAGATGTTTCGCGGTGCCAGCGTCTTCAACCAAGATCTAGGTTCTTGGGATGTTTCTTCTGTGACAAATATGAGTAGTATGTTTTCTGGTGTGACTCTTTCTTTCGTCAACTATGATGCTTTGCTTTTAGGGTGGAGTGTTCGAGGTTTGCAAAATAATGTCACATTTCACGGAGGAAACAGTCAATATTCCCCTTCCTCACAGGCTGCCAGGGACACCCTCACAGATGCCTTTGGCTGGACAATAACTGATGGTGGGCCTGTGCCATAGGTTTTTATATTAAGCTGATGGTTGCGCAAATTGACAAATAAAACATGAAAGGATACTGAAACGGCAGAAATGCGCATCAATAACCGCACCTGGAATAAACCCCAGTTCACAAATGTGTGGAGAACCCTTTGATGAAATGCAATGCAGTGGATTATATACCCGTGGCGTTTGGGGCTTAGGTTTAAGTGTGCGTTATATTTGCTTCATGGCAAGGCGAAATGACACGTAATAGTCGCTCTATGGAAAGCTCACCTGCCGGGTGCGTCGCTACAACTTGTATAGCACGTTGTCTTTTGCATCTGGCGGCGTTGCGAATCGTCGCAATAGACAAGCTATTCATCGCGCCTTGTCCGTCATAAAATTCAACGCACTCTACAAGTCGTTCAACTGCGAATTCTAGGTTAAAACGTATGAAGAAGGGCGAGGGAGCGCTTAAGTGATACGGATAAATCTTTACCTTTGAAAGATTTATCCGCTCGTTAGTGATGGTAGCGATTACGTTGAAAACATGCTCGACGTTTTCAATATGCAGTAACTTGATGAGCCGTACTCACTACAGCGACGCCCCTTTGGTCAACGTGCTTTAAATATCGCTTCGCGGCATTTACTTTCATCTCCATAGTCATTCATGAAGTCGATGAGACTGTAGCTTTTTTGAAATTGCATCTTGTTTTTCATGGGCTTATCCTCAGACTATGGCCAACATCAAAAATTGGCATAGCACTTCCTCACTGAATGGCTGCATTTTATGGGTAATCAGGATTTATTATTGGCCGCGTGTCGAACTATTGCTTCACAGAGCGGGCGGCAAATATCGACATTTGCGCGCTGTTCAAAACCGAGAAACATCGGAGAAGGGTTGAGTTCAAGGATTTTGAGTTGTCCCTGTCTGTCGGCTTTTAGATCCATTCCGGTGAAGCGTAGCCCAATAACGTCGACTGCAGTAAGACACTGGTGTTGAATTTCTTCGGGTAGCCCAAAGGCTTCAATGTGTTGTTCGTTTTGACGGAAATCAACGGCGTCGCTGGTAATTCGCAAACAACACACAATTTTCCCATCAATGATGTAGACGCGAATATCATCACCGGGCAGTCGTTCTTGAAACGTGACAGGCGCTGTTGCAAGCTTAATTAATCGTTCATCAGTCAAGTCTTCGGGGCTAACTTTTCGGGTGGCTGCACCGCCCATTATGGGTTTGTAAATACACTCTTGGTGTTCACAAAATGCTTTTACTGCAATGGGGTCATTGCTCCAGAGTGTTTCGGGGACGGGTAGGCCAGCCTCGGCGAGTAACGAGATTTGGTAGGGTTTGGTGATGTTTTGTTGAGCGCTGGGTGGGTTGAACATTGGAGTGCCTAAATGTTCCCAGCGGTTGAGGATTGATGTTAACAGCGTCGAACTTTCCCGAAATGCCATCATTGTGCGACGCCAATTGTCTTGCATTTCATCTTCAATGTTGACGCCATAGCCAATGGGATCTTGATAAAGACTGCGAACATATACGGCAGAGGGTTTACCGATGTTCTGTCCTCGAACCACAATAGTATCAGTGTTATGTCCTACCGAAATAGGTAGGTTTTGCGGAAAATCTCTGGCGTCAATGACCCAAGGTTCATGTCCAAGCTCAATAAGTCCAGTTTGCACAGCCCTGACGTGAGCGTCTGCGAGAGAGCCAACAATGACAATAGGTGAGGGTGGTATGTGGTTCAAAGTTTGATTGGGTGAAAAGGTTAAAAACCAGCTGCGCCTCAAACAGGTTGAGGCGCAGCATGGGAGTCAAATAGCGACTAACGCCCTATTCTTCACCCAGTGCCAATGTGGTGACATCCCAGCCAGATAGTGTTGCAGCATCATCGAAGCGTGTATTGGCGTCACTAACCTGATCTAGCTCTTCTATAAAGAGTTCTCTGGGTTGCGTGTTACTTTTTTTTACGTCGTTATTGCTCATGGATTATTACCTCGCTAGTTAGTTTCCGTACAAACTTGTACGCTACGAAATACCTCTTGCTTTTTTATAAGTAGAGGCCACTTTTCGGTGGACGTCTCCATCGAAAATTCTTGAATTTCCGTCCAAAGAAAGTCGATAAACATCCTTGTAGAAAATTATGGGAGAATTGAATTTTCAGAAATTAGATTCTAATCACAAAAATGGTTCACACAACCATCAACGATCATTCTGTAAGATTAGTTCCCCGTAATCTATTTTGTGTAAGCATCGTGTCAAGTTTTAATAAATGGCCAAGGATTTATCTGGATAAGAAAATCTCAATATTATAAAAAGTATCTTATATGAAGGTATTAAACTGAGTCTTTGATATTTATTGATGGCTATCGTTAGTAACTTGTGTAAGTGTTTTTACATGAATAAAAATAGAAATTTCATTATTTTTATCGATGACTGCTGTTAAGCATTGAATATTGGACTTTGAATGATATGCCGTGAATATGGCATTTTTTGTGTTATTAAATATATGTCCGTAATGGTTGGAGTTTGGGTTTTATTATGCGCCTTCTTCATGCCATGAGAGCATTGAAATTTCTTACAATAGTTTGACAACTATTTTTGATAACGGCTGCTGTGTTGCGTAAAGAGTCTATTGCCACTTTAGCGAGTTTAGTTTGAATGGTGTTCTATTGATACTTACTCTTGATCTAATCATGAAATGAAAGTGACGCACATTAAAGGTCTAAATCTCAATCGCTACGGGTATATTGCTGATGTGAAATGTGATAAAAAGGCTTGCTGTGTATTAAGCAAAATGTATGCGCTGTGGTGGAATGATTACCGAAGGTTGCTTGGTGCCGTTCAAACGGTAATGTTGCGCATTATTTGCGCAAATGAAACGTAAGTTATTGATTAATAATATTGAGGGCCAAACAGAGTGATTGATGCATTAAAAGGTTTTGACGAAGAAGTGCCTAAATGGGATATCGCCTTAGCTGCTTTGGCAAAGGAGGAGGCAGGAAAGTTGGGGCGAGGCTTGCGTATTGTCACGTTTAAGCGCTTGGCCGATGATCATGCGATACGTTTTGATGACATTATGGTGACTATGTTTGAGTTGGTGATTAATAAGGAATGGCGTTACGAATACCCAGATGGTGTGGAGAAAGCGATTAGTCGCGATGAGGTTGAAAAACTATATGTGGGTGGGCGGTTAGTGGAAACGGATGTTAATGAATATGTTGGTTTATGGTTGCCAACCTAATAGGTTGTTATCTGAACTGTTTTTTGAATACCAGTATTTTGAATACCAGTATTAAGCTTAGTTAAATATAACTCCCGGACAGAGAAGACTATGAAATTGAATATTGTCTGCAAGGCTGTCGCGAGTATCGGTGGTCTTTTTCTTTTTTTTGCCAGTATGTCAACGTATGTGGCGGCGGAGCCTTTTGCTCCACGACCGCAGGTTCCTGATGATATGGTGGACAATTATCAGGCAGAAAGTGCCCGTGATTCGGTCATCCCTGAAGCGGCAGAGGTGGGCATTCCCGCTTATCCCGGTGCTGTTATTATTCGTACTTTTGCGGTGAAAGAGCGGCCACTAAAATACGAGGGTTTGCCGATTATTGAATTGATTACCTCAGATGATTATGAAACTGTCATCGCCTTTTATAAAAAACAGTTATCTTCCTGGCGTGATGCTGAGTTGATGTCGGCTTATTATTTTGCGCAGCATGGCAATCTCAATTTTTTTAAACCCGAAGAGCCACATGTGGGCATTCACAAAATGGAAAATTATTATCGGGACGGGGATAAAAAACTGCTGCATCAATTGCTGCCTGGGGCGCAGACGTTGATCAAGGTCTTTTACGCTCGATAGTGATTGTTTTGGGTATAGGCATCATTTTTTGAAATGGGCCTGTGTCAGTCGAAATACTACAGGGCTTAACGCCACCAGGGCGATTAGGTTGGGGATTGCCATAAGGCCGTTCAATACGTCGGCCAGCAGCCAGATGATCTCCAGTTTGCCCAGTGCGCCAATCATAATGGCTACCAGCCACAGCAGTCGATAGGGCAGGATGACACGGATTCCGAACAGGAATTCGGCACAGCGTTCGCCGTAATAGCTCCAGCCCAGTACCGTAGTGAAGGCGAAAATGGCGAGCCCGATGCTGACGATGACGCTGCCAAAACCGGGCAGGCCCGTGGAGAAAGCTTGCATGGAGAGTGCAGCGCCGGTTTCGCCGCTGGTCCAGGCTCCGGTGAGAATAATGACCAGTGCGGTCATGGTGCAGATGATAATGGTGTCGATGAAGGTGCCTAGCATGCCGATCATGCCTTGTTGTACCGGATTATTGGTGCGTGCTGCGGCATGGGCAATAGGCGCACTGCCAAGACCGGCCTCGTTGGAAAAAATACCTCGCGCCACGCCGAAACGAATCGCTGCCCATATTGCTGCACCGGCAAAACCGCCTGCGGCTGCGGTGCCGGTGAAGGCGTCACTGACAATGCTGGCCAGTGCAGCGGGTACATCGGCGAAGTGTGTGAGGATGATCCATGATGCGCCTGTGATGTAGGCCAGTGCCATGAGTGGCACCAATTTAGCGGCTACCACGGCAATGCGTTTGATGCCACCGAGGATAACGATAGCGGTTAAAATCATCATTACGCCGCCCGAGACCCAGTCCGGGATGGCGAAGGCGGTGTGCATGGCATCGGCTACGGAGTTGGCTTGCACCATATTGCCGATGCCAAATGCGGCGGTCATGCCAAACAGGGCGAAGGCGATAGCCAGCCATTTCCAGTTTTCACCCAGTCCATTTTTGATGTAATACATGGGGCCGCCCACGTAGTGGCCGCGTTCGTCTACTTCACGATATTTTACGGCCAGTACCGCCTCACTGTATTTGGTGGCCATGCCGACGAGTGCGGTAACCCACATCCAGAACACTGCGCCGGGGCCGCCAAGAAAAATGGCGGTGGCGACACCGGCGATGTTGCCGGTGCCAATGGTGGCGGCCAGTGCCGTCATCAGAGCCTGAAAGGGTGTAATGTCGCCTTTGTCTTTCGAGTGACGGCTGCGCCACAATAATCGAAAGCTAGCAATTAATTGTTGCCAGGGCATGGCTTTGAGACCAATGGTGAGATACACGCCTGTGCCCAGCAGTAGTGTCAGCATAACGGGGCCCCAAATGATGCCGCTGCTGATATTCAGAAAATCTGTGATGATTTGCATGTGGTTTTTTACCTTGGCTAATGGCGCATGGTACTACCTGGACCTGATAAATACCCTCCGATATACTGCGCAGCGCTCATAAATTTACACGGTATTAACAAACGTATGCGTATTTTTTCTTTTTCTTCATTGAAAGCCTCATTGCCTCTATTTTTTCTTTTTTCTTTCTTTGCGACACAAACGCAGGCTAACCAGCCGATAGAGTCTTTCATGTGGAAAGCATCAGCGGCAACGACAGCGGTATTGATTGCCACAACCAATCCGCTTAAAGCCAGAAGTATGTCGATGGAAACGGGTGGGGGGGAGAATGTTGAGGTGGTTCGTGCGGGGGCACAATGGGATTGGAATGATGACCTTATGGATGTGTTTGGTTGGAAATTAAGTTCCTATTGGCAGTTGGATTTTTCGCGGTGGCAAAGCACCAAAGACGCTAGCCAGGATGGCGTTAATATGACCGTGGGTCTTACCCCAATGTTTCGTTTTACGGGTAAAAAAGGTTATGTTCAGCCGTTTTTGGATGTGGGGGTGGGGGTTTATCTGTTTACGGTCAGTAGTTTTAAAGAACACGAGTTTGGTTCAAATTTTCAATTCACGGATCTGTTTAACGTTGGGGTAAACGTTGGCAAACGAAACCAATGGGGGTTTTCTTATAAATTCCAGCATTATTCCAATGGTTCTGTCCGTGTGCCGAACAAAGGTATCAATTTTCACTTTTTGACACTGACGTATAAATATTGACAGATATCGAGGGAAGAAGAAGCGGGTGAAGAAGACATTATTGATCTTCGGTTTTTTTATCCAACATTTCAAATATCCCTTTAAAAAGCTGTTCTCGATCAACTGGTTTTGTCAGAAAGGCATTGGCACCCACTCGTTTCCCCCAGAATTGTTCTGTAGCCTGCTGTTCACCGCTGACGATAATAATGGGAATGTGTGCGGTGGTGTCATTTTTGCGTATTTTGCGCGTAGCTTGAAAACCATTTAAGCGAGGCATGACAACATCCATTAAAATAAGGTCGGGCAAATGCTCTTTGGCTGCGCTGACGCCTTCTAATCCATCTGTTGCCGAGATGGTTTTAAAGCCAGCTTGCGTGAGCGTTTTAGTGAATAAAGCAACCGCCGTGCGTGAGTCATCCACAATGAGTATCGTAAAATCACTGCCGTCGGCAGGCCGTGGATGATGTCGCCGTTCTTTAACTGTTTTGGCACTGTTGTTGGTGAAGAAGTTTTTTAAGCTGAATGGCTTCATTCGGCATATCCCAGAGAGTAGCTAGCTGTCATAAGGTTAGCGGCAGTTAACTTCAAATATGATGTAATATACCCGTAACGATTGAGATTTAGGTCTAATTGCACGTCCTATTGACTCCATGGTTGCGTTGAAACAGCGATTATTACGCGTCATTTCGCCTCGCCTAAAAGCGCCTACTTTTGGTGGTGTCATGAAGTAAATATGACGCACACTTAAACCTAAATTCCAAACGTCACGGGTATATCTGGATTCTGCGAGTGTTTGACTTATTCGGCACACCGACGGTAGACGCTTCAGGGGGACTTTTGGTTTGCACAATTGGGTGTGATTTTTCTGTGGCTACCATAAAGGTACATTTAATAACGTTGTTATTTTATTACAAATCAATGCGTTACGTTGAAAAAATACAGTAATTGGCAGAGTTTGGATGATGGGCAAACCCGGGAGAGCATATGCATAGCTTTGATTTTCAGTCCATTGGCGTTATTCATTCCTGCTATAAAGAAAAGTTCGGGATTCCGCGACAGTCAGGATTGGTGACGGCGGCCCCCGCTACGTTGGAGTTATATTCCCCTTATGACCGTCCGGAGGCATTGACGGAATTGCAGGGCTTTTCTCATGTTTGGGTGGTGTTTGTTTTTCATCAGGCGTTGCGTGATGAATGGAAGCCCACGGTGAGGCCACCACGCCTGGGGGGAAATCAGCGCATTGGTGTGTTTGCCTCCCGTTCACCGTTCCGCCCGAATCCGATTGGCCTGTCTGCGGTCATGCTGAAAGATATTCAATGCCACAATGGCCGCTGTCAGTTGATATTGCGTGATGGTGATTTTTTGGATGGTACTCCCGTGTTGGATATCAAGCCCTATTTACCGTATGCCGATGCCCTGCCTGATGCGTGTGGTGGCTTTGCGGCGCAATCTCCGAGCAACGAAATAACCGTGACGTTTAATGAGTTAGCCGCAGTACAGTGTGCAGAATGGGAACGGGCACAATATCCAGGTCTGCGTCAGTTGATTGAGCAGGTTTTGCAGATGGACCCACGGCCTGCGTACTGTGTCGGGCGAGAAGATAAGCAGTCATTTGGCATGCGTCTTTATGATCTTGATGTGAAGTGGCTTGCTCTTGGAAATCGGATTGAGGTAACGGCATTATTACCCAAACATAAGAAATAATACGTCGCTATTCAATTTGTTTTGAAAGTGCGCATTTATACCTGTAGCGATTGAGATTTAAGTTTTATTGCACGCCTTCTTCATTCTATGGCTGTGTTGAAAATCCTCACAATAGTCCGGCAATTACTCGTCATTTCGCCTTGCCATGAAACGAATACGACGCACACTAACACCTAAATCTCAAACGCCACGGGTATAGTTGTAAATTTCGTGGTTTTTCCTTGTTCCCGAATAAGTTAAAGGTCGTTTGAGCCATTGTTGTACGTTTAAAAATTATGTTGAATCACTGCAATAAACCCTGCTGAGCTCAATGTTCAAGCTTCAATTTTGTTGGCCGATAGTGCTGGTGCCTGATAGATGAAACGCTTTTCCCATGAAGCAATGGGATTATCAGAATCAGGGAGGCATTGGCACGGAGTAGAATTCTGCCGATTGGTTTTTTCAGTGATCAGGAGTTGAAATATTTGCGGCAACATGCGGTAAATATCCACTTGTACTCTTTATGTCTAATGTCAGGCGATCAGATGTAACGCAATTTTTCCCCAATGCGCCACAATCGGTGGAATCAATCACCCTGTGCGTACGCACCCATTTTCCCGATTTAAAACGGCGATTACCATCGGGCATCCAACTGGCGTTGATTTGCGATAAACAAATTAATCGTTTGTCTGTCGTCGCGCATTCAGCAACCTCAGCAATAAAAAATAGCCAACAGCTTGTAACGTTGTCTAATGCTTCCATTGTTTCCCAGGTACTTGAGTCTGGCGATGTTTCAACATTTACGCTGTTGGCTAATACGCGTGAAGATGAGGCTGTTTTTGTAGAATTATTTGATATGCATCATATGCTGGTGGTGCCTGTTTGCAGGAGGAATAAGACAATTGGCGCAATCGTGATTGGCCGTGCCAGATCCGACGAAATGTTTTCCAAAAATGAAATTACAAAAGCAGCTCAGGTAACGAAAATACTGGGTCAATTACTACTTGAAGTGCGGGCTGATGATGTGGCTGGCAGCATAAATACATCGACAAAGAATAAATCCAGAGCAGTAGTGAATACGGATAGCGAACTACGGAGACAGGAGCGTTTCCACATATTAAATGAAATGACCAATAGCCCCATTGTGATGTTGAATGAAAATTTGTTGGTGTGTGAGGCAAATATATTTGCGGAAAAATTATTTGGTGTAGATGCAGGAAAACTATTGAATAATAATCTGGAGCAATATTTTTATGAGGATGTTCATCGTTTACAAGCTTTGCGGGATATAAAAAACTCTGGAGCAACATTTTTCGAAGCCACTGTTCAGAAGCCTGATGGTGAAACATTGTTTGTTGATGTGCATGCTAATTTAATTATGCCCAATAATGTACCGATGATAAAAGTATTTTTGCGTGATGTTACTGAACGAAAGATGGCCGTAGTAGCGTTACAGAAAGCCAATCAGCGAGCGATTCATTTACTGGAGTCGACTAATGATGCCTATTTGGCGTTGAATGACGATTACGTTATTACTTATTGCAACCGACAGGCGGAACAGTTGTTTCAGATATTGCGGGAGGATGTGTTGGAACAGGTTTTGTGGGATGAATTGCCTGAATTTTCGGCGGTGTTTTATGATTCTTTCCAATCGGCTATTGCTGAAGGCTCGAGTGCCGCATTTGAGGCGTATTATTCACCACTCAGTGTATGGGTGAAAACACAAATTTATCCACACCCTGATGGCTTGTCCATTTTTTTTCGAGACATTACTGAAAAAAAAGCGATCGAAATAGAATTGCATACACATCGCCATCAACTGGAAGAACTGGTGCGTGTGCGTACGGCTGACTTGCAAATTATGAGGGAACAGGCTGAACAGGCAAATCGTGCCAAGAGTACGTTTCTCGCGAATATGAGCCACGAGTTACGTACGCCTCTGAATGCTATTATCGGTTACAGTGAAATGTTACGTGATGATGCCAGAGTATTGGGTGCAGGTGAGTTGGCGACTGATCTTAATAAAATCCATTCGTCCGGCTATCATTTGTTGAAGTTAATCAACAATGTGTTGGATTTATCAAAAATTGAAGCGGGTAAAATGGAAATGAAGCTGGAAAGGTTTCATGTGGCTTCGTTGGTGGGTGACGTGTCATCCACTGTTGGTATGTTGATGAAAAAAAATAACAATAAGTTGCAGGTGAATTGTGAGGGTGATCTTGGGGAAATGGTGGCGGACAGTATGTGGGTGCGGCAGTTGATGCTTAATTTATTAAGTAATGCGGCCAAGTTTACTGACAATGGTGTTATTGAACTCAATGTACGACGTACGGAAGCGTCAGACGATGCCACGTTGCTTTTTATTGTCAGTGATACTGGCATTGGTATGGATGAGACACAAACTTCCATTTTATTTGAAGCCTTTCAACAGGCGAATACCAATACATTGGTAGAAAATGAAGGTACCGGCCTGGGGTTGACGATTAGCCGGACGTTATGCCGTATTATGGGCGGTGATATTGAGACCAGTAGTGAGGTAGGTAAAGGCTCGACCTTTGTGATCAATTTGCCTGCGGTAGTGGTATCGAACAATCATGATTTAAAATAGGCTTGGCCTCTTGAAAGGAACAAAAAGCCAAGCCCAACACACATTGGCAACAGTTACTGTGTCCGTGTAACCACCACCTTTGCCGCTTGGCTCAGCCAGCGATATGACTCATTGAGGGCTGATGTCGTCAAACCATCATCGTTTGTTACCACTCCGCTATGAACCGTGAGCCGATCCAGAATATCGTCCCGATTAGCATTAAAACCTTCAGCTGCGCCTCCCATGGATGCTGGTCCCGGCATGGTGTCTGCAGTTTCGCTATTGGCCTCTGTACCGGCATCGTATACACGCATCATTGTCGACGTGCTGTCGCCCACCGCTAGTTCGCCAATATTCCAGTTGCGTACGCCAGTAAAGGCGTCATTGGTATTGGCTAACATGGTGGCCACAGTGAGTTGCAAACTTGCAGAGTGATCAACGGTGATGGATACCGTTTCTGAGTTTCCTGGTCCGAATGGTCCGTTGCTGGAGCTGGCACTCATTACCGTCGCCGCATGGGCATCAGCTTCGCTGAGAAAGTCTGATGGACTGCCTGATTCGGCCAGCATTTCCAGACCCGTGCTAACCGCTCCGCCTAATTGCCACGGCATGTAAGCAGAGCCATGTATCACAACGCCCAAGGGGGTAAGGGGTTGGTTGTTGGTGAGATTGTACACTTTGACATCGTAAATAGCAGAGACTTGGGTATCCATGTCATCGTCATCGTTATCACTGCCGCATCCGCTAAGCATCAACAGACCTGCTGAAATAACGGTGACGGTCAGATACGATGGCAAATATGGACGCCGTTTTTTTTGAAAGAATCGCATAACATCCTCCTTTTACGGTGTGACGGTGACAGTGATTTTGGCCACCGGGTTTTGCCAGCGATGAATGGTGCTGTTCAGGTCGCTGTTACCGCCGCTAGCATCCTGATCGCCTAACACGCCTCGATGCACATGAATCATGGTATTGTTCTCCATTGTTGCCAAGCCAGTGCCATTCATGCCTGGATTTATGACGGGGGCCATGGGTATCATGCCGACGGTATCGTCAGTCGCACAGCCTTCCGAGGTCGATAACACTTCATAGTTGACTTCAGTACCCGCGTCGTAAGCGTTGACGAAATAAGTGTAGGTGCCTGCCGCAGCGGGGATGTGCTGAGAGTTAAGTCCCAGGAAGGCATCATTGGTAGGTAATAACATGGAAACAATGCTGAGATGGTCTTCTGTCGTGTCAAGCATTGTCGTCGTGCTGGTACCAGGAGCCAGCAGGCCACTGGCGGGATTGGCGATGGTATCGTCATCTTCGCCACCGACGTCGGTCGTTGCTAACAACGGAGCGAGATCACCACATTCCGCCATAGCTTCGAGGGCCGGTGAAGCAGACATACCTAGCTCAAACAGGTTAATGTCATGTGAGTGGGCAGTTACCAGCAGTGGTGTGAAGTGATTACCGTTGGTGAGATTGGTGATGGTGACATCCCAGGTTGCGGCCTGGGTGACGCTGGCAGCAAAGGCTGTGGTGAAACAAGTCGCTAGTGCGAGTGCCAGTGAATGTTTGCGAAAGCCATTGTGGGTCGTAGAATGTGTGTTTTCGGTCATTTTAAACCTCCGAGTTGTTTGATCTAGATGTATTGATATTACAAATTTTGCTCATGCGAGTAGGCGAGAGCTCAGCCAGTTTCTACCTCATAGCTGATTCAAACATCACAAATTAATCACGAATAGTTCACTTTTTAAATTCAGACATTCAACAGGTGGATAGGAGCGTGTTTTATGACTGGCCCATTGAGGTGTGCGGGTAATCTGAAAGATTAAAAACGAACGGGGGCTCGCCGCTATCCGTGACGAGCCCTCATTTATTGTCTGATGATAACTGCCGAGCCTGATTTTTAGAGGTGTGTAACACTAATTAAGCTAAGTGTTGTAAACGCAGAAGGGTGCAGAGACGCAAATAGCGCAAAGAAAAACGGTACAAACCTTGCGCCTTCGTGCACTTTGCGTTAAGTGTGAATTGAGGGCTGAATCACTCAGTTGGCATTTTTTACTGAGAACACCGTCATTCCGGCATGTTTTTAGCCGGAATCCAGGGGGTTTAAACCTCTGGATAAACACCTCAGTACACTAAGAGAAGTTATGTTGTCGAGGCACTGAGAAGTGGCGTGTTATAAACGCAGAGACGCAGAGGACACAGAGACACAGAGGACACAGAGAAAAACACGAGAAACTCTGCGTCTCTGCGACCTCTGCGTTAAATACTCGGTGATTTTTTTAAAAGTAGCCTGTTTTTAACGCTTAATTCATATTTAAAAAATCAGGCTGAGTTACATCTGATGTTAAATTGATTACGGTGTCAGCAGCCACTCCCGCAGCATTCACCACCCGGTTTAACAGCTTCAATGGTGGCAGACAGTACATAGTCCTCCACGCCGCGTCCCGGCGCCCAGTCTTTGATAAAGTGTTTGGATTCATCTTTTGGCGCGATGCGGATATTCTCAAAACCCGCTTCGTGCATCATCATTTTCAGGTCATCGACCAGTTCAGCACCTGCCATGCAACCGGCGTGAAGTATTGGGTCATTTTTCATGTCTTCCGGCATCTCGGCGCTGGCGACTATATCGGAAATAGCCAGACGACCGCCGGGCTTGAGGATACGCAGGGCATCACGAAACACTTGTAGTTTGTTGGGTGATAGATTAATGACGCAGTTGGAAATAATGACGTCTATAGTGTTGTCGGCGACGGGCAGGTGTTCGATTTCACCGAGGCGAAACTCCACTTGTGTGTATTGACCTTTTTCAGCATTGGCACGTGCCTTGCTGAGCATGCTGGATGTCATATCAATACCGATGACATGGCCACTTTCACCGACTTCCTGCGCAGCGAGAAAAGCGTCGAAGCCGCCGCCACTACCAAGGTCCACCACCACTTCACCAGGTTTGAGGCTGGCAATGGCGCGTGGATTTCCGCAGCCCAGGCCCATATCGGCACCCTGGGGTACGCTGTCGCGCTCGTCTGTCGAATAGCCGAGGCGGGTAGAGATGACGGTATTAATGGCTTCGTCATCAGATACTCCGCAGCAACTGCTTTCTACTCCGCAGCCATTATTGTCGTTGTTGGACTCGGCGACTTCTGCGTAGCTGTTACGCACATGTTGGCGAATATCGTCATGAGTTTTTTGATTCATATTTTGCTCCTGAAAGGCACTGCGCGGGACGCGGCAGCCCAGTAACGTTTACGTATTTTATATCAGGCGATGCCTGCTAGGGTAGACTATGTGAACCCGGATTTATTACGGCCATTACTGGCTGAAGTTCAGATATTATCGCACAAAAATAGATATTCTCAGGTGAGGTAAAATGACATGCAGTTGTCAGGTGTATATGGGGTTCCCGTCGGAAAAATGGCGGCAGCTTTTCATTGTATTGATTTTGTTGTCCTGACACTATGGCGATGATGGAAACAGTGATTGATCTTATCCGCCACGGGGAACCAGAAGGTGGCCGCCGTTTTCGAGGGCATTCCATTGATGATGCACTGAGTGAAAAAGGGTGGGAGCAAATGCGCCTGGCTGTGGAAGGCGGCTGTCCGTGGACACAGATTGTGTCGTCGCCCCTTATTCGCTGTTACGATTTTGCATGTGAGCTGAATCAACAGCATCACACTCCGTTGCGAGTCGATGACCGTCTAAAAGAAGTCGGGTTTGGGGATTGGGAAGGTTTTACCCCTACCGAAATACAAGCCCATGATTTATCCCGGTATCACGCTTTTTATGCTGACCCTGTGAACAATCGTCCACCTGGCGCGGAGCCGTTGGATGTGTTTTTTACACGCGTATCTGATGCGTTAAAAACCATTGTGACTGATTTTAAGGGCCAACATGTGCTAGTGGTGGCACATGCAGGAGTGATTCGGGCTGTTATGGCGCATGTGTTAGATATTCCAGAGGCGGCGGTTTACCGCATTCAGGTCGTTAATGCAGGCCTGAGTAGAATTCATTACGGATCAGATCGTTTTCAACTTGGTTTTCTCAATCGAAAATGTATTTAGGAACGCGTTCACACTAACGTCCCTGTTTTTCATCCTGGCTTCATCCCATCTTTGTCTAAAGCGCCTACTTTTTGAGGGGCTGCTCTTCAATCACAAAAGCTCGCAATAAAACGACGACTTGTGCCCCTTCGTAGTAGCGTCATTTAAATCAACTTGACGATCTTTCTTTATTTCTCATGATAAGCAGATTTTTGAATTCTCTAGGTGCACGAAGAGTTTGAGTGCCGAGATATAAATACTATTGCATCTTGTTTCAGTAAATCGGGAAAAATTCTTTTTTGGGGAGAAGAAAAAATGCAGAGGCTGTTTTTTCATAAATTGCTATCTGACTAAATATATACCTGTAGCAATTGAGGTTTAGGTTTTATTGCACACTCTCTTCATTCCATGACTGCGTTAATTATTAATAGCGTTGTGTCAATGATCGGATGAGTGTTCACATTGCTAAATGTCAATATTTGTAGGGTTTGATTGCTTTTAATAAAAAAGAGCAAGAATGGACAAATAACATGGATTGCGTATTTTTTAATTATAGATAACATGCAATAAAACTAAATTAATCAGTTGAATCGTAGCGAGAGCGATTATGGTACGGAAGATAAAAGACTTTTGGGAATATTGTGGGCGACAGCGTATCATTCATATGGTGAGTTCAAAATGTTTCAAAAAGTCTTTTAGATTCTGTGTCATAGACGTTCACAGTAGATTCAACTGATTAATTTAGGATAAACAGGGGCGAGAGAGTCGCCATACAAGTAACACTAAATTTATCAATGGCTTGCCATATTTTTCATGGTGTGGTTTTAAAGGTGCATTGATAGAGTGATACTAAATAGTGTTACTTGAAGATGT
>Ga0316202_10001532_pt1 | contig 17703 bp, 23 predicted proteins | sample 3monrhotite_MG_FD_204934 | JGI IMG/M metagenome (GOLD analysis project Ga0316202, IMG submission 204934) | Microbial mat bacterial communities from mineral coupon in-situ incubated in ocean water Damariscotta River, Maine, United States -... | ecosystem: Environmental > Aquatic > Marine >... | reverse complement strand
GCTTAAAGCAGCTATTTCTTGGATGTTTTTTAAATTAAAAATGATGTTTTTATATACCATAAATCAATACCCTAAAAATATTTATACCATAAATTAGATGAAATAGTACTTTTTCAGGGATGACTAATTAATAAAATAGAACAATGAAAACAACTTCAAGAAAAAGCTATTTTTATGGAACACAATCAAAAATGGTAAAAAATTCTAAAAAGATTGTGAAGGTAAAAGGTTTTGTTGAAAGAAAATTTATAAATACCTTAACTCCTAAATTTAGTTATAAAAATCATGTAGGAGAAATAATTTCACCAGAAATGGATAACACTTTATAATTTTTTTTTAAGGTTTAATGCTGCATCATTAACTTTTATTTTTAAATCTTCTTTGTACTGAAGAATGCTATTTTGTACATTTTTATTAGAACTTCCAATAATTTGTGCAGCTAAAATTCCAGCATTTAAAGCCCCGTCTAGCGCAACGGTGGCAACAGGAACGCCACCTGGCATTTGAAGAATTGACAACACAGAATCCCATCCATCAATAGAATTTCTCGATTTTATAGGAACTCCAATAATAGGTAATGGGCTCATAGAAGCTACCATTCCAGGTAAATGTGCTGCGCCTCCAGCACCCGCAATTATTACTGAAATTTCACGTAAATGAGCATTTTTTGCATAATCAAATAATTTTTCAGGAGTTCTATGTGCTGAAACAATATCAACCTCAGTTTCAATATTAAAACTTTGTAAAATATCTACGGCTTGTTGCATAATTGGAAGGTCTGAAATGCTTCCCATAATAATTCCTACTTTGCTCATAATATGCTTATTTACTAATTACTCTAATCGTATTTTTTACTTTTTCAGCTATTTTTCGAGCTTCATTTAAATTGTTATTCACCACGGTTACGTGCCCCATTTTTCTAAAAGGTCTGGTTTGTTTTTTTCCATAAATATGGGGTGTTACTCCATCCATTTTTAAGATTTCTTTCATGTTTTCATAAACTACATCACCTGAATAACCTTCTTCACCAACCAAATTTACCATAATTCCTGCAACTTTACTAGCTGTATTTCCTAACGGAAGGTTTAAAATGCTGCGTAAATGTTGTTCAAACTGATTTGTGTATGAAGCTTCAATGCTATAATGACCACTATTATGTGCTCTTGGTGCAACTTCATTTACTAAAATATCATCGTTTTCTGTTTGAAATAGTTCAATAGCTAACAAACCAATATGTTTAAAAGATTCAGCAACTTTTAAAGCAATATTTTTAGCTTTTTCAGCAACTTCACTTGATATTCTTGCTGGGCAAATTACATATTCTACTTGGTTTGCTTCAGGGTGAAATTCCATTTCTACTACAGGATATGTTTTTAGTTCACCATTTTTATTTCTGGCAACAATAACAGCTAACTCATTTTTAAAAGGAATTAATTCTTCAATAATACATTCAGTATTAGTTAATAAATTTAAGTCAATTTGGTTTTTAACAATTTTAACTCCTGTACCATCATATCCAAATTGAGCTGATTTCCAAACAAATGGAAATGCTAAATTTTTACTTTTTAACTCATTGATGGTTGAAAATCGTTTATGTGGTGATGTTGGAATCTTATTTTTAACAAAAAAATCTTTCTGCTTGCCTTTATGTTGAATGATTTGTAAAACATTTGGTTGTGGATAAATCTCCAAACCTTCGTTTTCTAATTTTAACAAGGCTTCAATATTTACATGTTCAATTTCAATAGTCAATAAATCTACTTTTTTTCCAAAATTATAAACGGTATCAAAGTCTAATAAGTCGCCTTGGTGAAATTCATTACAAATTTGAGCACAAGGAGCTTCAGTAGAATTATCTAATATACTTGTATAAATATCAAATTTTTGAGTTTCGGTTAGCAACATTTTACCTAGTTGACCACCCCCTAAAACACCTAATTTAAAATTTGAGGAGAAATAATTTTTCACTTTTTATGGCTTTTGTACAAAAATAGGCATCTGTTTTTAATTAAAGGATTAATTATTGGTAATAATTAAAGTGCTAGTATTTATTTGATCGACTTTATATTCTCTAGCAAAATGAGAATTTCCTGTAGTTTGGGGAGCGCCATCAATAATACTATATTCACTATTATCACACGGGCATTTCATTTTTAAGCTTCCATCAAAAACCATTGGAGTGTTACAATCATTATTTGGGCAAGCTCTTTCAAATGCTTTAAAAGGTGGTGTTAAACCTACATTTTGCAGGAAAATTCCTTGTAAACCTTTGTTTGCACCAGCTTCAATATATATCCATTCACTAGGTATTTGTAGATTTTGATATAAAGGTAAATTTAAATTAAGTGTAACATCAACAGGAGCATAAGGTAAAACATCATTAGTTACATTTTTTTCACAAGAAATAAGCACAACAATTAAAATTAAATAAAGTATTTTTTGCATCGTAATAATTTGAAGTTTAATGGTAAACGCTTGCAATTTACAAATATTTTGTACATTTGTATTAAATCTCATTCTGGCAAACAGTTTTGAGATTTTTTGTATTTATTAAAATGAAAAGTTATGGGTAATGTTTCGTACTATTCAGTAGAAGGAATGAAAAAATTGAAGGAAGAGCTAGAACATTTAGAACATGTTGAGCGTCCTAGAGTTAGTAATGATATTGCTGAAGCAAGAGATAAAGGTGATTTAAGTGAAAATGCTGAATATCATGCAGCAAAAGAAGAACAATCGCACTTAGAATTAAAAATAGCAAAGTTAAAAGAAGTGGTTTCGAATGCTAGAATTATTGATGAATCACTTTTAGATACTTCTAAAATATTAATTCATTCTATTGTGAAAATAAAGAATACTGCTAACAATATGGAATTTACATACACATTGGTAGCTGATTCTGAAACAAATATTAAAGAAGGTAAATTGTCTGTAAATTCTCCAATAGGTAAAGGTTTACTGGGAAAAATAGTTGGTGATATTGCTAAAATTCAAGTTCCTAGCGGTGTAATGAATTTTGAAATTTTAGAAATTTCGAGATAAAAAACTATAAATGAAATAGTGTAAACCCTTTTCAGTTTGTTAATTGAGAAGGGTTTCTTACTTTTGGTTAAAAATAAAAAGATGTCAATATTCACAAAAATAATTAAGGGTGAAATACCTTCATATAAAGTAGCGGAGAATGAAAAATTTTACGCATTTTTAGATATAAACCCAAATGCAAAAGGTCATACATTAGTTGTTCCTAAAAAAGAAGTAAATAAGCTTTTTGATTTAGATGAGGAAACGTATAATGAGTTGATGATTTTTTCAAGAAAAATTGCTATTGCCATAGAAAAAGTGGTTCCTTGTAAGAGAATTGGAATGAGTATTATTGGGCTGGAAGTACCTCATGTACACGTACATTTAATACCTTTACAAGCTATGGAAGACATTCAGTTTATAAAGAAAGTGAAATTACAACCTAAAGAATTTGAAGCGATAGCAAAATCAATTTCAGAAAAATTATAACCTTATTTTTTTAACGAAATAGCAAAAGTAGTTCCTTTGTTTATTTCAGATTTTAACACTAAAATTTTACCATTATGGTAATCTTCAATAATTCTTTTTGCAAGCGATAAACCCAATCCCCAACCTCGTTTTTTTGTTGTAAAACCAGGTGAAAATATTTTTTGTTGTATTTTTTTTGGAATTCCTTTTCCTGTATCGGAAATGGTAATAGTTACATTTTTTTCGTTTTCAGAAATGTTAAGTGTAATCTTTCCTTTTCCTTCCATGGCGTCAATAGCGTTTTTCACTAAATTTTCAATAACCCAACTGAATAATTGAAGGTTTATGTTTGTTGAAATTTCTTTTTTTGGTGCATTAAAAATAAATTCAACTTGTTTAGAACTTCTTGATTTTAGATAATTAAAAGAACTAGAAGTTACATAAACAATATCTAGTTTTTTTAATATAGGAATAGAACCAATTTTTGAAAATCGTTCAGCAATGGTGTTTAATCTATGCACATCGTTTTCAATTTCTTTAATGGTATTTTCATCTGTATTTTCCAATCGTAAAATTTCAATCCAGCCTAATAATGAAGATAATGGTGTGCCAATTTGGTGTGCTGTTTCCTTTGCCATACCTGTCCAAAGTTTATTTTGTTCTGCAACTTTATTCGATTTAAAAAATAAATAAATAACGCTAGCAAACAAAAACAAGATAAGAATTAACGCAATGGGATAATATTTTAATTTGGTTAATAAATCAGAATCTCTATAATAAATGTAAGATGTAAATACTTCATTATCAATAATATAATTTATAGTTAGGGGTTTGTTCTGCCCTTTCATTATAGAAAGTTGATGCTGCAAAAATTTAGATTTTTTTGATTTTTCAAGATCTAAATTAGACCATTCAGCAATGCTGTCTTTTTCATTAGTAATAATCATAGGGATATTATGATTGTTGCCAATAATTTTAGATTCAAGGGATATTTCAGCATCTAAATCAGCCGTGCTAAAACGTTCATAAGCTTTTGCTAAAATTTCCATTTTAGCTCGCTCTTCAGTTTTAAACTTTTTAAAAAAGTCATAAGTATTCCACAAAATCAGTGCAACAATAATAAAAGAAGTGATTATTACAGCCCATCTAATAATTTGAGAATTTTTTTGTGAAGCCATAGTCAAATATAGAATTTATGTTCATATAACTTAAAAATATAATCGATATTATTTATAAGCTGAATTATTTATATTTGTTAAAAATTGAAAACAATGTTAAGTATTAATCCAAAAGACATACCAACATCAAAATTACATCATTATTTATTAAGTGTTGTTGCACCAAGGCCAATAGCTTTTGCGAGTACAATTGATGCTGACGGGAATCCAAATTTATCACCTTTTAGTTTTTTCAATGTTTTTAGTGCAAATCCACCAATTTTAATTTTCTCACCTGCACGTAGAGTCCGTGGAAATACCACAAAACATACCCTAGAAAATGCTAAAGCAACAAATGAAGTGGTTATAAATATAGTAAATTATGATATTGTGCAACAAATGTCTTTATCAAGTACTGAATATCCGAAAGGTATTAATGAGTTTGAAAAGGCAGGTTTTACAATGTTAGCCTCTGAAAAAGTAAAACCCTTTAGAGTTGCCGAATCACCAGTGCAATTAGAATGCAAAGTAAAAGAAATAATTGAATTGGGAAATGAAGGTGGTGCTGGAAATTTAGTAATTTGTGAAGTAGTGAAATTACATATAAATGAAGCTTTTTTAGATAAAGAGGGAAATGTTGATCAACAAAAATTAGATTTAGTAGCAAGAGCAGGAGGAAGTTTATATACAAGAGCAAAAGAAGGTTTTTTTGAAATTCCAAAACCACTAACAACTTTAGGTATAGGTGTTAACGCTATTCCTTCTGAAATTAGAAATAGTAGTATTTTAACAGGGAATGATTTAGGGATGTTGGGGAATGTTGAAACAATTCCATCTGATGAAGATGTTAATAAGTTTGCGAAAGAACATTTTAATTATGTGGGGAATAATTCTACAAAAAAACATACATTTGCGAAAGCATTTTTAGAAAAAAATGATGTGATAAGTGCTTGGAAAGTACTTTTAATGAATTAATTTTAAGATATGGAAGTTACAGGAAAAATTAAAAAAATTGATGAAACCAAAACTTTTGGCACAAGTGGTTTTAGAAAAAGAGAAATGGTATTGACTACAAATGACCAATATCCTCAAATGTTGAAAATTGAATTTATACAGGATAAATGTGATTTGTTAAATAATTTTAAAGAAGGACAAGATGTTAAAATATCAATTAATTTAACAGGTAGAGAGTGGATTAATCCACAAGGAGAGGCCGTTTATTTTAATGCAATACAAGGTTGGAGAGTTGAAGCTGAGCAAGGTGCAGGAAGCTCTGTTCCTCCAATGGCACCTTTAGATAATTTAGAAACAACTTCTGATTTAAATGAAAGTGAACCAGACGATTTACCTTTTTAAAAAAATCTATACAACATATTAAAAAGAGAAAAATGAAGGTTTTTCTCTTTTTTTGTTTGGTTATATTTGTAAATTAGAATTTTCTTGACTAATCAATTATTATAAATTTGAGGGTTATTTTAAATTCAGAAAGCATTATATAATGAGTAAAATTATTTATTTACAGTTTGGAGAGCATATATATGAGTTAGCAATTTTATCTGAAAGTTTTAAAGGACATATAAATGATTTTATCAAAATCCGCTTAAATAGTTATACAAAAGCTGAAACTGAAGGCTCGATAAAAGTTGAATACTCAATTCACCCAACTAGAGTTCACAAAAAAGAAATTTTTTCAAAAGATGTAAACTTAAAAGGATTTGAAAATATTATTAAGCACGAAGGGAGTAAAAGAATTAATTATTTCAATATGCATGATAATATCGGATATGATAATTTTTATGGGAAAGTACTAGTTGTATATCAGTGTTGTTATTTAACAGGGTTTTCTTCACAAAAAAATAAAATTGATTTTAAAATTATTGAAAATGTATTAAAGCTTGATATTGAATATGACGACCCTTTTTGGTTAGGAATTTTATTTTGTAAGAATAAAGAAGAATTAGTAAGGGTTTTTAAAAGAGATAATATTTATGAATATAAGTTTTTTCAATATTCAAAAGGGTTTGTAGTACTAGCAGTAAGAAAATTAGTGCCTGCATGGGAAAAATTAAAAGTTCCGAAGGAAGAAATAAAAGCTGGAGATACTGATTGGCATGAAAATTTCTTCTTTAAAAATCAATAATATTATAAATTACTATGTATCTACTTTCAAAAGAATTGGTATTTCCTCCAATACATTTAGCAAATAAAGATGGTTTATTAGCTATTGGTGGAGATTTATCGTCTGAAAGATTGTTGTTAGCTTATAAAAGTGGAATTTTCCCATGGTATAATCAAGGGGAGCCAATTATTTGGTATAGCCCAAACCCTAGAATGGTGTTATTTCCAAGTGATTTAAAAATTTCAAAAAGTATGAAACAAGTTATCCGTAGAGGTGATTTTAAGGTTACTTTTAACCAAAATTTTTCAGAAGTAATTTCAAATTGTAAAAATATTTTTAGAGATAATAAAGGTGGAACTTGGATAACAGATGAAATGCAACAAGCTTATATTAATTTACATAAAAAAGGAATTTCAAAATCGGTTGAAGTTTGGCAAGCTGATGAATTGGTTGGTGGTTTGTATGGAATTGATTTAGGAACTGTTTTTTGTGGTGAAAGTATGTTTAGTAAGAGAAGTAATGCTTCAAAACTGGCTTTTATTTATTTAGCTCAAAAATTGAAAAAAGAAAATTATACCTTGATTGATTGTCAAGTATATAATAATCATTTAGCTAGTTTAGGTGCTGATGAAATTTCTAGAGACGAATTTTTGAAGTTTATAGAATAAAAATTTAGCAACTGTTTTTCAGTGAGTTATTGTTGTAAGTGAATTTTAATTTTTTAATTCTTCTATGTCAGCTATTATTTCATCTAACCTTGTTATAAAATTTCCATAGATAATTTTGGTGCTCAATTTATAGATTAAAACTCCAAGAATAGATAATAATATTGCAATACCGATTACAAAAAGTATGATAAAAAAGAATGGAGTTTCAGCAATGAGTTTTTGATATGCCCTTGTTTCTTTAAAAAATAGCCAATAAATAGGAATAACAGCTAAGGGTAACCCAAACCCTAAAAGCTTGGTTGTGAATAATATTATTTTACCAATTGCATTTTTGTAAGCGATTAAGTACTTATGATTATTTGTGTTTATGTTAATCTCATTGAGATATTTTAATAGCTTTTTATTTAAGAAAAATAAAAATATTAATAGAAAAGATGCATAAATACCTGCCAAAATAAAACCTAAATAACTTAATACAACTAAAAGTATGAAAGCAATTGGCAGAAGACTTAAATTATCAACCCTTGAAGTTCTTTTAATTTTTTCAATTAGTTGTTTCGATTTTTGATTGTATAGGTTATTTAATTTTGGTGCTAATAAAGCATCATTCTTTAAAAAGCCTTCTTTCCAAATTGTTTCTATTGATTTTTCCATTTTTAATTTAATATTTTTTTTAAACGCTCTTTAATTCTAGTAATCCGTACAGCAATATTATTGTGAGATGTGCCAATAATTTCACCTATTTCCTTATAAGGTCTTTCTTCTAAATACAATAAAATTACAGCTCTGTCAATTTCCGATAATTGTTTAATAGCATCATATAATAAATTTAATGACTCATCTAAAAATGCATGATTATCTTCGGTAACTTCAGGTACAATATAATCTGAAACGGTATGCTGACGATTATTTCTCTTTTTCTTAATCATCGTTAAACAAATGTTTAAAGACAATCTATATATCCAGGTAGACCATTTAGATTCTCCTCTAAATTGGTCTTTAGTTCTCCAAACTTGTAAACAAACTTCCTGATAATAATCTTCGAAATCCTCTTGAGAATCAGTATATGCCCTACATATTTTAATAATTATTCCGGAATAGGGTATAATTGAATTCGTATAAAAATCGCTACTCATTAAATGTTTTTTCTTAATTAGTGTGTTAAGTTAAATAATATTACACGCTATCTGAAATAATTTTATGTAAGAAGAATTCAATTAAAATAATTATATAAAGAAATGATACCTTTGAAGAATTATTAAACCTATATTTTATGGATATTAAAAATTCGCAAGCAATAGTTGATACTTGGATAAAAGAACACGGAGTTCGTTATTTTAATGAACTCACCAATATGGCACAATTAACAGAAGAAGTTGGGGAAGTAGCACGTATTATAGCAAGACGTTACGGTGAACAAAGTGAAAAAGAAAGTGATAAAGGAAAAGATTTAGGAGAAGAATTAGCCGATGTTGTTTTTGTGGTGTTGTGTTTGGCTAACCAAACAGGTATTGATTTGCAAGATGCCTTTGATAAAAAAATGGAGGTAAAAACAAACCGAGATCATGATCGTCATCAAAATAATATAAAATTAAAATAAATGAATACGTATAAAAATAGTTCGTTTTTAAAATTAACAATTCGATTTGGATTGGTGTTTTTAGTGGTTGTTACAAGTATAAAAATAATCTTTTCAATTTTTACAAATGGGGGGATATCAGGGATGGTAGCCCAATATTTTTCAGCTTCAACTTGGGAACAATTTGTTAGAATGCAATTGCTAATGTCTGCTCTTTATGGAGCATTAATGGCCGGTTATTATAAGTTTATTAAAAAATAATTTATATTAAATTACTCATTAAAACAGAAAATGGATTCATTGAAAATCAATAAAATAGAAAAAAAAATTGCTGAAAATATTCAAATTACCGGCTCTAAAAGTGAAACAAATAGATTGTTGGTTTTACAACAATTTTATCCAAATTTGAAAATTGAAAACGTTTCAAAGTCTGATGATTCTAAACTAATGCAAAAAGCATTGGCAACTACTTCAAACGAAATAAATATTGGTCATGCAGGTACAGCAATGCGTTTTTTAACAGCATACTTTTCAGTTAAAGAAAATTCTGAAATTATTTTAACAGGTTCTGATAGAATGAAAGATAGGCCTATTAAAATTTTAGTAGATGCTTTAACTTCATTAGGTGCAGATATTCAATATTTAGAAAAAGAAGGTTTTCCGCCTTTAAAAATTTCAGGCAAAAAATTAGAAAAAGATATTGTTGAAATTGATGGAAATGTAAGTAGTCAGTATATTTCAGCTTTATTATTAATTGCGCCAACTTTAAAAAATGGATTGCAATTAAAATTTAAAGATGATGTAACTTCGATTCCTTATATTAAAATGACCCTGAAATTACTCGATTCTGTTGGAATAACCCATAGATGGGTTGGTAAAACAATTACTGTTTCACCCAAAAGGAAAATTAGTAATAAAATAATTGAAGTAGAATCTGATTGGAGTTCAGCTTCCTATTTTTATAGTTTGTGTGCATTGAGCCCTAATTCTGAAATAACACTTTCAACTTATAAAAAAAATAGTTTACAAGGCGATTCAATTTTAGCAACTATGTATAATAGGTTAGGGGTTGAAACAATATTTGAGGATAATAAACTGCTATTAAAAAACAAAAATATCCTAATTAATAGAGGTTTAAATTTAAACTTGAAATCTGCACCAGATATAGCTCAAACTATTGCAGTAACTTGTTTTGGATTGGGAGTAGAATGCAATATAAGAGGGTTGCACACCTTAAAAATTAAAGAAACAGATCGATTAGTTGCTTTAAAAAACGAATTGGAAAAATTAGGAGGTGAGATAGAAATCACAGATGAGTCCTTGCATTTAAAACGGAGCGGTACTATTAATGAGAATATTAGTGTTTCTACCTATGATGATCATAGAATGGCTATGGCATTTGCACCCTTAGCAACAAGGGTTTCAATTCAAATTGAAGACCCTAATGTAGTATCAAAATCGTACCCAACTTTTTGGGAAGATTTCAAAAAAATGACACGCTAAAATCCACTAAAACAAAGTTTTATTGCAAAACACTTGACAACGCCTATACTGATGTTGTATCTTTGCCCGCATTCCATAAAAAAGGTACTTGAAACAGGCATACTAAAAATTGCTTATTTTAGGTAATCATTAAATAAATAATTAAAAAAACACATGAAATTATCTAAGTTTAAATTTGAATTACCTGACGATTTATTAGCAGAATACCCTGCGGAACATAGAGATGAATCTCGTTTAATGGTTTTGAATAGAAAAGAAAAAACAATTGAACACCATCAATTTAAAGATTTAATTAATTATTTTGATGAAGGTGATTTATTTATATTGAATAATACCAAAGTTTTTCCAGCACGTATGTATGGTGAAAAGGAAAAAACGGGAGCTAGAATTGAAGTTTTCTTGTTAAGAGAATTAAATGCAGAAAGTAGATTGTGGGACGTGTTGGTTGATCCTGCTAGAAAAATTAGAATAGGAAATAAATTATTTTTTGGCGATGATGAAAGCCTTGTTGCCGAAGTTATTGATAATACTACTTCAAGAGGAAGAACTTTACGTTTTTTATATGATGGTTCTTATGAAGAATTTAGAAAAAAATTAGAAGAATTAGGAGAAACACCATTACCAAAATATATTCAAAGAGAAGTTGAATCTAGTGATGCAGAACGTTACCAAACAATTTATGCAAAACACGAAGGTGCTGTTGCAGCTCCTACTGCAGGATTGCATTTTTCTAAACATTTAATGAAAAGAATGGAAATTAAGGGTGTAGACTTTGCAGAAGTTACTTTGCATGTAGGTTTAGGTACTTTTAGTGCTGTTGAAGTGGAGGATTTATCCAAACACAAAATGGATTCAGAGAAAGCAATTGTAACTGCTGAAACTATAAAAATTGTAAATGATGCAATTAATAACAAAAAAAGGGTGTGTGCTGTAGGTACTACTGCAATGAGAGCGATAGAAAGTTCAGTTTCTTCAAACGGTCGTTTAAATGAGTTTAATGGATGGACCAATAAATTTATTTTTCCTCCTTATGATTTTAGTATTGCAAATTGTATGATAACAAATTTTCATACGCCAAAATCTACTTTAATGATGATGGCAGCTGCTTTTGCAGGATATGATTTTTTAATGGAAGCATACGAAGAAGCCATTAAAGAAAAATATAAATTCTTCTCTTACGGAGATGCAATGTTGATTATATAACAAAATATATAAATTTTTTAGTAATTTGATTCCCGCTTATGCGGGAATCTTTTTATAAACTTGATATTGAAAATGAATCTAAAAAAAGACATACGAGCCTTAACAAAAGATCAATTAAGAGATTTTTTTGTTGAAAATGGAGACAAAGCATTTAGAGGAAATCAGGTTTATGAATGGCTATGGAATAAAGGTGCATATGTTTTTGAAGATATGACAAATATTTCATTGGAAACCCGTCAAATGTTAGAAAACAATTTTGTGATAAATCATATTGAAGTTGATAACATGCAGCGCAGTGCTGATGGAACTGTAAAAAATGCGGTTAGATTGCATGATGGACTAATTGTTGAATCAGTTTTAATTCCAACAGGGACAAGAACAACGGCTTGTGTTTCTAGCCAAGTAGGTTGTACGTTAGATTGTTTGTTTTGTGCTACTGCGCGTTTAAAGAAAATGAGAAACTTAAATCCTGATGAAATTTACGATCAGGTAGCAGCAATCAACAAAGAAAGTTTATTGTATTACAACCATAAATTGTCTAACATTGTTTTTATGGGAATGGGAGAACCATTGATGAACTATAACAATGTATTAAAAGCCATTGATAAAATAACGTCACCAGAAGGTTTAGGAATGTCACCGAAGCGAATTACAGTTTCAACTTCAGGGGTGCCTAAAATGATAAAAAAATTAGCCGATGACGCCGTGAAATTTAATTTAGCAGTCTCATTACATTCAGCAATTGATGAGGTTAGAACCAAAATAATGCCTTTTAATGAAAATTTTCCATTAAAAGATTTAAAGGAAGCAATACAATATTGGCACGAAAAAACAAGTAGTAGAGTAACGTATGAATATGTTGTTTGGGATGGAATTAATGATAACAGAGAGTCTATTATGGCTTTAGTTGATTTCTGTAAACTTGTGCCTTGTAAAGTAAATTTAATTGAATACAACCCTATTGATGATGGTGATTTTCAACAAGCAAAACCTCAAGCAATAAGTGATTATATTAGTCTTTTAGAAATGAACGATATTATTGTAAATGTTCGAAGAAGTAGAGGAAAAGATATTGATGCAGCTTGTGGACAATTAGCTAACAAAAGTTAAACTATTTTCCTTACTTTTGATTTCTTAATGAAGCTAGTAGAACAAATAAAACAACCCATACTTCAAGAAATGGAACTCTTTGAAAGTAAGTTCAGAGAAGCCATGGCTACAAAAGTTCCGTTGCTGAATAGAATTACCCATTATATTATTAGAAGAAAAGGAAAACAAATGCGACCTATGTTTGTTTTTTTGGTTGCTAAAATGGTTTCTAATGGTAAATTTGATGAACGTACCTATCGTGGAGCTTCCATTATAGAGTTAATTCATACTGCTACTTTAGTACATGATGATGTGGTGGATGATAGCAATAGAAGAAGAGGCTTCTTCTCTATAAACGCTTTGTGGAAAAATAAAATTGCGGTGTTAGTTGGAGATTTCTTATTGTCAAAAGGGTTATTATTGTCCATTGATAATGACGATTTTGATATTTTAAAGCTGATTTCAGTTGCAGTTCGTGAAATGAGCGAAGGTGAATTGCTTCAAATTGAAAAAGCACGTAAATTAGATATTACCGAGGAGGTGTATTTCGAAATTATTCGTCAAAAAACAGCCACTTTAATTGCAGCTTGTTGTGGTATTGGAGCAGCATCTGTGGGAAGTCCAGTTGAAGAAGTAGAACAAATGCGCCTGTTTGGTGAATTAATTGGGATTGCATTTCAAATAAAAGATGATTTATTTGATTATACTGATGCGAAAATTGGAAAACCAACAGGGATTGATATTAAAGAACAAAAAATGACACTTCCACTTATTTATGCGCTGAACAACTGTTCTGATAAAGAAAAAAAGTGGCTTATAAATTCTGTTAAAAATTACAATAAAGATAAGCAACGTGTAAAAGAAGTAATTGCTTTTGTGAAAGAAAAGGGAGGTATTGAATACACAACTTCAAAAATGGAAGACTACCAGTCTAAAGCATTAGAAATTCTAGAAGCTTACCCAAGTTCAACTTATAAAGAATCGCTTTTAAAGATGGTTAATTATGTTCTTGAGCGAAAAATTTAAGATTTAAAAATTTTATTGATTGAATTCCAATTCCAAAAGTTCCTCCAAATATTTTCTTGTATTAGACAACCTTGGTACTTTATGTTGTCCACCTAATTTACCATTTTGTTTTAACCAATTGTAAAATAATCCTTCTTTAGCAACATTAATTTTAGGCATTGCCAGCGTTAAATTATTATAGCGTTTTGCTTCATAATCTGAATTAATAGATTTTAAAGCATTGTCTAAAATCTCAGTAAAGTATTTAATACATTCAGGTTGTTTGCTAAATTCAATCAACCATTCGTGTCCGCCGCTTTTATTTAAACTCATAAAAACAGGACCAACAGTATATTCGGAGACTTCAGCATTAGTTTTTAAACAAGCTTGTTTAAGTGCATTTTCAGTATTCTCAATTATTAATTCTTCCCCAAAAACATTGATAAAATGTTTCGTTCTTCCTGTAATTCTAATTCTATATGGTTTTAAGGAAGTGAATTTTATGGTATCACCAATTAAATAACGCCACAATCCACCATTTGTAGTAATAACCAATGCATAATTCACATTTAATTTTACTTGAGAAAGCGAAATAGCTTTTGAGTTTTCACCATCAAATTTATTCATAGGAATAAACTCATAAAAAATACCATAATCAAGCATTAACAATAAATCAAAAGAATTGTTAAGGTCTTGAATGGCAAAAAACCCTTCAGAAGCATTGTAAGTTTCGTAATATTTAAAATCCTTTTTAGGAATTATCTTTTTGAATTGTTCTCTGTATGGATTAAAATTTACGCCACCATGAAAATACACTTCAAGATTTGGCCAAACTTCTAAAATATTGTTTTTCCCAGTTCTTTCCAACACTTTATTTAAAAGTACCAACATCCAAGAAGGTACACCTACCAAACTGGTAATGTCTTCTTCAATAGTTTCATTAATTATAGCTTCAATTTTACTTTCCCATTCACTCATTAATGCTGTTTCTTGTTTAGGAGCACTACTATAATCAGCCCAAAACGGCAAATTTTCAATAATAATAGCTGATAAATCACCGAAAAACGAATTGTTATCTTCATAAACAGCGCTACTTCCTCCTAATCGTAAACCTTTGCCAATAAAAAGTTGAGACTCTGGGTTGTTATTAAAATACAAGCAAAGCATATCTTTTCCCGCTTTAAAATGACAATCTTCTAAAGCTTCTTCACTTACGGGTATAAATTTACTTTTTGCGTTAGTTGTTCCGCTAGATTTTGCAAACCATTTAATAGGCGTAGGCCAAAAAATATTCTGTTCACCTTTTCTTGCGCGTTCAATCATTGGTTCAATAGATTCATATTGTTGAATGGGTACTTTTTTAGTAAATTCTTTATAAGATTTAATAGCTAAAAAATCTAATTTAATTCCCACTTCGGTATATTGTGCTTTATATAATAATTTGAAGAGTAATTCTTTTTGAACATCAATAGGGTATTTTAAAAACAGCTCCATTTGGTGCTTTCTCTTTTTCAAAAACCAAGAAATTATTGAATTAACTATTGGATATGGCATTTTTTTATAAGTATCTTTATCGAGTTAAATTTACTAAAAACTTTCTATGCAATACCAAACTGTTTTAAAAAAAATGATGACTGAGTTAAATGATGTGGTTCATTATTATTTAGATGTTGAAAATGATGTTTTAAATTTGAACCAGTTGTTAGGGCGAGAGATTGAAATTAGTTTTGAAGGTTATCAATGTTTATGTTGTGAACAAGAGAAAAAAATTTTCAGACAAGGGTTTTGTTACGACTGTTTTTATAAAAGTGCACAAGGTGGCGATTGGATTATGAAACCAGAATTAAGTACAGCACATTTAAATATTGAAGATCGTGATTTGGAATATGAAAAACAGGTACAATTAAAACCTCATATTGTATATTTAGCCTTATCTAGCAATGTAAAAGTTGGTGTAACGCGTAAAACACAAGTGCCAACGCGATGGATTGACCAAGGAGCTACAAAAGCCATAGAAATTGTTGACGTTCCTAATAGGTATTTAGCAGGGATTACAGAAGTTGCTTTAAAAGCCTATGTATCTGATAAAACGAGTTGGCAAAAAATGTTAAAAAATGAAGTTTTAGATGCTGATTTAATTGAAGAAAGAGAAAAATTAAAGCAATATATTCCAGCTGAAGCTCTAGACTATTTTTTACCAAATAATAGTAATATTACCGAGATAAATTACCCTGTTTTAAAATATCCTTCAAAAATAAAAACATTAAACCTTGAAAAACAACATGTGTATTCAGGTAAATTAGTAGGTGTAAAAGGGCAATATTTATTGTTTGAAGATACTACGGTTTTTAACATTAGAAATAGTGAAGGTTACAAAGTAATAATTACGATAACATAATCAATTATAAACAGAAAATATGATCGGTTTTATTCATAAAATTGTTATTGGGATAGTAAAACGAAGATTTAAAAAGAATACAACTATAAACAATAAAAAATTATCTGAGGAAGTTAAAATATTAGAAGTTAATATTTCGCATATTATAAGCGAGTTTTTTTTTATTGTAATTGGTGTTTTCTCGGCAGGTTTTGGTTTAAAGGGATTTTTATTACCTAATTCTTTTATTGATGGTGGTGCTATGGGAATTTCATTATTAATCTCCGAAACAACTCACATATCACTTTCAATATTAATAGTAATTGTAAATTTGCCATTTATTGTTTTGGGTTATTCAAGTTTAGGAAAACAATTTGCATTAAAAAGTATTTTAGCAATAGTTGCATTAGCATTGTCAGTACATTTTATCCCATATCCAGTAATTACTTCAGATAAATTATTGATTGCAGTTTTTGGTGGGTTTTTCTTAGGAGGAGGTATTGGAATGGCAATTAGAGGTGGAACTGTTATTGATGGAACTGAGGTTTTAGCCATTTATCTAAGTAAAAAAACGGGACTTACAATTGGTGATGTTATCCTACTATTTAACATAATAATTTTTTCGTTTGGGGCTTATATTTTATCAATAGAAGTAGCTTTATATGCTATGTTAACCTATATGGCGGCTTCTAAAACAGTTGATTTTATTATTGAAGGAATTGAAGAGTATACTGGAATTACAATTATTTCAGTGAAAAGTGAAAAAATTAGGTTAATGATTACAGAAAATTTAGGAAGGGGAGTTACTGTTTATTCAGGTAAAGGTGGTTTTGGCAATCACGGAGCAACTCAAACTGAATTTGATATTCTTTATACGGTTGTTACTAGACTTGAAATCGCTAGAATTAAAACGGAAATTGATAGAATTGACCAAAATGCATTTATTGTAATGAATAGTATTAAAGATACAAAAGGTGGAATGATAAAAAAACGGCCACTAAAATAATTAATATTGATAATAATTTAAAACAGTTAGTTTCTATTATCTTTCCAAACCAATGTTTTGTTTATTTCAGAAGTGAAATCTGGGCAATTTCCATCTCCATTTCCTGTGATTCCTCCATCAGGAGCGCATAAAATAGTACAATTATCAGTATATAAATTATTAAATTGATCACAACAGTCTGAGGTTATATAATAATAAGTTTCTCCACCAACTTCCCATTTCCAAACCTGAGTTGGAGGATTGGTCACATTATTATTCATGATTTCTTCAATTTTATCTTTAATACATGTTGGAGCATCAATGTTTAAATCAGATTTTTCACAACTTAATAATGTGAAAATTCCTATAGTTAAAAATGTTAAAATATTTTTCATAATAGTATAAATAGGCACTTTCATAAGTATATAAAAACTTGTATATCAGCTAAATAAGTTGTATTTTAGATAGAATCAAACCCCGAAAACGAGCCGAACACTCAAAAATCGGGGTTTTAATTTAACAAGTATGTCTA
>Ga0316202_10001530_pt1 | contig 17735 bp, 1 predicted proteins | sample 3monrhotite_MG_FD_204934 | JGI IMG/M metagenome (GOLD analysis project Ga0316202, IMG submission 204934) | Microbial mat bacterial communities from mineral coupon in-situ incubated in ocean water Damariscotta River, Maine, United States -... | ecosystem: Environmental > Aquatic > Marine >... | reverse complement strand
ACCTAGAAGCTATAAATCAAGCAAAGTTAACTAACTTGGGTATATTTGATAAACAAGCAGATAGACAAGCTCAAGCTGCAGCTAACACACGTACACAAGGTATAGACATTCTAAGTTCTATTAGTAATAAGTATGCTCAGAATAAGAGAGATAATGCAATGCGTAAAGTGTATGCTAACATGTATCCAACTTTTAGATTTAATGATGACTATCAAACAGAAGTGGTACAACCTACTCAGTTTTATACAGGTCAAGGTTCTACAGGAGCTCCATCATTAGCTACTCCAGGAATAGTTAGTCCAAACACACGACAAGTTGGCAATGTACTAAATCAATTATTTGGTGCAATAAATCAAGAAACTAATCCTTCTAATACTGCAAAGTATGGAAAGAAGGTTACAAAGAATAATAAGAATAGTAATATTCTAAAAGCAATAAAGAATTTATAATAAAATTGATTATAAAACTTTACCAAAACTAGTTAGTCTAGCTTGGATACAGAATATAATCCTATTACATTTGTTAAACTATGGCATCATATAAAGACAACGCTCCCTTACAATTTAGTCCATATGTACAAACACTTCCTGTTGAAGCTATGGCTAAGGTTGGTATGTACAAGCAACAACGTTATGATCAAGGAGTACAAAAGATACAACAAAGCATTGATAACATTGCTGGGCTTGATATCGTTAGACCTGAAGATAAACAATATTTACAATCAAAACTTAATCAACTAGGTAGTCAACTATCTATGGTTGCTGGTGGAGACTTTTCTAATTTTGCTTTAGTTAATTCTGTTAACGGGATGACTAACCAAATAGCAAAAGATCCAAGTGTAACAAGAGCTGTTTCAAATACAGCTAGATACAAAAAAGATTTAGCCACTGTAGATAAACTTAACTCAGAAGGAAAATGGGCCCCTTCCAACCAAACAGCGTTTCAGAAGGATGTAAACAAATGGTTTAATGGTGGAAAAGATGCTAATTATAATGCTAATGTTTCTCCATATGTAGATGTTACAAAAGATTCGGTAAATATAATAAAAGGTTTAGCAAAAAAGTACACTCAAAATGATGTAGCTGTAGAAACAGATGAAAATGGAAGAATCACTGGTGTATATGATGCTATAACTAGAACAAAAATAGAAGGGGTAACTAAAGAAAGAATAGCTTCAGCACTTAAGACTGGACTAAGTCCCCAAGCTTATAGACAACTATCCATTGATGGTGAGTATAAATATTCTAGCACATCTCCTGAGGAATTTATATCTAGTATAAACTCAACATATCAAAAGCGTTTTCAAGAACTTAATGAAAGAAGACAAGAATTAACATCATCTTTAGTTAATTTGTCTCCTTCTCAACAAGCTAAGGCAAATCAAGAAATTGAATTACTAGATAAATCTGCAACTCAATTAAAGAATGAGTATGATTCATTATCTAGAGGTTTTGAACAAGGTGAGGTAGATGGTGCAAAGGCACAGTATTATACAATGAACTTTATTGATAATATGTCAAACGCATATTCTAGTAAAAGTGTATCAAGAACTTTTCATACTAGTCCTTGGAAAACTCAAGAGAACTTTGAGAGAAAAATGCAACAAATTCAAGATAACTCAGATAGAGATTATGTATTACGGTTAAGAAAAGATGCAAGAGAAGAAAGAAAAGAACAACGAGAAATAGAAAAAGAACAACGAGAAAAAGAAGGATTATTTGCCCCTTTAACTTTACCAACAGACACAGAAAAATCAGGTGTTGAAAGAACTAACGCTGAAATAAAAAGAGATGCACTAGCTAGGACAGAAGCAGCAAAAGACCAAGTTAAGGCTACTAAATTAAAACTTAACAATCTTGGTTTAACTGACGAGCAAATAAAAGAATATCGAGACAACCCTAATGCTATTACAGATAGTAATAAAAGAATGTTACTTGAACAATATAACATCCAAGTAGCAGAAAAAAACAGATTACTTTTACAAGATGAAAGGATTAAAGAAATGGCTAATGAAATTAAACCTTTACCTAGTGAAGATGAGTTAATTTCAAGTTTACCAAATGCAAAAGATTTTATTAATGAAGATTTAAAAGATTATGAATATATTGAATTTCAAGGTGAGCAAATTAACGTTAATGATGTAGCATCAATTCTTAGAAAATTTAAAAGAGACTATCCGAATGTAACTGATCCAAAAATTTCCCGTCTTTCAAATGCAGATTTCATTGAGGAAGTAAATTTAGCTAAAGAACAACTTAGCGGTGTAGAAGCTTTATTATTTGAAGCTCTATATCGAACAACTAAGAAGAAAGTAGGTGGAATGTTCAGCGATGAATTTGCAATACCTGATATCAATCTTGGTTCAGAAGGTTACAGTACTATGACTGGCAATAACGTATTAACTGCAGAAGTGTTAGATATATTTGTAAGTGGAGCACAAAAAATAAATGAAAGAGTAGGAAGAACGGCAGAAGAAAGAGAAAAATTTATGCAAGATCAATATGTCCAAAGAGAACAAATAAATTTAGTAAAAACTTCTAAAATAGATAAGGATAACTTTAGTGATGTTGAATCTACATTAAATGATTTTATAAGTATTGCAAATTCTGCAGATAGTGCTATGCTTTCAACAGGTATAAGTGCTGATGATATTACAAATGCTATCGGTGATGGAATAAAAACTGCACGTATATATACAGATCAAACAGGAAATGGTCAACAGGGATTATTGGTTAACGGAGTTAAATTACCTTTGCCTGCAGAACAGTTTGAACAGTTCACAAGAGGAAGATTTAAACCTAGTCCACAAATGCAATATTATAACGATAATATTTTACCTTATCTTTTAGATACTCTTCCAGAGATAATTGAAGTTAATAAGAAAGATGAAAGAGGAAAAGATGTTATAGATGCAAATGGAAATATAGTTAAAGAAACTACTATAAAACAAAGAGAATATTATACTACAAGTATAGATGATGAATATAATGTTACTCCATGGAATGCTATGTTTAGTACAAACAAAGGAAGCTTTCCTCAATTAAAAGACAGTTATAAGATTTATGTAAATTTTAATACTATTACAGACCCTAATGATAAAAATCCTTTAGTGGCACAAGTTTTAGTTTTAGATCCTTTAGATGGACAAGCAAAAACTTTAAACTTTACAATGCCTCCAGAAAAAACAGCTGAGTTTTTTAATTTACAAACACCTGACGGTCGTCCTGCTTTAGAGCAATTAATATATGGAACACTATATAGAGACGAAATATTAGAAGGAACAATGGCAAAAAACATTAACGATGCGACTGTAGAAACAACTAACGGTGTAGAGAGTTATAAAAACTTACTTAAGAGATATTCTGAACAATTAGATAATTAAAAACTCATCATGAAGAAAAATAATCTTATAGATAAAGCTCAAAATGGTAAAAGTGTAAATAATACAACAACACCTCCACCAACTTTTCCATTAGATGAAGGTTTTATGGAAGAAAAGTATGGAAACTATCAACCATCTTCTTTTACACCTAATGCTATTAGATATTCTTCTAGAGGTAAATATGCAACAGTTCCTAGTGATTCTAATTCTGATCTTACTCAAGATCTTACCAACTATTTAGCATCTCCAGGTGATAGAGGTTTTGATCCTAAATCTAGTAGTTTAGATAAATTTTCAGAAGCTAGAACAGGTAGATATGAAAGTTACCTTCCTGGATATAATATGGAAGAAGCTGAAGCACTAGGTCAAAGTAGATTTGATAAAGCTTTTAATGGTATCAGTAAAGGTTTAGCCTTAATGGGTACAACATTTATTAACAGTACAGCAAACTTATTATATGGTTCAATTCAGTGGGCTAAAACTGGTCAATTTTCTTCATTCTACGATAATGATCTTACTAGAAGTTTAGACGAATTTAATAAGAGGTTAGAAGACTCAATGCCTAATTATTATACAGAAGCAGAAAGAAATGCTAAATGGTATGATCCTGATTATTTTTTTACAGCTAACTTTCTATGGGATGGTGTTGTAAAGAATTTAGGGTTTGCTGCTGGTGCTGCTTTATCTGGACAAGCATATACTCAAGCTCTTAAAGCTATACCTCTTACATCTAGATTATTTGCTGCAGGAAAGGGTGCACAGGCTCTTTCTGCTACAGAGGCTGGGTTAGCTAGTAATACAGGAAAGGTGGCTAATTCATATGGAAGATTATTAGAACTTAATAAACAATTTGCTAGTGGATATAACTCAATGAATGCAGGAGGAAGGGCTGTAGTTGCAGGACTTGCAACAGCTGGTGAGGCAAGTATTGAGGCTATGCACAATATGCATGAGTTAAAAGATACATTAGTTCAAGAGTTTATAGATAAGAATGGTTATACTCCTTCAGCAAGCGAAATGGAAATAATTGAGAAGGCTGCTGCTGGTGCAGGTAATAAAACTTTTTTAGCAAACGTTTTGTTACTTTCAGCTACTAACTATATTCAGTTTCCAAAGATATTAGGAAGTACATATAGGGGAGAAAAAAATGTTGCTAATGGGCTACTTAAAAAAACTGGTGACATTGTACAAGATGGAGGAAAATATATAGCTAAGAAGTCTAAATATCCTAAACTTACTGCAATTGGAAGAGCTGTTAAGAACCCATATTTATTTTCTTACTCAGAAGCATTTGAGGAGGTTAGTCAATTTAGTGCAGCTGTAGCTACAAAAGATTACTATACAAAAAAATCAAAAGGTGAAGATGCGAGTTGGTTAGAATCTTTTGGTATAGGTATTGAAGAAGGAATGCTTAGTGACGAAGGTGCTAAGAATGCTCTTATTGGTGGTATTTCTGGAGCCATAATGTTAGGTCCTGGAAAATTTATTGCAGCGAGAAAAAAGAAGAAAGATACTCAAGATGCTATCAACGCATTGAACTCTAGTGATTTAGGAACTGCTTTCTCTGAATTTACAAAAGAAACAAATGATTCTGTAAATAGAGGTATTGCTCTACAGAAAGAAAGAGTAGAGGCTATCAAAGATGGTAGAATTTTAGAAAGTAAAGATTTAGAAGCTGATTACATAATAAACTATCTTACTCCTAGAATTAAATATGGAAGACTTGATTTAGTAGAAGCTGAAATTGCTGAGTATAAAAAACTAGCTTCTACAAAGGAAGGATTTAATCAATTGGTTGCAGAAGGTAAAGCTTTAGAAACAGATACAAAAGAAAGCTTTGCAAAAAGACTTGACCAATTTCAACAAACTGCAAATAACATAAATACTTTATGGCAATCTATAAACTTACGTTATTCAGCATTACGAGATGATAAAGGAAATGCATTATATAACAATGATGTAATTAATAAAATGATATACACATCTAGTAAAGTTGCAGATTATGACCAACGTATACCTAAAGTGCTTCAAGAATTAACTAACTCAGGTATTGATGTTGCAGGTCTTGCTCAAAGTTTACTAGAAGGTAACTTAGATGAATTTAATAAAGCGTATACTCAGATTGAAAATTCAAATAGTGTTTCAAAAGATGAGTTAAAGGAAAAGTTAAATGATGTTTCTGAGATGATTCTTAGAAGACAAGACTTCTTTAATACTTATGAAGACATAAAAAATAATCCTTTAAACTTTAAAGAAGCTGAGGTAAGTCCGTCTCGTACACAACAGCAAAAACAAACTATTAAGATAAGAACCAAGCAAGGTGAAAGAAATATTGAAATCGGTACAGTTTATTTTGCTGGTAAAGGTGTAGACTATTCTAAAGATCCTATTGATAAAAAAATACCAATGTCTAGGTTTGTTGTAGAAGGTGTTACTGAAGATAATAAAATACAAGTTAAGAACTTAGATACAGGAAAGGTTTCAAAAATTACAGCTTCTGAGTTTGAAAATCTTAATGTAGGTAAGGAAAGCACATTAAAAAGTAATGTAGATGCTAACTTCTTTTATCAACATAGAAACGAAATATTTACTTATAACTTTGGTAAAAACTTTGGTAAAAAGAGAACAGGTAGGATTGAATACAAGAATGGTAAACTCTATTTTGTATACTTAGATCCAAAAGGAAAGGTTGTAAGCAAGCTTATAAAACGTGAAGACCTTGAACCTCAAGGAGATTTTAAGTATGCTAAATTGCAAAAAGTTGGTTCTGTAGAAAATAGAAATCAAAAAGACGCTAGAGTGGCATTCATGACCTCTAAGGAAATAAAAGAAATGGATGCTAGTCTTAAGCAGACTAGAGAAGATAGACTTAGTTTAATTGCTCAACTTGGAGAACAAGCAAAAGAGGAGTTAAATAACATAACAGAAAAACTAGCAAAGCAATCTGAACAATTAGCTAAAGTAAAAGAAGATCTTAAGAATATCCAGAAGATGAAAGAAACTGGAGAAAAGATTAAACTTAACTTTTCTAAAGCTACTAAATCTTTTACTAGGTCATTAAATAGACTCACTAAGATGCAAGCTGAGATTGAAGCTGAGATAGAATCTTTAGAAGCTTTAAAAGATGAGAATGAGTTCAATATAGAATACTTTGAGTCTTTCTCTCAAGATATTAAAGTTTCTCCTGAAGACAATCAACAGTTTATAAAAGAATTAAGAGACCAACAGAAACTTTTAAAAGACAATGGTGTTAGTTTAAGCAGTGCCATAGATAAGGCTAAAAAACTTTCTGATGTTACTAAGAAAGCTATTAAGTCAGCAACTAAAATCTTCAGAAATGCTCTTAAGAGTACATACATTGTAGATCAAGATTACTCTGAATACCTTAGTGATTTATTAGATCAAGTTGCCACAGGAGAAAACTTACAAGAAACATGGCCTCTTTTAAAACAAGAGATGGCTAACTTTGCTCTTACAGCTGATTTATCAAAAGATGCTACAGTAAATGAGAGTTTGCTTCTAAAAGCTTTAGATGATGTTAATCAATTAACTGAAGATCTAAATGCTATGAGGTCAGAGTACAAGGCTAGGAAGGCTATCATTGATAGGTTCCAAGTAGCAATAAATGAACTCAATGCTAAAAAAGCTGAAGAAGAAAGATTAGCTAACAATGCTAAACTTGTTGAACAAGCTCTTAAGTCAGGTAGCACTGAACCTCAAACTAACTTTTTTGCAAGTGATAAAGAGTTTGAACCAGAATCAAAGAAACCAATAGATAGAATATACAAGGCTACAACATTTAGAGATAGTAGAAAAACAAATGGAGAACTTAAACCTGATGAGGTTAGAGCTAATGAGTTTGGTTACAATCTTGAATCTTTTGAGAATAGAGATAGTATACGTGGTGTATATGTTACAGCTAAAACAGAAGCCCTATTAGGACTAAAAGGTTTAATGGACTTAATGTTAGACGATGTATCAGATAGTAAACGTAAAGAACAATTAAAAGATAAAGCCATTGTAATGGTGATGGTTAATGAGGCTGGTGAATTAGTAGGGGTTGACGGACAACCTATACCACAAGGAGAATCTCTATTAGACAATGTTATATTTCAAGCTATGCCATCTTCAGGGTTTAGAGGTGGTGAAATGTTTAGAGAAGGTACACCTAAAGAACAAATAGATGCTGTTAACAAACAATATGATGCATGGATAGCAGGTGTATTAAGTCAAAGTGCAATAGGTACACCTCAGAAAATTGAAGCATCTTTTGGAGTTCCTCAACTTGTAAAAGATGATAAAGGTAATAATGTATACACCACTACAACATCTGTAGAAGATGCAGGGTTAGTTACTGAAGTAGATATAACTGAAGGAGATCCATTAATTGAAATTCCAACATTAGAAAAAGTTGCAAGTCAAGGAAGTACTAGATACAAAAATATTCCAGGTTCAGTATATTTAAAGTTAAAGAATGGACTTGTAAAACTTAAAAATAGATTACACACTGATGAAGAAGCAGCTGTAATATATGACGTGCTATTAGAGCTTTCTAAAGTTATGATTTCTGAAAAAGGAGGAATAACTAGCGACAAAGCTGTTACACTTCTAAACTTCTTAAGAGGTACAGTGTATTGGGGAATACCTGAAACTCAAGAAGGCGTAAGAAAAGACCCAGGTAACAATAGTGTGTTCTTTGAGAAAGATAGTAAGACAGGTAGATTTATGCTTGTTATGTCTAATAAACAAAACCCTGATGGAAGTCAAGGTGAAAAGATTTTATTTACACCAACAGGTATAGCAGCTAACAAAGACTTAATGTTAAAAACATTAGGTGGAATGTATAACAATGTTAGTAAAGCTAAAGCAGCAAACACTAATGAAAAGTTTAGACAGATAACATCTGTATCACCTGAAGGAGAAATTAAATTTAAAACTTGGGCTAATTATCAAACTTATTTACTGTCTAAGAAAAACCCTGATGGTAGTGAAAGAGAAGATTTTGAACTTCCTTTACACACAATGATGAAACCTTTTGAAGAAGGAGACCCTAATAGAAAAGGTATATATTTCTATACTACAAACACTGCTGATGATTTTGAAATACCTGAACCTGCAACTCAAGAAGAAGCTGTAAAAAATAAACCTAATTACACTGTACCAAAAGACAAGAAAATAGTATATAAGTTAGATGGTAAAACAACAAACACATACACTTCACCAGAGGGTAAAAGAATATTTTTTAGAGCTAAAGTTAGTAAAGGTGGTTTAAAAATAAATGATGTTCAGATAGTTGGTAATCCAAATTCAGACCTTACAGAGGTAATGAACAATATGAAAGCTGCCAATAAAACAAAAGAACAAATTGAGATAGCTATAAAATCAGCAGTGTTCAATGCAATAGCTCCTCAAGCAGCAAAAGAAAATAGTCAAGATGAATGGGAAACAGTCTATACTATGACTGAAGAAGATGTAGCAGGAACTGTAGCATCAGATGATCTGTTTGAATTAACCGATGATGAGTTTGAATTAACTGATGACGAATCTCCAATACAACAACAAGGTCCCCTTGATCCAAGATTACAGTTTTCAACACCTGAAACTTCAACTGAAGAAACAGAACAAGCTAGTGAGGTTGAAGAAAGTGAGTTTGAAGAGTTATCTGAAGACGATGAGTTTAATAGTTTTTTAAATGATTACGTAGAAGATGAAGGTGATGAAACTAGAGAAGTTACAGATAGAGTAGTAGAAGAAATAGAAAACTGGAGTGAAATAGAGAAGTGGATGAGTAAAAACTTCCCTATGATTCCTTTATACAGAGTTAAGAACATATTAGAATATGAAGATAGTATAAAAGAAGCTTGGGGCGTATTTTCAAAAGGTGCAATCTATGTATATGAAAATGCAGAAGTTGGTACTGTTTACCATGAGGTTTTTGAAGCTGTTTGGAAAACATTTACAACAGCTAAAGAACAGGAAAACGTATTAAAAGAATTTAGAAACCGTAAGGGTACATTTACAGACAGACCTACAGCTAAGACTGTTAAATATTCTGAAGCTACAAATCAACAAGTTAAAGAACAGTTAGCTGAAGAGTTTAGGGACTTTATACTTAAGAAGAAAGCACCTAAGTCTGGAACTCTCATTAGTAAACTATGGAAACAACTTAAAAGCTTTATTGAAAAAGCTATTTTAGGGAAAGGTTTTACAGAAGAGCTATTCACTCGTATAGATTCTGGTGGATTTAAGAGTATGAAATCTCCTTTTGGTTCACAATTATCTTTTGCTAATAAGGGCGTTATAGATATTCCATCTAAAGTTGTTAGAAAAGGTGATGAGGCTAGAGATAAAATATTAAATGATAAGGTTACTACTGATACAATTCAGGAGATGACTTATCAAATGTTAAAAAGTCTAGTTAAAAATGATAAAAATATATTTGAACTGCAGCCAATTTCTGAAAAAGAAATGTACAAGGATATATATGAAAAAGTAATGAACACTGTAAAAAGTCAAGCTGTTGGTTACAAAAATGCTCTTAACGCTCCTGCAGTTCCTGAAAAGTTTAAGGAACGTATAGAAGCATTAATTAAATATAACTTAAGATTACAAAAAGATATAACTAATGATTGGTCAAGGTTAACAGAAAAGCATAAAGAATACATGAGAGCTTTCAAAGTAACTTTTGATGAAGGTTCTGATGAACAAAACAAAGATGAAGATAGAATACGAGAGTCTAATAAATTTGATGCTTCAAAGATAGACAGTTTTAAAGCTGCACCAATGGGTATAAAGTTATTACTTGCCACTCTCCCTGTATTAGATAAAAATGGAAAACGTTTAAAATCTTCAATGAATGGTAGAGTGTTAATGCCTGTCGGTAAAGTTTACATTACATTAATGAATAAACTACACAAGTCTAAGACTGTTTCTGAAATGATGGAAAATCTTAGAATGTTAGCTGTAGAAGATGCTAATTATAGAACTCTTTATACACGTATTACAAAAAGAGATTATACTGATACAGGTATAGATTATAGCAAGATAACAGATGTAGATGCTGTTCAAATACTTGCAGGAATGTGGAAAACATTTAAGAAGCAATCACCTGATGTAAAGAATGTATTTATTTTTGAAAATGGAGAAGTTGTTATTGGTGATGCCACTTTATCATCTGCTGCTAATCAATTAAGAAATGAGTACGTATATTCTATAGCAGGATTAGCTAAACAAAACAAAGGGTTCTTTTTTTATAGACAAGGTGCGTATTATCCTAATATCAAAAAATTAGACGGTTATAAATTTGATAAATCTTCAGAGTCACAGAATGTAAAGTCAATGTTGTCGTTCTTAAATCTTTTAGGTACACCATTTACAAAAGAAGAATACAATAAGTTATCTTATGCAAATAAAACAGTGTTCAAAAAGACTGTAGAAGGATTAAAGCAAAGTCTTATAACCTCAGGAAAAACTGTAACTATTTCTAAAAAGTCATTGAGTATTAGTGGTAACTTATTAAAATTAGGAATACTTAAAGAGGCTGCATCTAACCCAGAATTTAATAGTACGTATTTTAACTTATCAGGAGAACGTGTTCAAGTTTTCTTTGGACCTAATGCTGCATCAGAATTATATAATGTACTATCTAGTGTTAAAAATTTAAATGAACTTGCAGGAACTAATTATGAGTACCTGTTAACAGATAAAGATGTGTTCTCTCAGTATTCTACTATTATAAAAAGAATGTTTAGATCTGATGGTAAGCGTAAAACTAATATTGATTTATTTGAATCAGGATATGTTGGAGGTATCGTAGATCCAGATAAAGGAGGAAAAAGTTCTGCAAGACTTTCTAAAAGAGACAGATTCATTCAAGAGTTAAACTTAAACATAGAAGGAGAATATCTTAACTTAGTTCCAGGAGATGCGTCTTTAGAATGGAAATTAAAAATGGGTAATCCTATAACCATTACTGACTTAGCTGCTGGAAATGAGGAAGTTAATGAAATATTTAAAGGTTATTTTATTTCTGAACTTTTATTGTCTAGAGAAGAAAGAGAAATAGTACATCCAAAATATAAAGATGGTGCTACTGAGTTTGAAAAAAGAAAGACTACAGACTTAAGATTCTTTAAAGGTATATTGGGAGAAAAGTTACACAATGATATAATAGCAGCTGAAGGTGACCCTACCGCTGTGTATAATAACTTTGAAGATAAAATAAACAAAAAACTAGAAGAATATATAAATCGTGATGTTGATAGAACTAAAGATACACTTTATAGGTTTGGTTTAGTTAATGTAGAAACTCCTGGAGAATTTACATCAACTGATGGTGTTACAGTTACTAGAAAAGAAAATGTAACAACAGAAGTTAAGTACACAATTGACAAGTTAGACTTGCCTAAAAGTATGACTGAGAGTCAATATGATAGAGAGTTAAAAAGTCTTAGTGTAAACTATATGATTGCTAACATTGAGATGCACAAACTTCTTTATTCTGACCCTTATCAATACAAAGATGAACTTAAGCGTACTAAAAGTTTCCTATCTCCAAGACAAGCTTTAATTAGTGGAGATGTAGAAGTGAACGCTTTATTGAATAGAGTGTATAACAAAGAATTTAGTTCTAAGAAAGATAAAGATGGTAACATTATAGATATAGGGTTCACTGACTTTATGAGAGACTTTATGAGAACTACCACTCACAAAGATGTTATAGCTTCTGTAAAAGGATTATCTGGATATGAAGGTTATAAAGAGACAGATGGTGGTGGAACAATTGTATACAAAGCATACCGTAATTTTAGAATTAGAGCAAATGACTGGAACAGAAAAGAAGAAGAACAATATTTATATGATGTAGAGTATGAAAAACTTGTAAAAAAATTAGAGGAGTCTGTAAACTCTTTAACCACCTCAGAAGCTAAAGAGGCTACACGAAAAAGAAATAGAAAAACGCTTGATAAATTTAGAGCTAAAGACCCTAAAGTTCAGAGTGCATACAAAGATCTTAAACCTATTGTTTCTGGATCTAAACTTGGCAAAGATGGGCTACCTTCTTCTTTTAATAATGTTGTTCTAGATAAGTATGCTTTATTTCCACTTTCCTTTAAAGTTATGAATGAGATTAAAATTTCTTCAGATGGAAAGTTGGGACAAAATGGTATTAACCTATATAATAAACTTCAGAAAGAAGACATAGATTATATAGTATTTGATTCTGGTAGAAAGGTGGGTGCAGAGACTTCACATGAAACATATAATAAGGACGGTTCATTTAATGATGCAGAGTATGTGGATGTAGTAAATGTTCCTTTCTCTATAATGAGTTTACAAACAGAAGTTCCATCTAAAGAAAAAGCATTAGTTACTAGAGGTTCTCAAACAACTAAACTGCTTACGTTGGATTATATGGAGGCTGGTGTACCTATTGACTTTAGACAACTTACAGATGAATCTGAAGGTTCTAGATTTGACCAATGGGAGGCTCTTTCAGAAGATGAGAAGTTAGAACAGTCTAAAGTTTATAGAATGATTGTTGATAACCAACAACTATTAGAAGCAATGGCTAATGATGGTTACGCTTCGATGCTTGAAAAGTTAGGACTTGAAGATGTAGATGGTAAAATTATAGTTACAGATTTCTCTGAAGCTACTGCCACTTTACGTGAAGAGATATTTAAAAGAGAAGTTAACGATAACATTTCTGATGCACTTACAGACTTTTTAGAAAACAATGCATCTACAGTTCTTGAAGGTACACCTGTTTATCAGATAGTTAGAAACATACTATACTCTGTTGTAGATAAAAACATTGTACGTCCTAAGATTTCTGGTAGTCAAAAAGTTCAAATATCATCAGCTTTTTTTGAGTCTGTTAGACCTGAGTTTAATGAAGACTTAAATGGTTACACTTCTGACGTTCTTAATTTTTACGAAGATAAAGATGGTAAAAGAGTAATGGAAGTTATGGTGGGCCGATGGTTTAACAGTAACATGTCTGATAAAGATTTACTAGAATATCTTAATAAAACTAAAGAAGGACAAGATATATTAAAAGGATTAGCTTTCCGTATACCTACACAAGCACAAAACTCAATTGATGCAATTAAGATTGCTGGGTTCTTACCAAAAGAATTTGGTGACAATGTAGTTGTACCTTCAGGAATTGTAGCAAAAGTGGGATCGGATTTTGATATTGATAAATTATCAATGTACTTTAAGAATGTATTTTATAGAAATGGTAAACTAGAAACTGTACCTTTCTTTGGAATAGGTGAGGAAGCCAAAGCTAAATTTGGTGAAATGTTTGACAATGGTGAGATACTCAGTAAAAAGAATAGAATAAAACTAGATAAAGAACTAAAATTATTTAGACAAGGTAATTACCAATACGAAGATAAGTTAATTGAAGCTATTTTTGGAGAACTTGGAATAGTTGGTGAACAAGATATAATTGAAGAGTTTACTACACAATTAAGTGAATCTGATGATACTCTTAGAGATACTTTAGTAAAAAGATTATATAAGCAATCTCTTGAGAATGAATATATAAGATCTTCTGAGAAACTAGTAAGTGATAAATTAAACTTTGAAAGGTTGATTACTCCCAATGATGCAACCTCGATGAAAAAACTTTCTGATAAAGTTGTTGAAAAAACTGTTGGTAGTACAATAAGTTACTCTAATGTTGACAATATGCTTAATAGAGAATTTATGTCATCTTTAAGACATGATTTTGTTACAGGTAAAAGAGCAATTGGTGTGGCCGCAGTTAGTCAAACAGGACTTTCTAACAATCAAAGAACCTCAATCTTTATTAATCCAGAGAATATAAAAAACTTACCCTTAAGTGAACGTAAATGGTTAGGTGATGGTGAGATAAAGTTTAATAATTATAACACTATAGAAAGAAAAGGTAAAACTTATGCAACTACGTCTAACGTATATAATGTAAAAGGAGGTCGTATATCAAACATAAACAGTATGATAATGGATGGTTTTGTTGATATAGCAAAAGGTCCTTGGATTATGCAAATGGGTATTACACCTAAAGTTGCTCCTGTTGTACTTTTATTAAACTCTTTAGGTGTTCCAATTGAAGAGATTGTATACTTTATAAATCAACCAATTATAAAAGATCATTTACAAAACCTTGAAAATAGAGGATATAGTTTATTGTATATATCAGACATGATTGAGGATATTAAATTTGATTATTTATTAAAAGCAGATAAATCAGACGAAAAAGCAGAAGATCTATTAGATGTTAAATCACAATACCCTTCTACAATACCTGCTGAAGAAACACTTTTTGAAAATTTAGGAAAGCGTAAAAGTGACTTTACTAAAAAAGAAGCTATAGATCAACTTTTTATACTTGATGAATTTTTAAAGTATTCAAAGATGGCAGATCAGTCATACACTACAACTCAAGGTTCTAACTATGACACTACTAGATTTAATGACCCTTCTTTAATATTTAGAAAAGAAACTCAAACTGACGCAGCATTAAATAATATATTTTCAGCATTTGACAAAGAGGGAGAAGTTGTTCCTGCTGTAGTTGCATTGTTAGATAATTCTTTTATAGGTAACCTTAGAAATAAAATAATTGATAGTAGAAATGCTATTTCTAATTTTCTTATTTCTGACAGAGGGGAAGCTAGAAACATATTACAAGAAGTATTAAAACCTTATGCACAAGATAGATATCTTAGTGATAAAGACTTTGTTAAGATATATAGAAAAGCTGTAAACGATTTATTTGACTTTGCTGTACAGACAGATCAAAAATTAAATATGAAGTTACAAGAGTCGTTATTAAATATAGATGGCACTGCTTCAGAAGTTCTTGATTTTATAAATGATGTAAAAGGAAATGTAAATCACCCAAGTGGTTTATATTATAATGACATTATACAGTCACTTGAAGTGAGAATGAGTGAAACAGCTGGTAAAGGTAAACCAAATAACGTCACTCTTAAAAACAAAGGAGGTAAAGCTTATGATCAAAACAAAGCGATACATTCTTTTAGAGAATTAAAGATTGCGTTAGAAGGTAAAACAGATTTATATGATAAGATAGTAATGTTATCTATTTTACAATCAGGGTTATCTCCTTCTCCTATATCGTTTACAAACTTAATACCTTATGAAGATGTTTCAAGAATATACAATAAAACATTACCTAAGTTAGATGAAATTAGTAACTTGGAACACTTTCAAAAATTAAATATGTTTCAAAGAAATAACTATAGCAATGATGATATAGTTCCTCAAAAAAAATTATTTAGAAGTGTATTTAAAGATAAGAATGGTAAAAAATCTTTAAAGTATCCTTCTGTAGACTTCTTACCGTTTACAATTAAAACTATGATTAATAAAGGTGCTCTTCCACAAGTGATAACTCAAAGAGCTGCAGATGGCAGTCCAGAAATTATATCTGCTACATGGAATAAACCTTTTAGTAAAAATAAAATTGCTAAAATGCGTAAGGAAGGTGATTATTCTTATGTAAACAAAGCACTTATGCAAAAAGTGTATGATGAGAACACAGGAGAACCTTACGTGTACACTAGTAATGGTAAAGAGTATAATGTATATAAAGCAATAAATACACTTGGAGATTCATTTAGAGCTCAAGAGTTTTATGAAAACGTTAAAGAGTCTATATTTGACAATGGGTACAAAAAAGCAAATGAAGTTTCTGATGGTGCTATAATAGCTGTATTTAATACAGAGATGCAAAAGAAAAATAAAAGAGCAAAACAACCAGGTAGTTATCCAAGACAACCAAAACAATTACAACAAACTAGTGAGGTTAAAGCTGAGAATATATCAAGTAGAGGCTCAGAGTTTGCAAAGAAGCTAACTAATCCTGGAAATAACTTAAAAGTTACATATAAAGGAAGAGAGTTTAGAAATGCAGAACATGCTTATCAAACATATAAATCAGGTGAGTTTGATCAAAAAGCTTACGATAGTAATGCATTTAAACCAGTAGGTTCTAAGCCTGCCAATAGAAATACAAACTATCAAACAATGGTTGACATTCTAAAAGCTAAATTAGAACAACACTCTGAGTTGATAGAAGGTATTGGTCAAAGAGGTGGACTAGCTTATATAGAAGAATCTACTCATAATGTAACAGGAGATAAATTCTGGGAATCCAAAGGTCAAAATAAATTTATTCAAGCTTTAGCTGATGCTTATAGATCTACTCAACCAACACTACAAACTAGTGGGACTGGATTTGTCCCTACTATAAAAATAATATCAGGAGGGCAGACAGGAGTAGATCAATTAGGTTTAGAAGTTGGAAAAGATTTACAAATGAAGACTGGTGGAACAGCTCCAATAGGATTTCAAACTGAAAAAGGAAAAGATAAATCTTTAGCAGAAAAATATGGCATAAAAGAAATTACTAAAGAAGAACAATCTAAGTATGCAGCAGGTAAAAATGATGCCTATACTGCTAGAACAGAAATGAATGCTTTAGATTCAGATGGAACAGTTTACTTTGCTACCAATTCAGATAGTGCGGGCAGAATTGCTACAGAAAAATATGCTAAAAAACATAATAAACCTTTTATTTTAAACCCTACAGCGGAACAATTAAGAAAATTCTTATTTGATAATAATATAAAAACTCTTAATGTTGCAGGTAATAGAGGAAGTAAGCTTAATGCTAAACAAGAAAAAGGAATTAAAAATATTCTATTATTAGCTTTAGATAAGTATCCAGATCTTACTGCAGAAGAATCACAAAGTGAGGTTGGGGTAGAAGTTACTAATGAAAAGTATTCCAGAAACTCGTTAGATAATGATTCAAGCAGTATGTATTTATTTACAGACAATGCTGAAAGAACGTCAAGACCAACCGCATCTTTTCCTAATATTACTGAAGGGTGGTATGCAGAAAAATATAAAGATAAAACTAATAAACCTTTACATTATGGTAGTACTAGTAATCCTACCAGTGCTGTTATAAGAGGTAAAAATAATGCTTACCCTATTTCTACAATGAGTGCTTATGGCACTAACTGGACTAATGAAAATTTTGATTTATTTAAAGATACCATTGATGATGAGATAGCTCAAATTAAACAAGATTTATCTAAATTTAAAACTCTTAAATTGGGTGACTTTAGAATAGGTCAAGGAGGCAGATTTGCTAAATTACCTTCTCAGCACCAATCTTATTTAGACTTTAAATTACTAGAATTAGGCATTGACAATTCAGGTAACAGTCCTAAAGTAATTAAACCAACACAACAAACTAGTGAGGTTGAGTATCCTGTTGATACCAACCCTGCAGCTATACAAGATGTAAATGAAGTATTAAATT
>Ga0316202_10001527_pt1 | contig 17782 bp, 15 predicted proteins | sample 3monrhotite_MG_FD_204934 | JGI IMG/M metagenome (GOLD analysis project Ga0316202, IMG submission 204934) | Microbial mat bacterial communities from mineral coupon in-situ incubated in ocean water Damariscotta River, Maine, United States -... | ecosystem: Environmental > Aquatic > Marine >... | reverse complement strand
TTGGAACCTCCTGTATTCAATGCGTTTTTGGCGAAATTCATTGTAACACAAAGAGGTTCCAGGCCTTCTATTTATTGATCAAACTGTGAGACAGCAGTGCCGCCGGAGAAGTAATCGAGCCCTCCGATTATTGATACCAGGCCTAAACTCCAGACGAAGAGTGTTGTCTTTGAGCGCCTCTCTAAATATGTAAAAAGTGTTTTGTGCGTCCCCTCAAATTTTATGAACGGTTCCATTTAAACCCTCCGGGACAAGAAAATTCATCATTTTCGCCTAGACATCTTCTTTCTCCTTTGTGAAGACTCTGCCACACTGAAGAGTGATCTCGGAACATGACTTACTTGGCGATGACTCCCTTGATACCACCGCTGATCAGTGCGGCAATATTGAGCAGGATGCGTGGCAGCGACAGTCCTCCCGGGCCTGCCAGGTAACGTGGCTCCCAAACTGGATTAAATTTTTGTTTATACTCACGCAGCCCCTCGAAATTGTAAAAATGCTCGCCCTGATTGAAGATAATCGCGCCGATCCGGTTCCATAAAGGGGCAAATGGGCGGTTCTCGAGTCCAGAGAGCGGCGCCATGCCGAGATCGAAAAACTGGTAACCCTGGTCCTTGCCCCAGAGCATCAAGTTGATAAACAGATACTCCATCACCCCACTTTGAGCCTGGTCGTCAAAGCGCATCAGGTCGATGGAGATCTCATGGAGGCTGGCACCACACCAAAGATTGGAAAAGGCGACGATCTCCCCCTGTTGTCTGACCAGCGCAACGGGGAAGTTCTGTAGATACTGCTCGTCGAAGCATCCGAGAGAGAAGCCTTTTTCGCGGGTGTTCTTCTTAGCCAGCCAGGCGTTCGAGATCCGTTGTAGTTCAGGGAGCAGCGCGGCAACCGCAGTAGCTGGCTGCACCTCAAAGCTGCAACCGTCGCGATTGAGACGGTTTAAAGTATAGCGCAGTCCCTTGCGGTGAGAGCCCTCCAGCGAAAATTCTATCAGCGGCACGCGTGCCGTCTCGCCAAGCTTGAAGAGGGTCAGACCCATATCCAGATAGACATGTAGCAGATTGGTGCCGACCTCATAAAAAACTGTTTGCCCCCCGTGGCGCTCCACAAGTTCGCGATATTTCCAGGCCAGATCTTGCGCAACCTCGTTTGGTCCCACGGGGTCTCCTAGCGCGACCCAGGAACGTTTTTCGACTCCATACATGGCAAAGCCGCGCCGTTGTTCATCGAAGAGCAGCGCCTTGTCGCCGAGCAGGGCCAGATTGGCCAGGGTTTTTGGTGAATTGGCCAGGATCTGGCTCACCTCTGTCAACTCCTTTGGACTGGGCAGGTCAGGTTCCTGTGGTGCTGGACGTAACAGTTTGGTGATCGAAAAAATCAGCAGCAATGCTGTCGCGCCAACGGACGCGCGCAAAAAGCGTGGGGCATCGCCGTGCAGCGCGAAGTGCCACCAGAGCTCGGTCGAGAAGGCGATATGCTTGTAAGCGAAGAGTCCCAGCCAGATCGAACAGATCAGGACCAGTAGAACCGTAATACTCCAGCCGAAATTGAATGACTCACTGAGTAATGAGGCGCGCCGATAAAAATAGCGTCGGCAAGGGAGCAGGGCCAGCAGCATCAGGCCGAGGAGTAAGGCTTCTTCGTAATCCCCCCCCTTGAGCAGGGAGAAGACGCTACCGGCCCCGAGCAAAATAGCGGTCAACAGGTAGGCAGCGTCGAGGCGACGTTGCAACCCGCGCGCGAGCAGGAGCAGACCGACGCCAACCAGACTACCGAGAAAGTGTGAGAGTTCGATGACCGGTAGGGGGAGAAAATCCTGTAGCCATTTCAGCCGTTCAGGGAGCGCTGGCGTCGCGGCCGAAAAGAGCAGCACCGCGCCGCTGACCAGGGTTGTTGCGGCGAGCAACTGTGGAATCAGCGCTCCACCCCAGCGTCCGGCGAGTCGTGCCGCCTGCTTGATAAGAGATTTGCGTTGTCGCAGCTCACTGCCACCCAGCAGCAGTGCGGCCAGAGTCAGTGGCAGCAGGTAGTAAAGCCCCCGATAGATCAACATCGAACCGAGCAGAGCATCCGCCGGGATCTCGGGGGCAGAGAGCAGGATCATCGATTCGAAAACACCCAGACCGCCAGGCACATGGCTGATCAGCGCGACGACCTGGGCAAGCAGATAGATCGCAAGAAACTGTGGAAAGGAGAGCCCGGCGCGCGCGGGAAGCAGGACGAAGAGCACGCTGCCGGCCAGAGCCCAATCCAGCGATCCGACCAGGACCTGTGCCGCTGCCAGCCGCAGCGAAGGCAGCGGCAGTTCCCAATTACGTAAGCGGAAGGGGGCATGACGCAACGCAACGACCAGCAAATAAATGACGACCAGCGCGGCCATTATCAAGCCGAGTGGACGCGCTGAATGGAGCGACAGGTGACTGAGCGCCGGCAGCGCCAGCGGCTCAGCGATAAAGGTGATGCCGCCGACCGTGATGATTCCCAACCAGAAGGTCAGCACGGTGAAGGTGACCAGTCGCGCAATCTCCTCGGCGGAGAGCCCCCAGGCCGAATAGAGTCTGTAACGCAGAGTACCGGCGGTCAAAAGCGAGAGGCCGATGGTATTGCTGAAGGCGTAGCTGACAAATGAGGCGATGATCACCTTGCCGGTTTTAAGGGGGTGACGGATATAGGAGATCGCCAGCCGATCGTAAATCGTCATTACCAGGTAGCTCAGAACTGTCAACACCAGCGCCAGCCAGACCTGCGTGGCAGGGATCGCCCTGAGTTGTGCAACCACCTGGTGATAGTGGAACTGGCGCAGGGCGCTGTGTAGTACCCAGAGCGCTGCTGTGAACAACAACAGGACCAACAGAGGGAGCAGGCGGTGAGCTAAGGATGGACGTTGAGTGGGAGCAGCCATGGTATCTGCACCTTTTTTGCTTGACATGTCGATAGCCCTGGAAGCGGGGGAGCGGAAAAATATTGATCTTGGAGTGACGCAAGCCTAGCACAACTTTTGTGAGTTGAGGATGAAAGAACTCTGAATAACATCTAACAAAAAATGTCAAATTTCTCCTGATTGCGTTGATATGGTTTATGCCTCTCGCTCAGCCAGTCGGCCAACTGTTTTGGAACTCGGCTCGCAGCGTCACGCGCAGACTAAATCTGGCACGCACCATTGCCGATCTCGCTGAATCAGAAGCGATTCAGTCTCTGGGGGTGGAGCGCAAGTTGGAATGATGGATCTGATTGCAAGTTATAATCTTATGAGTGTCACTTGTGAGTATCTAGAGTGCTTTGAAAAAACCCTTTAGTCCAGAAAGTTTCCCTTCGGATTGTCTCTCTTCGCCGCAATTCACCGCATCGCCCGCATATTTTGCGGTGCATTCAACCTGCAGCGCGACGACCTTATCCTGTAAACTGAGCGAATCAGCCAGCATAATCATTTCACGAAAATACTCGGGTGGGTCGCCATATTTATTAAATACCGTCAAAAGTTCTTCATATTGCCCGACCTGAGCATCGTGCCCCTTTTCTCGGTTGATTCTTGCACTGATGACATCCTTGTAACTTTCAAACGGAGGATACTTGCCGCTGATGGCAATCTCGTGGTTTTTCAGTACAGCTGAGCCATCACCCTGAGCGGCTCTGATATCGGCAAAAACAGTCCTGACATAACTTTGCTGCTCCATGCCATGTGTCAGGCTGCTTTTTATGGTTTCAGCCGCTTCGTTCAATTCATTTTTGCGCAACAGGCCGAGCGCCTGGTAAGACTTGTCCAGACCAAGAACCACCTGTTTTATCTCTTCAGTATTCAGTGCCGTACGCCAGGTGGCAATTTGGTATTTTTTACGCGGCACCCGGCGGTAAAATTTCTTTTTATATTCAGTTAGTTCATCAATCCTGACCTTGGCGGATCTGTGGGTCGCCATCAGGGTTTTGAATTTCCCGCCGGCGAAGCTGACCGCATCAGAGAAAGTTCCCTTAACAACCGCTGCGAAATCGAGATTTCGCAGCGCATCGTCACGCAGTTGCTGGTTGGCTTGCTTGACCAGAGCCTGACGTCGCTCAAGTTCGAGCCTGTTCCTTTCGTCAAGCACCTCGACCAATTTCAGCAGGTCCTCCATCGCGTTCGGCGAGTAACCGGCACGAATCAGAATGTCCAACCCCATGAAATCGGCGTCGCTCTCCTGTTCACGCGACCAGCTCGGACTGAGAAATGTCTCTGATGCTGCAAGTGCCACAATAGAGGTGAGGTACGCATTGGAATCGGTATCTGCCTTGTCTGATAGCTGGTTGACAAATGAACTGACGGCAACACTCTTCTTGCTCGCCCTGACAACCAGATCGGCATCGGGGTGATTCAGAATGGCGTGCGACAGTTCATGGGCCAGCAGCGCGGCGAATACATCTTCAGAATTAATATCTCCCAGCATTCCGACCGGAATATAGATATTGCCACTCGCGGATGTTTTCGCGCTCCAGGCATTTTCTGCCTTCAGATAAACCCGCCCGGGAATATTGCTGACCCCCGAAGCCGTCTTCAATTGATTCAAGATCTGATTTGCATAATCTTCAAAGGAATCGTTACTGATCAGCCCCAAGCCGCGCGATTGCTCCTGCTTGCGATCCGCCACTTCGTCGATGGCGGACAGGGCTTGTTTATGCTCCTTATGCACCGCCTCGAGCAGGGGTTTGTCAGCGCCAGGAGTTTTGAAACTGCCGGCCATTTTTTCAACACAGCCCGTGTTTAGCAAGAGGCATATGATTGTTGTCCAGGCCAGGCGCTTCATTCCCGGCACCCCTTGCCCAGACCACGGCTGGCGGCGACATAATTTGACTTCACCGCATTGTTGCAATCCTGAATGTTTTCAATGTTGTAGACCTTATTGGTTTTAACCGCACCCGAATCCAGACAAACCTTTTCACCGTTGAGGCTGACCAGGTAGGTTCCGTTATCCAACTCCTTTTCAATCGCCAGCGGGACCGCAATGTTTTTGCTCTCAACGGTCTTCAGGTATTCGCCAGAGACCGGGTCGACCAGATCGATCTCCATGTCTCTAAATTCTGTAACTTGGAGATCTGCGGCCCACAATGAACCCGCCATAAACACCAACAGCACAATAAGTATGATTCTAAACATGACTGCCCTCCTAAGTTCGATGTGTTGCTTTTTCAAAAAACAGGATGTTATCGAGATAAAAACCAAGTTCAGTAAACGCAAAATAGCCCAACCAGTTGTTGGGTGATAATTCAAACAGGTAGAAACAGACCAAGACGGAGACTAAAACCCAGGTCACAAGCGGCAGTCGGGTTGTCAGAGCCTTTGTCAAAATCGAGAGTACAGTGCGAATATGTCGGGTAATTTTATGGGCAGAAGATTTTTTCAGCGCGGATTGATGTTGACTGTCCGGCTCATTGAGCTGCTCATTGAGCTGCGCATTTAGCGCAACCTCAGAGTCTTTTCTTTCCCGGGCTCTATGGCGCACATAGATGATGACACTGGGAACCAGCAGAATAATCAGGTTCACCAAAAACCCATTGAGATGCCAACGGGAGCTGATCGTCTGTTTCAAATCCTTCGATTTGTAGCCCCCTTTTAAGCTGATCAAGTTATCCAGTGCCATTGCATGATAATAGACACCGGGGCGGATCTGGCGGGTCGGGGTATAAACCAGATCGCTGACGCCGGTAATGTTACCACCGTAAAAAACCACCCGGTTCTGCAGATGAGCAGTAAGGTCTGTAAAGGCCGCCTGGTCACTTTCTGCGGTCGGATTCAAAAGATCCCGTACCAGGACTGTCGTCGCGTAAGGAGGGGTGTATTTGACGGCAGAAAAACCTCCGAGAAGCAGGTCAAGGCTGTCATCCCCGGCATCGCCTTTATTCATCCAGGCAGCATTTTGTTGATTTGCCTTCAGCCCCCAAAAAATCTGCATGCCAGCTTCGTCATCGGCAGAAAAATCCGGCGCGAACAGATCCTGATAAACCTTCGGCGCCGAGGAAGCTAAGCCCTTATTCTCCATCTTATAATTTCGGGCGACAAAGTCCGTAGAGTCGACCGCGATTTTGGGCGAGATGGGTACAACCAAACCTTCAAGTTCGGGCCAAAAGCTGTCAGGCTCTTGTGCGTTGCGAAAAGACAGATAGACCGGGATATGTTGCCGCTTGAATCGTTTGAGCACGCGAACCAGCAGATCAACCCCGGGCTTCTCCTGGTTCAGCCATAGAAAATCAATAACAACAGCCTTAGGCGCATAACGTAAGAGGTTATTGAGGATGCGTGCGTGGGCCGAATAGGGGATGGGCCACTTGCCGGCGTAAAGCCCTTCAACAGTTTCATCGGTCAGCAGCAGGACGCTGATTTCATCCTGCCCGGTTGCCGGATAGATAATCTCATAGTCCCCCGCCAAGGTATTGAATAGATCCTGCGAATAGTTATCCAATCGATCGGCAATCCCGAAGGGGGAGAAATAGATCGAGAACATGCCGACGCAGATTATCAGCGTGACAGACAAAACTCCGCGCAGATAGGGAGCATTAGATCGGATAAGCCGCTTCAGCATCTGCTAAGGACCGATTAAGACAGGGTCGTTACAGACAGAAGATCGCGCGCTACGCCCTCATTGTGTTCGCGAACCATTCCGGGAATGCGGAACAGGTCGGCGATTACCCAGAGAATCCCAACCCAGAGTACGAGTGAAATAATATAGGCAATCCCAAGCCCAGGTTTTTTTAAATAAAAATAATGGACACAGGCCCAAAGAAACAGATAGGCAAAGCCAACTGATTTCGATTTTTTCTCAAAATCGGCCATAAACATGGCCTTTTTCTCTTCAGGTAAATTTTGGACTGCGTTTTTGATCGTTTCGGGAAGTTTTAAAAATTGCGACATTTCTGGTTCCTCCTGGTGAATTAAAAGTTGTTGTTCTGTTTTTTGCCTTGGGCTTCTTCTAACTTTTGCAGTTTTTGCATATTTTCCTGATTCACAAACTTCAGGGAAAACGATGGCTCCTCGAGCAGGCTGGTCGCCGGTTGGGCGAGCAGTAAAATCCCGGATTTCCCGGAATCTCTGTTCCATGCAAGGTAGTTAGGGCCCTGCTCGGCAGGGCTGCCATATTTTTCCAACAATTTCTGTTGATACTGTTGAAAGACTGACAAGTCATCGAACTCATAATCAAAAAATGCAAACACCTCGTCTGTTCCAAACATGCTTTTGACCGGGACAAAATAAGCAGTCCCGGTAGATGTCCCTGGTAGCAGACTACTCGTGTCAAAAAAATCAATACTTGGATCATCTATCGTCAACAGACCTTGTGATTCTTTTTTGAGTTGCTCGGGGTCTATATAATTCCCACCAGCATCTGCAACAATTTTCCTAACATCCCCCCGCTCAATACTTGCATCGGCAACGCTTAATGCGTTGAAAATGACCAGTGCTTCCTTTTCGCGTTCGACAACCATGGCACGTCGCTTTAGCTGAGCTTCTTGCTCCTGCTTCTTTTGTTCTGCAACCCGCGCCTCTGCTGCCTGTGCCTGCTTCTTTTGCTCTGCAGCCCGAGCCTTTGCTGCCTGTGCCTGCTTCTCCTGCTCTACAAGCAATCTTTTTACTTCCAGTTCCTGTTGCTTTTTCTGCCTTTCAGCCCACTCTTCTGCCTCAATTCGTTCCCGTTCTTGGACGAGGGCCTTGTTCACTTGCTGGTCATGTTTGTTTTTCACCTGCTCAAATTCTTCAATGCTGAGCGGCCGCAACAGCCGCTTTTCATTTTCTAGTTTGATTGTTTCCAAGGTTTCCACGCCGTACTTATCATATTCTGGGGTTATCACCAGGTTCTGATAGTAGTCACGCTGCCTTTGTTGCTCTGCTTTGGCTTGAAGCGTTTCCCTGGCGGGGGTAAGAACTTCACGGATCTCGGAATCAGCCCCTGAAATAAGCTTTAATTCAATTTCAAATGAATATCGTTCATAGATAATTTTTGTGTTTAATGCTTTCTTATCGCCTGTAAGCTTGCCCACGATTTGAGGCTGATCGTAGGTCCGCGAGGACAGATGGTCTATCGTGTGCAGATCGAGTATACCTGTAACCCGATCGAAGCTACCTTTGACGACGAAAAGCTTATTATCGCCTCTATACCTTGTGTTTAAAATGGCGCTAACTTCTTCATCCGCAATAGCGTCAATAAATAGCCGATATTGCGTAACATTGCTGGCAGTTCCTCGTTGGCCTTTCCACAATTGATCCGGCATCAGCCCCTTTGAATCTGTGATTGTTGTATTTTCTTCCGCCGGGGCCACTTGTTGCGTAGGTGGAGACTGTGACATATCTGAAGCCAGAGTCGCTTTAGGCTCTTGAGTTTTAGTCACCTTGGCTGTCGGCAGTGCTGGTGCAACACTTGGTGTCTTGACTACCGCCGCAGGTTTCGGCTTTTCAGCATCGTATTTCTGCTGAACCTGGACCCGCCTTGCCTGCTCCTGTTGTTTAATCAGCTCCATCCGCTCTTGCAGGCTCAGTCCAAAGACTGGCGCTGCAGTCAGTAAAACGAGAAACGATAATATTATTATGCGAAACATTCTGCGACCTCCCTCGCTAGCCGAAACATCCCTCAGAAGGAATGAACCTGCTGGGCATTTGTATAGATTATGATTTTTCGATTTCGGGTTTGGCGATCGAGATTTCTACTCGCCGATTGGCTTGACGGCCCACTTCAGTATCATTGCTACTCACGGGTTCCGTTTCTCCATAACCTATTGTCAGAATTCTGTCGGTATTGACACCCTGTTCCACCAGAATCGTTTTGACTGCTTGCGATCTATTTTCAGAGAGGTCCTGATTGGCTGTGTCGCTGCCGACGCTATCGGTATGACCGCGCACGATAATGATCGACTCAGGGTATTTGTTCAAAACGGTTGCAACTTGGGTAATTTCATTCTGGGCTTCAGATTTGACGACAGACACGCCACTGTCAAACATGGTGTCGGATTTAAAGGTCAGGGAGAGCTGATCGTCTTTACGCTCAATTTTTACAACGTCTGAGGTCGCGAGCTTTTCACGTAGCTGCGCTTCCTGCTCATCGAGGGATTTTCCCCACGCATGGCCTGCACCCGCTCCCAAGGCCGCACCCAAACCGGCACCGATCAGAGCGCTTTTTGTATCACCACCGAGGACCTTGCCCAGGCCGGCTCCGACTGCGGCACCAATTCCGGCCCCCCACATGGTCCCCTTGCCGGCCTTAGTTTGCGCAGAATCCATCGCGCAGCCGCTAACGAGCAGCACGAGCATGAGTACGGTTGTGATTTTTCTCGTCATGTTTAAATCTCCTTTTAATTTTTAGCGACAGACTCGCCAATACACCTGAAAATAATCCGCTTCATGACCAACATCACCCCTAGCGGGAAAATAGCGCACAGCATGAGCAAAAAAACGGCCAGCGCCTGGGTGGTAATCTGGCCACTGGAACTTGATGCATAGATATCGATAATCTTTACAAATATTTGATATTTAAAAATCAAAAACCACGAAAATACACCGCTGACAAGCGGAATGACCCTTGGTAAAGTCCGTCGCATTTCAGTTACTTCAGTGCAAAATTGAGCGCGACCGGTGCTTCTGCGGTGCCAACTTTTCAACGGACGGGACACAACCTGGTTCATCGGCTTGAACTGGCAGCGCGGGCGCTGTCTTCAAGCTGGAAGTGATCCCTTCAAAACGATCCCGGCCCAACTTTGATTTTCGTTGTACAATTTCTCTCACCTGCTCCAAGGGGACTTTCTCGTTGCGTTTTGCGCTAATGGCAATAGCGATCGCGACATACAGACCCAAAACACCCAGTGCAACAATAATTTCAATCATCGTAAATCTCCTTTGACTCATTCCAGCGGCACCCTCATGGCGCTGCGGATAGGCAAAGGATAGTCAGCACAGGATTCTACGACCGCAATCGCAACATTGCGGTTTCAAAAAAAAAAACGTCGGGGTCTGCAACTCCTGTCTTCTGGCTCTGGTTGTTGATGACTAGATATATGAGGTTGTCTCTGCATCGATGGAGATAAAATCCCTCTGGAGTTTCAAGCCGTACTTTTTTCTTTTATTGATCATGATGGAATGGATCGCGATATTTTTTGCCTCGTAGGTCCCAAATCGTTTTTCAAAGCTGTTCTTGAGGGCGCTTTTGTACGAATTGAAATTTTCCTTCGACAGCGAGGTTATGCCGGTATTGCTCATCGCCTCAATCTCTTTACTTTGAGCAATATCTTCGTAGATTCCGGTAATATCGGCCTGCTGAGCCAGGATGTCCGACATGCTCACATAACATTCATGGCAAGCGATGCAACCTCCATCGACAAGGCAATTGGCCTTTTTCTGCCGGGCAAAAAACACGTACAGGGCGAGGAGTCTGGGGGGCAAATCGATCTCTGTCCCTTTCCAGATCAACTTTCCGGATCCCAATTGTATCTCCAGGGACTCTTTCTCCTCCCTGACAATCGTCATCATCAACGAGGCCGGGGTCTCGGGGGTTTTGAGCATCTCATCTGAAAGTTCATGGCGAAGCGAAAAGAACGGCATCGCCACGAGACTGATTTCTGCATCGCGGGTATCCATAACCGCGAACTTACCGTCGCGTCTTCTAACTTCAATTTTTTGGGGGGTGAAAGGTGGGTAGTAGAAGGCTCTGCATGCGTCGAACTCCGGCGTCACCAGAACATGAAAAATCCGATCATGAGGCCGTGCGTAACATTGAGCCGCAAGCGAGAGGCAGGCACTCATCGTTTTTGTGCCACCCGAAATCAGGAAATACACCACCGCATCGGGTTCTTTGGTCAGCTCAAAGGTTTTTTCCATGCAGGCGGCCAGAAAAAGCTCGTTTTCCCGTTCGGTATCGATATCGAAGATTTCAACACCCTGCGCATCCTTAACGGCGTAAACATTATCCGGTGAAAAATCTATAGAGGCTCGGTCGATTCCGTAATCTTCGAGATATTGACAATAATAGCCATCATTTGAACCGAAGAGCCGCGCGATACATGCGGCTTTTCCTTCGCTGGTCGTGATGACCTCGACCGCGTCTATCTTTCGTCCTTGCTGATGCAGGGCATAGACAGTTTCAGTAATCACTTTGGGCGACAGACCGCAGATAGCCAGCAGGGTGATTTTCACAGCAGTGTCTCCAACGGTATAAATGTTCGCCCAGCGGGGCTACTTGGCCGTATCTGGAACAGCGTTATTAAATTCAGCATCTCATATGAAGAAAAACAGCCTCTGCCTAAGCAGAGGCTGCCCCCCCCTCCACAACATATAGTTCTAAAACGGACTTTTTTGACAGCGAATCCCACTCAAGCTTAACAACATTCATGCCGTATTTTCGCTGGTAAATAACTGTTATTTTTCAGGTAACTACAAAACAGCTTAGCTCCTGTGGCCTCGGTCTGGGTTTCAGTGTTTTCATTTTTTGAAATAGATGTTATTAAATAATGACATTTATCGCGTTGCCCATGTTTTCATCTTCACCCTGAGGCGTTATGCCAATTTTGCATCTTTATTGTGATCTGCGTGAACCCTCGCTTTCGGCTGCCACTGTCGTGTCACGCCAGTACTCTGGCTATAGATTACGCACGAAGCACATCCGCACTGGTAATATTGCGCGAACCTTACAACAGCTTCTGGAGGAGATGAAACCTGATGACCTTTGCCTGTTCGCCTTCCTGCATACCGGAGCAGATCAATTGACGGAATGCGCCAGAGTGCTGGCTGCGGCCTCCATCGCAAAGCGAAAAGCCATCCGGTTCTGTTGTTCCAAATACAGTCCGGAGATTGGCCTTTGGGCCGCGAAGAATCATATTCACTATGAAGACAATGACTTCGAAGCGGCGCGCGACCAGGCCGTGAAAACCGCCAGCAAAGGCACCAGCCTGATTGAACGTCAATGGATTCAGTATCGGCTCATGCGGACACTGATTGCCGGCAAGGACCCTGCCCGGGTGTTTGAGATGATCATCAAGCAGCTCAGAACCCAGGGGCTTTCAGCACAGGATATGCATCTTGCGCAACGTTTCCATGATCGGGGCGAGCCCGATATGGCCGGTGGTAATTATGCTGTTGACCGGCTGATGAATCCAAACGCCATAGATCGGCTGCGCGAGCGAGCCCTGCAGGTTGGGCGCTCAGGCCTGAATGCGTTGATTCTGGGTGAGACCGGGACTGGGAAGGAGTCTATTGCCTGGTACCTGCATGAATTCAGCGGCCGTCATGAGCAGCCGTTTCTTGCCCTGAACTGTGCATTTTTTGAAGGGGAGCGGCTCGAGTCAGAGCTCTTCGGCCATGAGCAGGGGGCGTTTACCGATGCGAAAAGTGCCAAGAAAGGTTTGGTCGAAGAAGCGGATAAGGGCAGCCTTTTTCTCGATGAACTCCCCGAGATGGCGCCACGCGTACAGGCCAAATTGTTACGCTTTTTACAGGATGGCAGTTACACCCGCATGGGCGGAACACGAACCCTGCGCGCCAACGTGCGGATTTTGTCCGCCGCACAACCGGAACGCATGACACATCTGCGCCCCGACCTTTATCATCGCATCGCCGAGGTCGAACTTCAGACCACCGCGTTGCGGGATATGGCACCAGATGCAGTTGTCAATATCGCCTGCAACCTGGCTTACCGCTTGATGTGGCGCAGGGTGCCGACGGGAACAGGGGAGCGACATCTGACGCCGGATATTATCAGGGGGGTCTGGTCAGATCTGGCAAAAAATGAGCATGCCGCCAGTCTGGCGGGATATGCCTGGCCCGGCAACATGCGCGAGCTCTCGAGCATGATCAAGCGCTATGTCCTGCTTGGGGATGATATTTTCAAGGAGTTAATCGACAAGACCTTGTCAGCAACAACGCCGCCGCCCAACGCCGCCCAACATATTTACGATGCGGACTGGGGTCGCTTTCTCCAGCCCGTTACCAGCATGGCAGAGGTTGAAGCCCTTGATCTGCGAATTAAGGAGTTGCAGGGCGCCTTTGTCCGCAACCTGATCGCAAGCCTCGGTGGCCGTGATGCCGTTCAAACCACCAAGCTCGCTGAAGTTCTCGGTTGCAGCTACAACACCCTGATGAGCCATCTCGCCGGTCAACGGTCGCGCTGATCCTCCTGTTGAGGGGTGTCAGAGGATTCGGAGGTCTTGTCTGTCAGCCGACAAATAGAAAACCGGCGATCACCGCATTCAGCAGGTTGGCCAGGGTCGCTGCCAGCAGAGCCCGCAGCCCGAGGGCCGCGACTTCACTGCGGCGCTGAGGAACAAGCTCACCCAGGGTACCGATTTGAATCGCGATTGATGAGAAGTTGGCAAAACCGGTCATGGCGAAACAGGCCAGCATGAACCCTTTGGGCGAGAGTCCCGCGTCTTTCAGCCCGGTGAAGCCGATGACTTCGTTGAAGGCGGTCTTGGCACCGACCAGCCTGGAAAAGGCCGCCAGATCGGCGGAAGGGACACCAACAACGTAGGCGGCTGGCGTGAAGGCGTACTCAAGCAAGGTGTCGAGATGGAGCAGACCCTGACTCACCGCAGTCAGCACGCCATCCAGCAGATGGATCAAGGAGACAAACGCCAGCAGCATGACGCTGACTCCGACTACCGCCTTCCACCCTTCCATCCCGCCGAGGGCCAGGGCATCAAGCACGTTGACTCCATGGGCCTCTTTGTCTTCGACCATCTTCGTCACCGGCGTCAGCGTGGCGGTTTCCGGTACCAGAATTTTTGCGAAAACAATCGCCGCCGGAGCGCCCATGATACTGGCCGCCAATACATAATCAACCCTGGCCCCCATGCCGGCGTAAACAATCACCATCCCCGAACCGACCGTCGCCATCCCACCGACCATGGTCAAGAACAGCTGGGAGGTTGTCATGCTTTTTAAATAGGGTGCGATAACCAGTGGCGCCTGGGTTTGACCCAGAAATACGTTGCTGGCCGTCACCAGGGCCTCAACGCTGTCAATGCCGAATATCCGCCGGAACAGGCTGGACATGGTTTCAATGATGCGCTGCATGATGCCGTAATAGTAAAAGACCTTGATCAGGGCCGCGAAAAAGACGATCGGCACCAGGGCATCAAGGACAAAAGCGTAGGGCCAACCCTTGAAATTGGGGATCTGGGTGAAGCCGGTATACAGGGGCCCGAACACAAAGCGTGTCCCTTCACCGGCATAATGGATAATTTCCATCAGTCCCTGACTGATGGTTTCAAAAACCAACCGTCCGGGACCCGTGCGTAACACAATAAAGGCGAACAGCAGGTTTAGTCCCAGACCGTAGCCAACAGGTTTCCACTTGATGGCCTTACGATTTGTCGAAAGAAGGGTTGCGACCGCGATTAACACTACCACGCCCAGAAAACCACGTATTATTTGCTCGAACACTTTACCTCCAATATACCTGGAATCGGTAAAACCGCGAAATTAGAACTGGCTTAGATGTGTGACAATAAACTGAGTGAATTCAATTCAAGAATTAAGTTGAACGGGCTTGAAATTTGTTTCAGTGCTGGATAGAACAGCAGCTGACCCTTGGTCAACCTTTATCATGGTTTTGATGGAAAAATCTCGGCCTGCTCTCGATTTTTTTTTGGCGAGGATTGCGGCGATGAAGGGAAGTGTTAATCGCAAGTTGTCTGTACTGTTACCCCTCGACTTTAAATCACCAATCCTCAGAGAAAAAGTCGATTAACAGGGCACTGGGGATGAAAGTATCCAGTTCCAGCTGGCGGCTGCCGAGTAACTGTTCAGCAAAGTTGGCGAGCAACTCGAATTCGCTGCTGAAGGTCACGCGGAAAGGGTAGCGCAGTTCCTTAAGAACCAAGGGATCGCCACTCGTAAAGTTGAGGTTGCAGTAATCGTCGGAGAAGGATTCACCTGAGATATCGATATTCGGTAGCCCGTGTAGACGGCAGGTCATGGGGCGATGGGCATAGACCAGGCAATGACCATTATCAGAGAGAAGCGGGCAAGGGGTCTGGTCTTCTTCCGGCATTTCCTGCCAGTCGTCATGGGGGAGTCGGTTGAGAATGTAAGGATGCCGAAAATCCGGCCAGATTGACTGTAGTTGTTTGACGCGTTTGTGAGCCTTGTTACGAACCTGATTTTGAGTGTTCGTATCAAGCAGTGCAAGTCCCTGCTGCAGCAAGCAGGCATCGAGCAGGCTGATTTCAAACAGACCCCGACAGCAGGCTGAGCAACCCAACTGGCAATTGATCTGTTCTCCCGCTTGTTCTATGCAGTCAGCGAACCAGTGATCGAGACCCTGTAACAGTAACTGATATTTGTTGAGAATTTCATGCATAGGTTCCAACACTAGCATGGATAACGACACAGAGGAGAGTCCAATAAACAAAGAGTTCTCCTGGTTTTAGAGCCTATTCCGCCCCCTTTCGCCGCGCTGGCGAAGAGGGGGCGGTGAGAGGGTCAGTTTACTGCTGAATCCCCTGAATCTGTAAGTTGATTTCGACTTCGTCACCAACGGTGACCCCCCCGGATTCGAGCAGTGCGTTCCAGGTCAGACCGAAATCCTTACGGCTTATTTTTGTTTTAGCCGCAAATCCCGCCCGGACATTGCCCCAAGCATCTTTGTTTTGACCCTGATAACCACCCTCAAGCACGACTGCTTGGGTAATGCCACGAATTGTCAGGTCGCCGTGCACTTTTATGTTCGTGCCGCTCCCCTCGACTTTTTTGCTGACAAAATTCATTTCCGGGTATTTGGCGACATCAAAAAAGTCTGGACTGCGTAAGTGATTATCACGTTTTTCTATGCGGGTATCGACTGAGGTCGTCTGGATTGTCGCCGATACTGAGTTGAGGGCTTTTGTTTCCGGGTCGGCTTCAATGGTTCCTGCGAAGTCAGTGAAGAAACCACTGACTTTGAAAATCATCAGGTGATCGACGGTGAATTCGACCTCTGAGTGGGCCGGATCAATTTTGTAGCTGGCCGCGAAAACCGGTTGAGCGACGAGCAAGAGCAGGGAGCTCAGCAATAATAAATTTTTCAGCATGGGAATCTCCTTTTTTAGGTCGAACAATGATTTTATCCTAAATGTTTGGTTAGTTTAACTGGGGGGAAAATAGAAAAATAATATTTAATATCATATAAGTCTATTGATATAGACTATGAAGCCTCTTGCTTAGGAGTTCGCCTATGACACTCGACCAATTACGGATATTGGTTCAAATCGCTGATTGTGGCAGCATGCTTTCCGCTGCTGAAGCCCTCAACCGGACCCAGCCTACCCTGAGTGTCGCTGTTCGTAAGCTTGAGGATGAGCTTGGGATCGAGCTACTGGCTCGTGATCAATATCGGGCGAAGCTGACCCCGTCAGGGGAGAAGGTTTGTCAACAGGCCCGTGAGGTGCTGCGGCAGAGCAGTTTTTTGACCGATATGGCCGCACATTTAGCCCGCGGTTACGAACCGAAACTGCGCATCGCGATCGAAGAGAGTTGTCCGGTGCCGCTGGTGCTTCAGGTGTTGAAGTCCCTTGAAATGAAATATCCGCAAACCGAGTTCGAGCTGGTAGGTGAGAGACTCTGGGGTGCATTGGAACGACTGGATCAGTTTGAAGCCGAGATCGCCATCACTCCCTGGTTCGAGGAAAATGTGCAGCTGGAATCTTTTTTGCTGGCGAACATTCGTATGGTGCCTGTGGCTGCGCCCGGGTTTATGCCGCAGCACGTCGGAAGAACCTTCTCCCTGACTGAGCTTAAAGACCGGGTGCAGGTCGTGGTGCGTGACAGCAGTCGCTCGCCGCGGACGAAGAGTCTGGGCGTGCTCGAAGAGGGGCGGCACTGGTTGGTTAATGATCACTCGACCAAAAAAGAGGTTCTGTTGGCCGGTATGGGTTGGGGTCGCTTGCATCTGCATATGGTCCAGGCCGAATTGGAATCCGGCCGTTTGGTCGAGCTGAAGATCGAGGATTTTGGCGATAGCAGCCAGATCGAGGTTCGGGTAGCGCGCCGGCGAGGGGAGTTCGTCGGTCCGGTAGCAGCAGAGTTCTGGGCCGCCTGCAGGGGGTTGGCAACAGACGCAGGTTGGCGGGGAGATCGTTAATGTCCTGCGGTTGTGCTGTGTCCTACCGTTACTTGATTAATTCGGCAAAACCGAGAACTTTAGTTTGTCGACCATCGATTTCGAGAGTTCCTTGAACAACACTCATGGCGAAGCCGCCGATGACCCAGTTGCTGATATTTTTGCGACTGATCTGTTGAAGTGTCAGCGCAGCAAAAGGTGGGGCGAGGCCTTCGTTGGTAGCGGCTTCTTGCAGGCTCATTCGCCAGCCCTTACTCCAGCGATAGAAACCGAGTGCCCAACTTTTTTTGGTGATTTCAAGATCCGGACTGAAGATATTTTGCTGCACGGTATGGGTATCTCGAAAACCCTTGGAGGCTCGGTTTTTTTTTGTCCCCTCAGTGTGCAGGTAGAGATCCTGCCAGGCGGAGGGAGAGTTCTTCTGAACGGCAAGATAGAATCCCTGAAAATTATCCCAAGCCCCTGAACCGCTACGGCTAAGACGGTTCAAGTTATGCTGCACCAGCCCCTCGTAGATGACCCGGCCTGGCACGATACGTCCTTGCCAGTAGAGAACTGCGGCGGCGTTCCCCCATTTTTGACGTCGTTCGCCAGAGTTTTCTTCAAGTCGTGTGGTCAGCGGGTTGATTTCAAGCCGCAGATCATTGACTCGACTCCGCAGGGTGATGCCGCTTGCAGGACGGCCAGAAAATTGAAAGGCCTCAGAGTCGGGGATTTTATCGAGGATACCTCTGGGATTTGTA
>Ga0316202_10001523_pt1 | contig 17834 bp, 10 predicted proteins | sample 3monrhotite_MG_FD_204934 | JGI IMG/M metagenome (GOLD analysis project Ga0316202, IMG submission 204934) | Microbial mat bacterial communities from mineral coupon in-situ incubated in ocean water Damariscotta River, Maine, United States -... | ecosystem: Environmental > Aquatic > Marine >... | reverse complement strand
GCTTTATTCGACTTCACAATTGATGAGAAGATTGACTTGAGTCACAGCAGTCTTTCTCACATTACATCTCTTGCCGATATTGTTATGAGGGATGAATTTATAGAAGGTTTCGGAGATGTGGTTTGGATGGATTTAGGCGGCGGAGAAACAACAGCTGTTCTTGGTGTAAATTCTACTGATCTGACAGAAGCTAACTTTATCTTTGAATCAGGCGTTACACCTCCTCCTGTAAATACTGATCCGGAGACTATAGCTCCGATAACCGACTTTGCTATAGATGAAGACGTTCCATTTGCCCTTGATATAAGAACAACTTTCTCAGATGCAGATGCAACGGATACTCTAACATATTCTGCTACACTTGCGGGGGGAGTAGCTTTACCTGCTTGGTTATCGTTCGACCCTGCACTTGGTGAATTTACAGGTACACCTGCCAATGATGATGTTGGAAGCCTTGAGCTTGTTATATCAGCTGATGATGGCAACGGTGGAACGCCAGCAACAGATAGTTTTGTTCTGACTATAAATAATGTGAACGATGTTCCTGAACTTGCCGTACAACTTGCCGATCAATCAACAAATGAAGATACGGCTTTCAGTTTCGCTATTCCAACAAATACATTCACAGATATAGACTCAATTCACGGTGATGTTCTTGCGTATTCCGCTACTCTTGCAGGCGGTGCGGCACTGCCGAGTTGGCTGTCACTCGATGCGGCAACGGGTGTGTTCTCCGGCATTCCCGATAATAATGAAGTCGGAACTATATCTGTAAAAGTAGTTGCTACCGACCTTGCCGGTGCAACAGCAGAAGATATATTCGAACTCGAGGTTATCAACGTAAATGACGGGCAAATAATTAACGGTACATCCGGTGATGACTCCCTGATCGGTACTGCCGGCAATGATACTATATCGGGACTTGACGGTGACGATACACTGGAAGGTGGCGCAGGTAATGATATTATAATTGCCGGAGAAGGTAGCGATCAGATGTTCGGCGGAGAGGGCAGTGATATCTTCGTTATAGAAGAAAATACTAATCCTACCCTAGCATTTAGCTCAATATTCGATTTTACACTTGATGAAAAAATCGACCTTACCGCTATATCGAACATTACATCGTTTTCCGACCTTAATATAACATATCTGCAATTTCCTATAGTCGGAGGAGGATTCTCTTTTATGGATTTAGGCAATAATAACTTACTCTCTATTCTTGATATACAACCAAATGAATTGACAGAAGATAACTTCATATTTTAAGTCGAAATACCCCGTTAGTGGGTAAAATGTTAGGAAAGGACCAAATGTAACGTAGGAATTGTATTTATTCAGTTAGAGCTTTAGTTTTTCCTATAGCATCATAGAGAGTCGTTCTTTTTACGTTAAAAGTACGACATATTTCAGCCTTAGTTGCACCTGATTCCAAAGCTTCGTTAATCGCCTGCATTTAGGTATGTTCGTAAAACTATTTGTTGTTAGTTCTCGGACTGTATATTAAAACGACAGTGTTTTTCGCACATAATCTGACTTGTTTTAGTGGGCTTGTAAAGGGACAAGTAGTTCCTGTCGTAAAACAAATGTTTTTCGGATTATTAAATAGGAGGTTGTATGACACGTATATATTGCACGGAAGATATGATCTTAGCCCTGAAAACAACCAAGATGAGTTTGCTCTTGCAGACCCCAAAATCGTGAATCTATTACATACCAAATTTTGGGAGGTGGAAACCACATAAAATACTTTGCTAGAAAACGAAAATACAACATTCCTACGTTACATTTGGTCCTTTCCTAACATTTTACCCAATGCTCGGTTATGTTGTGTATTAAAATAACCTTAAAACAATTAATGTTAAAGGAGATCCTATTCAACTTTTATTAGATAAATAACGTTGACAATACACTTATTACAGATATTGTAGGTGGGCATTAATAAATATACAAAAGGCTAAAGTGCAAAATATACTGATTATATTAATGCTTGTTACAATGATGCTTGTGCCTGTTCCAAGCATTGCAATGAGCAAGAAAGAGCGTGAAGAAGGGAGGCATAACGTATCTATTGTAAACAGTTATATAAAGAAATATATCAATGCCAGAGAGAGCTATAACAAAGAGACTTATAAATATAATCATGATGTAGTTGTTAAAGCACTCTCAACAGATGATATATATAAAGAGTTCAAGGATAGTATTGACGACAAAAACAACAAAAAAAATCCACTACTTCTTGGTGATAATGAACGGAGGATTGGGATTTATAGCGTTCAATATTTGACTGATGGTAAGGCATATTCAAGAATTGTCGCAAGCGATTGTAATACCAAGCATACACTAATTTATGAAAAATTAGGGCAAGTCGTAAGACTGGATTTTGAATATGTGGACATTGAGGAATTATCAGAAGATGATCAGAATATTAACCCTTTTGGTTTTGTAGTGACTTACTACAAGTATTACGATGTAGATGATTCTACAAATTTGATTGAGTCTTTTTTTGTGAAAAAAATTATTGATCCATCTGCTCCACCCCGCCCACCAGCACCGCCGCCACCTCCTCTTAATCCAGATAGAAAACCATGCAAACCTAAAAATAATAACAACAAGAAAGGATATTAATAATGACACTTATAGCACCAACAGACATACCGGAATTAGTGGTAGGAGCAGTAGAAGATGCTGCTTTAGCAGAAGTTCTAGCCGGTAATACAGCGTCATTAGCACTTAAGGCACTTACTAATGCCGGAAGTGCTGTAACAAGTATAGCAGTAGATATATATAAAGACCCTAACGATTCCCAAAGTGTTTTAGTTACCGTAACAAGTGAAGGTATTACTAAAACAACAACCCTTTTACTAGAAGGTTTAACAGGCGCACTAATTGGTGAACAAATAACCGGCGGATTGGTGCTTCTTGGTTTTGGTGCTTCTGCTCCTATTTGGACTACAGTTGCCCTTGGTTTTGCTGCAACTGTTACTGTCAATTATCTATATAGTGGCGTTCAAAGTGATGTGACAGCCTTTCTAGATAAATTATATAGTGATGCCGGTTATTTCTTTTCAGAAAAGCAAATATTAACATTTAATGATACTGCCGGAGGAAGTTACAAGGTTTTGGTCGGCAGTCTTGGCGATGATACCGCAACAATAGATGACAATGGAACTGTTGATATAAACACATTTATTCCAAATATTAATGTAAATGTTGCAGGTCTTTTTGGTTCAAACGGTAATGATGATTTGATCGGTAACAAAGAAAATAACGTGTTAGCCGGAGATAACGGCAATGATACCTTAACGGGGAATGATGGTGATGATTTCCTCTATGGCAATAAAGATAACGATAAATTAATTGGTGGTAATGGGGTTGACTATATTGATGGCGGCACAAGTTTTGTTGGTATTGATGGAATAACACTGGGTGATACTGCTTCTTATGAATATGTAGCTGACAATAAGGAGGTTAAATTTACTTACGATGACAATGGCAACCAGAGCATAGAGACAGGAACAGAAGTTAATGGAGTTAGTGCTAACTTGTCGAGTCCAACACCAGCTGCTTTGGTACATCTAGCAACAAATAATGATTTTGGTTGGAAACAAGACTTAGACACCCTAGTTAATATAGAAAACATCATCGGCTCACAATATAACGATTACATCGTCGGTGATGCTAAAAATAATATTCTATATGGCGATGTAAATGCTGCTATAGCCGGCAGTACAGGTGGCGGAAAAGATTATCTGGCAGGAGGTGCAGGAGCTGATACCTTATTTGGTGGTGGTGATGACGATGTACTTAATTCCGGCTCAGGAAAAGATGAAATCCATGGTGGAACCGGCAATGATACTTTACTCTACCTACCGAATGTAAGCATAAAGAATATTACTTTTAGCAACATTGCAGAAACAAATGGAATAGTTACTTTACAAGATAATACTGTTCAAAAATTCTTTAGTATTGAAAAAATAAAAAACGGGGAGGATACCATATCAGGTGGAGCTGGTAACGATAATATCCTTGAATTATCTAAAGATTATGTAACTCTTTCCGGAAATTTTATAGAGGTTGATACTGGCATTGGTAATGATACTGTTGTTGTTACATATGTGAATTTTGGCGACCTTATTCTAGATGGTGGTGATGATGTAGATACCCTTGATTATTCAGAATATACCACTTCAGACTTTGTAAATATCCAACTTGGTTCAGGTAATATGTACCTAAATGTCTCTTTTAATGGTATAGAAACCGGTGTTCCAACTGAAACCTTTGATAACTTCGAGAATGTCGTCGGTTCAAAGAATGGAGATGTTATTACCGGTTCTAATGTTGCTAACGTGCTCACAGGTGGTTCCGGTGCTGACACACTGGAAGGTTGGCAGGGAGCGGATACTTTTGTTTATAGTGCCGGAGACAGTGGTGTTGGAGGTGGGAGTCGAGATGTTATTACTGATTTTGCGGCTGGTGCTGAAGCCGATAAGATAGATTTAAGTTCTTTTGCTGATGCGGAGTTTATCGGTAATGAGGAGTTTACCGGCAAGATGAATGAGGTGCGTTTTGAATATGATACTGCTAATGATATTACTATAATTCGGATAAATAGGGATGTAGATTCTTCTGCTGAGATAGAAATTGAGCTTACGGGTAATGTCACCCTTTCTGCCTCTGACTTTATCGGGTTATCGGGTTCTGTGTCTGCGGGTGGTCAGATAGTGGGTACGTTTGATTCGGATAGTCTGGTTGGTGGTTCCGGTTCTGATTTTATTATCGGGCTTGACGGTTCCGATATATTATATGGTCGTGGCGGTTCTGATATTATTAGTGCCGGTAGTGGTTTTGATGTTATTTATGGCGGTGCCGGTAATGACTCAATTTTCGGCGATGCGAATGACGACACATTATATGGTGGTTCGGGAAGTGATTTAATTGATGGCGGTAGCGGTAATGATGTTATTTACGGCGGTAGTGGTTCCGACACTATTTCCGGTGGTTTTTTTGATTCCGACAGAATAATTTTACAGCAAAATGCGGGTGAATTTACGCTGATTTCAGGTCTTGATTCGGGCGATAGGATAGATTTATCGGATGTTAGTTTTGTGGGAATTAACTCTTTTGCCGACCTTAATCTTACTTTCAATACGGATGGGGCAGCCCTTCCTGACGGCACATTTTTAACGTTTAGTTGGTATGAGGGGACGCTCGGCAACGGCAACGCAATCAGGATTGATGTTGTTGACCAGATTGTTACGGCTAATAACTTTATCTTCGGGGACGGTGGTTTTTCAGGAACGGGGCTTCCCGAAACATATAATATTGACGGTTATCTTTATAATAGCGGCGTTGTAATTACCTTCGGCGGCGGTTTTGATGTTTTACGATTTATAGGAACAACAGTTGAAGCTAGTGATTTTGAGCAGACAACCGGTGTTGATAGGTTGGAGTTTGTAAGTGATGATGTTCATATCCTTGAGCTATCTGACGATGTTGTGGCAACATCGGATAACCGGCATTTAGAGGTGGATTTTAGCGGTGCCGTGTCATCTGAATACGGAGCATTTCTTGACGGTTCGCAGGTTGTTAGCGGAACTCTGGATGTAATCGGCGGGGGCGGCAATGATACTCTTGAGGGTGGCTCTCTCGGCGATATATTTGCCGGAGGCGGTGGCGGTGATACATTTATCTTCAAGCATAATGCCGACATTAATTCCGGTGTTGAAGATGTAATAACCGACTTCATAGTAGGTGAAGATGTTATCGACCTTACACATCATTCATTTAATTATTTAGGTTCATATCTTGATCTTGTTATATCACAAGTCGGAACCGATACGATTATAGACCTTGATAATAATCACACAATAAGGCTTACGGGCGTTGATTCTACAACATTATCTGTTGATGATTTTATCGGTGTTACGCTTCCTATTCCTACAATCGGGGATGATTTCCTGATCGGTAGTAACGAGAATGATAATATAGACGGGCTGGCCGGCAATGACACTATATCAGGGTTTGACGGAAGCGATACGCTTCATGGCGGCGTCGGCAATGACGTTCTTATAGGTGGCACGGGAAATAACGATTATTACGGTGGTATCGGTATTGATACATATGTAATAGAAGATAATCCGTTCGGGTTTGATGCTTTATTCGACTTCACAATTGATGAGAAGATTGACTTGAGTCACAGCAGTCTTTCTCACATTACATCTCTTGCCGATATTGTTATGAGGGATGAATTTATAGAAGGTTTCGGAGATGTGGTTTGGGTGGATTTAGGCAGCGGTGAAACACTTGCCGTTGTAGGATTTCAATCTACCGACCTAACCTCAGCAAATTTTATATTTGAAGATGGCGGTACAACAACTCCGCCGACTAATATCGCCCCTCAACTTATAGCTCCGATAACCGACTTTGCTATAGATGAAGACGCCGTATTTGCTCTTGATGTATCAAGTAACTTTGATGATGCGGATGCCGGTGATGTTCTTGAATATTTCGCTACTCTTGCAGGCGGATCATTACTTCCGACATGGCTATCATTCGATGCGGCAACGGGTGTGTTCGGCGGAACCCCTGATAACGGCGATGTTAGTAGCTTTGATGTAGTTGTAACGGCAAATGACGGAGTTGAAGGCAATATACCGGCAACCGATATATTTACCGTAACTGTTAATAATGTTAATGATGCTCCTGCACTTGCCGTACAACTTGCCGATCAGTCAACTCTTGAAGATACGGCTTTCAGTTTCACTATTCCGACAAATACATTCGCAGATATAGACTCAATCCATGGTGATATTCTTGCATATTCGGCAACCCTTGCCGGCGGTACCGTACTGCCGAGTTGGCTGACATTCGATGCGGCAACTATGACATTCAGCGGCATTCCCGATAATGATGAAGTCGGAACTATATCTGTAAGAGTAATTGCTACCGACCTTGCCGGTGCAACAGCAGAAGATGTCTTCGAACTCGAGGTTATCAACGTAAGTGACGGGCAAATAATTAACGGTACATCCGGTGATGACTTCCTGATCGGTACTGCCGGCAATGATACTATATCGGGACTTAACGGTGACGATACGCTGGAAGGTGGCGCAGGTGATGATATTATAATTGCCGGAGAAGGTAGCGATCAGATGTTCGGCGGAGAGGGCAGTGATATCTTCGTTATAGAAGAAAATACTAATCCTACCCTAGCATTTAGCTCAATATTCGATTTTACGCTTGATGAAAAAATCGACCTTACCGCTATATCAAACATTACATCATTTTCCGACCTTAATATAACATATATGCAATTTCCTATAGTCGGAGGAGGATTCTCTTTTATGGATTTAGGAAATAATAACTTAATCTCTATACTCGATATTCAATCAAACCAACTAACCGAAGATAACTTCATTTTTTAAGTCGAAATAACCCGTTAGTGGACTTTTTCTGCCGGGGCTTTGAGGCGGTTTAGCTTGATTTGTCTAACAATATGGGATTTAAGCCATGGTTGTAAATTCCCCGATTTTCCCATATTCTCCCCTTAGTTCTAAGGACGATATATGCTATGACTGATCAAATTTTGACCTTGAAAGAGGTTGCAGCGTACCTAAAGCTCGCCGAGAAGACCGCTTATAAGCTAGCAGCCGAAGGCAAGCTCCCAGGCTTTAAAGTCGGCGGTAGCTGGCGCTTTAAGGCGGTAGATATAGACCGTTGGATAGAAGAGAAGAAAGAGAACAAGCCTTAGCTACTTATACATCCAAAATAAGCAGTTAGATTGAGTTTAAACGTAGATTTGGTAAACAAACAAAGAGTGAAAAATGACGGATTTTAATCGGTATAAAAAACAAAGTGACGATATTTGGGAGATTGCCAATCTTTTAAGAGGCCCATATCGTCCACCTCAATACCGTCGGGTAATGATCCCTCTAACTGTTCTAAGACGACTTGATTGTGTGCTTGAAGAGTCAAAGCAAGATGTTCTTAAGGAATACAAAAAGCTCAAAGCACAGGATAAGCCTGAAGAACAGATTGAAACAATAATAACGCATAAATTTAAAATCAATTTCTACAACACCAGTGAATTTACCTTTAAAAAACTGTTGGGTGAGCCGGATGGCTTAGCAAAGAACCTCAATAACTACATTGCGGGTTTCTCCAGCCGCGCTCGCAACATTTTAGAGAAATTCAAATTCGAAGAAGAAATTGAAAAGCTGGAAGAAGCTAACCGCCTTTTTGACATCTTTAAAAAAATTGCCGCTCAAGACCTGCATCCCAACAAGCTAGACAACATGGGTATGGGCTATCTGTTTGAAGACCTCGTTAGGCGATTTAATGAGCAAGCCAACGAAGAGGCTGGAGATCACTTTACCCCTCGCGAGGTTATCAAGCTAATGGTCAATATGCTTTTCAGTGGTGAAGAGCAAATATATAAGGCGGGAAAATTAACCAAAATCTATGATCCGGCCTGTGGTACAGGCGGCATCTTGTCGGTATCCGAAAACACTATCGTGGAACAAAACGACAAGGCAGAAGTTCGTTTATACGGCCAAGAATACAACCCCGAGTCCTACGCAATATGTGGTTCTGACTTCATGATAAAGGGTGAAGATATGAGCAACATCGCCTTTGGTGACACGCTCGGTACTGGCAAGGTGTACCCAGGCCGTGTCGATGGAGACGGCCACCCAGATGAGCGTTTTCACTTTATGGCCGCAAACCCTCCGTTCGGAGTCGAGTGGAAGCCAGAGCAAGATTTCGTAACAGACGAACACGAAAAGCTAGGTTTCAATGGTCGCTTTGGCCCAGGCCTTCCGCGTATAAACGATGGGGCACTACTGTTTCTACTGCATATGATTTCAAAAATGCAGGCTCCACCTAAAAATTATACCCTTGGCCCGATAAAGGGCGAAAAAGGCGGTGAAGGTTCCCGTATTGCCATCGTCTTCAACGGCTCGCCGCTATTTACAGGCGACGCGGGTAGTGGCGAAAGCAACATTCGCCGCTACATCATCGAAAATGACATGCTCGAAGCCGTCATCGGCTTGCCAGATCAGATGTTCTATAACACGGGTATCTACACCTATATTTGGATTGTCACCAATCGTAAAAGCCCCAAACGCCAAGGCAAGGTACAACTGATCAATGGAACTGATTTCGCCTGGAAGATGAAGAAAAGCTTGGGTGATAAACGCAAAAAACTAGGTGAAGGGGCTACACCGGATAATCCAAGCGAACCTGATCATATCGCTGAATTAACCAAAATCTATGCTGACTACAAACATGATGATAAACGCAAACTGTCTGAAATAAAGACCAATGTTGAATTGCCAAAGAAAGTATTTCGAGATCAAGACAAAGAGCAGTTTGTCAGCAAGATATTTTTGAATCAAGAGTTTGCCTATCTCAAAATCACTGTGGAAAGGCCCTTACGCTTAAACTTTGCGGTAACGGATAAACGTATCGCCGCTTTCACTGATAGTACCTATTTTATCAATTTGGCAGTCAGTAAAAAACGCAAAGACAAGGCCTCGATAGAAAAGGAAATAGCCGCAGGTAAGCAGCAACAACAGGATATCCTAAAGGCACTGGAGGCCATGAAGCCAAAATTCAGCAATGGAGAACTAATTAAAAACAGGGATGAATGTGAAGTCCAACTTACCAAAGTGTTTAAAATAAGCCCAATCAAGCTTGATGCTGCACTAAAGAAGGCACTGCTAGCACCTGGTGCTTTGGCCGAGCGTGATCCATCCGCCGATATTTGCACTGATACCAAAGGCAACCAAGAGCCAGATGCAGAGCTACGGGATACAGAAAACGTACCATTACCGATTGATCTTCCATTACCGCTGCCACTGGACTACGAAAACAAAAAAATCAACAAGGGCAAAGTTGATAAAACATCATTATTGGCTTTGGTGGAACAAAATTGCGAAGATTACTTAGCTAAAGAAGTATTGCCCTGTCGCCCAGATGCGTGGATTGATTTTGACAAGACTAAATTAGGCTACGAAATTCCGTTTAACCGTCATTTCTATCAATATGAGCCACCGCGCGAACTGTCTGATATAGAATCTGAAATTAAAGAGTTGGAAAAGGAAGTTTTAGACCTCTTGAAGGAGGTCATTTAATGGGGTTATCTACATACGAAAAGTGGAAAGATACTGGAATTGAATGGCCTAAGTCTATTCCTGAGCATTGGGAGTTATTACAGTTCCGCTATCTTTTTAACTTTGGTAGAGGGCTAGGAATCACTAAATCAAACTTACAAGATGAAGGTATTCCTTGTATTAACTATGGTGAAATTCACTCAAAATTCGGGTTTGAAGTTGACCCAGCGCGACATGACCTGAAGTGTGTCGATCAAGTTTATTTAGAAACTGGTGAAAGGTCATTGTTAAAACATGGCGATTTCGTTTTTGCGGACACTTCAGAAGATATTGAAGGGTCTGGGAATTTTTCCTACCTGAATAGCGATACACCTACCTTTGCTGGCTATCATACGGTTGTAGCCAAGCCTGTAACTAATAATGATGCAAGGTTCTTAGCTTACCTCATTGACGCACAAATATTTAGGTCTCAAATAAGGAAGAATGTGTCTGGAGTGAAAGTTTTCAGCATCACTCAAGATATTTTAAAGAACTGCAACGCATGGTTACCTCCAGAGGATGAACAGAAGAAAATAGTTGATTTTCTAGACCGTAAAACCCGCAAAATAGACCAGCTAATAGAAAAGAAGAAGGCGCTTATTGAAAAGCTCGATGAGCAGCGAATAGCTGTTATCACTCAGGTCGTTACCAAAGGCATTAATGAAAATGCCAAGTTAAAACCTTCCGGCATTGAATGGTTGGGTGATATTCCTGAACATTGGGATATAAAAAAATTACGCCATATCTTCACCTTTGGCAGGGGGCTGGGGATTACAAAATCGAATTTAAAGGACGAAGGTATACCTTGCATTAACTACGGTGAGATTCATTCAAAATATGGATTTGAAGTTGTTCCAGAGATCCATGAGCTAAAGTGTGTGGATCAAAAGCATTTGGAGACAGGTGGGAATTCGTTACTAAAACATGGTGATTTCGTTTTTGCAGACACTTCAGAGGATATCGAAGGGTCTGGAAACTTTTCTTATCTTAACAGCGAGTCACCTACTTTTGCGGGTTACCACACAGTTGTGGCCAAGCCAGAATTTAGTATTTCCTCGCGTTTTTTAGCCTATCTCTTTGATTCTCAACTCTTTAGATATCAGATAAGAAAAAATGTATCTGGAGTGAAAGTTTTTAGTATCACTCATGGAATTTTAAAGAATTGTATTGCTTGGCTACCACCAATAGATGAGCAAGAAAAAATAGTGCATTACCTAGATGCATTATTAAAAAAGTCAGCACAAATGAAACGGTTGAATATCAAAACCATTGAGAGGCTTAACGAATATCGCAGCGCACTTATTACCAGTGCCGTCACTGGTAATATCGACGTACGAAAATTCAGCTATAAGAAGAGTGTGGATTAATGACACAAACGGCCACCTCCTATTTTAACGGGCTGAAATCATACCTGTGTAAGAAATATAAAGTAGCACAGCCAAAAGATGGTGAAATTGTCTTAAAGGAAAAAGTATACAAACCTGGTGAGACTGAATTATCCGACCTTGAGGTGACTATTAAATTTAAGGGCGATGCTTTTGCTATTAATCTTGATAAATATCAAACCAGTAAGTTGTTTCATTTCTTGGAGGATGAATCGCAGCCATGGGCTAAACGCTGCGATTTTGTCATTTTTCAATGCTATAGAAATAAAATTTCCATTTCTTGTATCGAGTTCAAATCTGGGAGCTTTCCTGAAAAGCTGGTAGATCAGCTCAAAGCTAGTGCGGCATGGTGTCATGCATTACACGCAACAATAAGAAGCTATACGAATTCGCGTAAAAAAATAACGATAGGGAAATATGTATTTTCATGTCATCAAAACCCAGCCGTATATCTCGATGCACAGGGGAAATATTTGCTAAGAGATCATTCTATTCGTCACTATTTGTACGATGTTGTAGATGGAATGAATCTTGAGGATTTTGAGCATAGCAACTTGGAGGAGGCCAAATGAAAAAACACACTGAAGACCGATTGGAAGATGCAATAGAATATCAATTTGTCGAGGTTGATTGTTATCACAAGGGCAGTTCTAGTGATTATGACGCGGATCGCGCCTTTGAGCCTGCTCGTGTTATTTCGTTTATCCAAAAAACACAATCGAAGCTATGGGATACGTTAAAGAACATTCATGGTGACGATACCGAAAAATCCGTTTTGGATGACTTGTATAAAACACTTGAAACGCAAGGTATGCTCAATGTATTGCGCTATGGATTTAAGTCATATGGTAAGAAAATCAGGGTTGCTTACTTCGCACCTAGCACGCAACTGAATCCTGAAACGCTTGCCTTATATGATGCCAACGTTTTAAGTTTTACCCGCCAACTCTACTTTTCAAACAAAGATAAGAAGTCGCTCGATGTCGTGCTGTTCTTGAATGGCTTGCCTGTTATTACCATGGAGTTGAAGAACCCATTGTCTGGTCAAACTGTCGAGAATTCGAAATCCCAATACAAGGAAGACAGAGACCCCAAAGAAAAGCTGTTTGAATTTAAAAAACGCGCTTTGGTGCATTTCGCGGTTGACCAAGATTTAGTGTTTATGACCACCCGTTTAAGCGGCAATAAGACATTCTTTTTACCCTTCAATTTAGGCTGCGATGGTGGTGCTGGTAATCCTCAGGCATCCGATGGCGGCTACCGAACAGCTTACTTATGGAGAGAAGTACTGCAAAGCGATAGCTTGCTGGATATTCTAGGTCGCTTTATGCATTTGCAGATTCAAGATAAAAAGGTGGTTACGGATAAAGGAATCAAAAAAATCCGTAAAGAGACAATGATTTTCCCACGGTATCATCAATTAGATGCGGTCAGAAAGCTAATAAAACATAGCCAAGCATCAGGCGCAGGCAGAAATTATCTCATTCAACATTCGGCGGGATCAGGCAAATCTAACTCTATTGCTTGGCTTGCTCATAGGTTGTCTAGTCTACATAACAAGGACGATGAAAAGATATTTGATACGGTTGTGGTCATCACAGATCGTCGGGTTCTTGATCAGCAGTTGCAGGACACTATTTTTCAATTTGAGCATAAACAGGGTGTTGTCCAAAAAATTAATGAAGACACGCGGCAGCTGGTAAAAGCGTTAACCACCGGAACCCCCATAATAATTTCAACTGTCCAGAAGTTTCCTTTTGTAACCGAGACAATTGAAAAGTTAAACAAGGAAGAAGGTGAAGGCAGCGCCGTTCTGAGTACCAATGGTAAACGCTTTGCGGTAATTATTGATGAAGCGCATAGCTCTCAATCTGGCGAAACCGCCATGGAAATGAAATATGTACTCAACAAAGAAGGCATAGAAGAAGCTGCCGCCCAATATGTGGCTGAGAATGCTGATGAAGACGACGAAGACCTCGTTATAAGAAGTATGCTGAAACGTGGACGACAGTCGAACATAAGTTTTTTTGCATTTACAGCCACGCCAAAATATAAAACCAAGCACGTATTCAATGAGCCAGGAGATTCAGGCGAGACGCCCTTTCATGAATACACCATGCGCCAAGCCATTGAAGAGCGATTTATCCTTGATGTGCTGAAAAACTATACAACATACGAAACCTATTTTCGCATAGTTCAATCGGCCGAGGAAGACACAAATGTAGAGCGCAAGAAGGCCGCTCGGGCATTAGCGAGGTTTTTAACTCTGCATCCTCATAATATTTCTCAAAAAACGGAAGTAATGATTGAGCATTTTAGAGCGTCTGTTCAGCACAAGATTGGTGGACGAGCTAAGGCTATGGTAGTTACTGATTCTCGATTGCATGCAGTTCGTTACAAGTTATCATTTGACAAATATATAAAAGATAAAGGCTATTCCGATATTCGGACATTGGTCGCTTTTTCAGGGACTGTTGAAGATCCTGATGTTCCAGGGAAAAAATTCACCGAAATTGGTATGAATGAAGGAATAAGCGAGCGGGAGTTGCCGGAGAAGTTTGATACTGAAGAGTATCGTGTACTTCTTGTGGCTGATAAATACCAAACAGGTTTTGATCAGCCTTTCTTGCATACTATGTATGTCGATAAGAAACTGTCTGGTATCCAGGCAGTACAGACGCTTTCTCGGCTGAATCGCTCAGCAACGGGAAAGGAAGACACCTTTGTCTTGGATTTTAGAAATACCCGTGACGAAATATTTGAATCATTCAAGCCTTTCTATGAAGTGACGGAAGCTGAGGAACTAACCGAGCCTCATCACATGTATCGTCTGCAAGCTCAAATTGAAGAAAAACAGGTCGTTTTCGAAGGTGAAGTTCAACAGTTTTGCGCAGTGTACTTTGCACCGAAGCGCAAAGAATCTGTCCACGATCATGCCAAAATGAACGGGATACTAGATTTAGCAATTGATCGTTTTAAGGTATTGGATGAAATCGAACAAGAAGAGCTTAAGGGGCTATTTGTCAATTTTAGAAATATGTATGCCTTTTTGTCTCAGGTAATCCCTTACCAAGATTCTGATCTTGAAAAGCTATATACCTATTTACGTTTCCTACTCACCAAGCTGCCTAGAAGAGCCTCTGGCCCAGCGTATCATCTAGAAAATGAAGTGGAGCTAGAGTATTACCGCCTACAAAAAATTAGTGAGGGCAGCATTGATTTAGGCCGAGGTGAAGGAAAACCGTTACAAGGCCCAAGTGATGTAGGTACAGGTCAAAACGACGATGATGAAATATTATTATCTGAACTTATTGATCTCTTGAATGAGCGGTTTGGTACTGATTTTACTGAAGCCGATCAATTGTTTTTTGATCAGATCGAAGCTGAGGCAAAAGGCGATGACAATCTGAAGCAAGCCGCAAAAGTAAATACAATGGCGGATTTTCTACAAATATTTAAAAAGTCATTCGAAGGTCTTGTTATAGATCGAATGGATGGTAATGAGGATATTTTCGGTAGATTGATGAGCGATCCAGATTTTCGAGATCTGGCGCAAGATAATTTGGGTCAGAAAATTTACAGGATGCTTGCTAAGGATTCAATCAGCGAAGAAGACCAAATCAAGCTGCTTATTTCAAAAAATGAATCAAAAACACTCGAATTTAAGGAAACCTTTTCTGTTGATGTAAAAAAGGGGACAAAAGAAAAATATATTGAAAAAGCAGCCCTCAAATCGATAGGTGCGTTTCTAAACTCAGAAGGGGGAGAGTTGCTGGTCGGTGTGAAGGATGATGGCGCGATCTCGGGTGTAGATGGTGAGATAAAAAAGTTTTATAAAAATGAAGACAAATACCTTCTCAATTTCAAGAACCATATAAAGTCAAAAATTGGTGAAGGGTTTTATCCGCTAATAGATTATAAGCTTGTCGAGGTTGATGGGCTGAAGGTGTTACGCGTCGGCTGTGGAATGGCAAATACTCCGTGCTTCATTGAGGATACTGAATTCTATGTAAGAAGTGGGCCATCGACGGATATGCTAGAAGGTAAACGACAGCATGAATACATCAAGGAGCGATTTTAAAAATGAAAGCTACATCCGCAAACCTCCTAAGTGTCATTAAAGGGCCAAAGCAGTTTGTAATTCCGATTTACCAGCGAACCTATAGTTGGCATCAAGCACAATGCGAGCAATTGTTTAGCGATATTATTCGAGTCAGTAAAAGTGAGAATATCCATGGTCACTTTGTTGGTTCAGTCGTCTACTTTCAGGAAAGTATTCATACTGTTTCTGATGTTCCTCGGCTACTTGTAATAGACGGCCAACAGCGTCTTACCACAATCACATTGCTTATCGCAGCTTTAGCAGAATTTCTGAATGAAAATGAATCTGGTCTGGAAACAAGCCCAACAAAACTCCAGAACTATTACTTATTTAATGCTGAGGAGGAAGGCGACTTAAGATATAAGCTGCTCCTGACTCGTGGAGATAAGGAGACGTTAATCAATATACTTAAGGGTATCGAGATTGAAGGCTCAAGTTCAAAACGAGTGCATGAGAATTTTCAGTATTTTAAAAGCAAAATAAACACTGACAATATTGAAGATGTTTACAACGGATTGATGCGTTTGTTCATTGTCGATGTTGCTCTTGAAAAGGATGTAGACAACCCGCAGACGTATGGAACGCTGAACACATAGAACATCGAGCCAAGCTTCTAGCCGAGAAGGCAAAATTAATTTGGCATTCGCCAAAAATAGCGGAGGATGTTCTCGATTTGTATAAGCCAAAAGCTAAACAAGGCACTATTTATACATTAGACCGATACAAACATTTGACTGGTGATATGCTAGATTTATACCACTCATTGAAAAAGCGAATTATAAACATTGATTCCTCAGTGGTCGAAGAATACAAGAAACTTTATATCGCCTTTAAATCGACCACGAATTTTGTTGATATAGTTCCCCAGAAAACTCGTTTGCGGCTATCTCTAAATATGGAGTTTTCTAAGTTACACGACCCCAAAGGAATTTGCAGTAATGTTTCTGAACTCGGTCGTTGGGGTAATGGCGAAGTAGAAGTTGGTTTATCGAACATCAACGAAATTGATTACATTATGGAGCTGATTCAGCAGTCGTTCGATATTCAAATTGAGGGAGTTTGAAAGTAGCGCATCAAGGGCATGGAGCCCTTGAGCGCAGTTCATTTTGAATATTCTCAATTGATGCCAATGCATTCCGTCTTTCGTAAGAGTCAAAATCACTTCTCGCAAGTACATTAAAAGCTTGTCTTAATAAACCACGCAGCTCGTTTTCACTTTTCGCTGCCAATTCAAATCTTGTTGCCAGTTTCATATTAACCTCCAAATTTTAGAGGCCGCGCCTATCACCAGCAGCACCCTCAAGAATGGCACGCTCATCAAACGTTAAACGGAGTGAAAACGGGGTAGGGGCAGCACCATTTTTGCTTTTATTTGAAGGAGATAGGTTCATTACGCCACCTCCTTGAAGAATGGCGCATATTTCTCTAGAAACTCATTCCATTCCTCTAATGTTTGGAAAAGGCGGTTCGAAGTTTCTCCTTCTAGGTGCGCCATTTTAAAGAATAAAATAAGTATCAAAAGGTTACGTCGTGCTGGCGTAATCCTTTTTTATTTCTCACTTGCGGATTTCCCGCTAGTGAATTTCGACGTTAGTGCTGCATTTTAGTGCTAAATCCTGCTATTTAAGCAGTAGTCATCGTCTTTAAATTTATTTTAATCAATCACTTATGGTGGATAGTGAGGTTGCGAACCAGGCGGTCGGAGGTTCGAATCCTTCCGGGAGCATCATGAAATCAAACAACTCGTCTCTGTGAGGTGTTTTTTTATTGTTCTGTTGTTTTTAGGTAGATATATGAATAACCTTAATAAATATAGGGAGTATATTTCATCGTTCTTATATTCTTATTACCTAATGATTTTGCATTGCTAATTGACCCTGAAGGTGGAGCGGTTATTGCGGCAGTAGCTAAAGCTAATATTAATCAGCCTTAGTATTAACAGTTAATCATCGGAAAAGTTTTCCGACAAATTTCCGACAATAGTTGTGCATTGTTATGCTTTGTGATGCAAATTGGGCAACGGGCATCGTCTTTAGCCTTTGTTAATCAATTACTTATGGCAGCCTGTGAGGCTACGAACCAGGCGGTCGGAGGTTCGAATCCTTCCGGGCGCGCCATTTCAAATCAATGGGTTAGGATGAAAATCCTAGCCCATTTTTCTTTTCTGAAATCTTAATGCGCGGGTTTTGCGCGGAA
>Ga0316202_10001522_pt1 | contig 17843 bp, 14 predicted proteins | sample 3monrhotite_MG_FD_204934 | JGI IMG/M metagenome (GOLD analysis project Ga0316202, IMG submission 204934) | Microbial mat bacterial communities from mineral coupon in-situ incubated in ocean water Damariscotta River, Maine, United States -... | ecosystem: Environmental > Aquatic > Marine >... | reverse complement strand
CTAAATCTCTTTTGCAAGAGTATCTTCAAGGCCGAAAAATAGCCTTGCCACAATATAAAGTTATACAGATCACTGGTCAATCTCATCAACAAGAATTTACAGTACGTTGTTGTAGTGAAAAATTAGGAATCGAAGTGACCACTCAAGGTGCTAGTCGGCGTAAAGCTGAACAAGAAGCGGCGGAACAACTATTGGAAATAATTAAAAATGGCAAATAACGTAACTCCTGCCTCGTCATCTTCTGAAACTCATTGTGGTTTAGTTGCTATTGTTGGTCGACCAAATGTGGGCAAGTCTACTTTGCTCAATAGTTTGTTAGGGCAAAAAATTAGCATTACTTCACGTAAACCCCAAACCACACGTCATCGTATATTAGGCATTTTAACCGAAGGGAATAAACAAGCTATTTTACTTGATACTCCTGGTTTACATGTCGACGAAAAACGTGCGATTAACCGTTTAATGAATAGAGCGGCAAGTAGCTCTATTGCTGAAGTAGAATTAGTAATGTTTTTAGTTGAAGGTACTAAGTGGACTAAAGATGATGAGCTGGTTTTACAAAAAATTAAAAACGCTAATGTCGCTTGTGTACTGGTGATCAATAAAATAGATAACGTGCAAGACAAGGAAGAATTATTACCTCATTTGCAAAAGTTAGGCGCTTTGTATGATTTTAAACAAATAATTCCTATCTCAGCCAGTAAAGGCGACAATGTTGATAAAATTCAACAGCTTTGCTTTGAATCTTTATCCCAAAGTGAATTTTGGTTTCCTGAAGATTATGTAACCGATCGCTCTTCTCGTTTTATGGCCTCTGAAATTCTTCGTGAAAAATTAATGCGTTTTACAGGCGATGAATTACCTTATTCAACTACGGTTGAAATAGAACAATTTAAACAAGATGAAAAAGGTATTTTGCATATTAATGCGTTGATTCTAATTGAACGTAAAAGCCAAAAACGTATGGTTATTGGTAATAAAGGTGAACGTTTAAAAACTATCGGGCAAGAAGCTCGGCGTGATATGGAAGAAATGTTTGATCAAAAAGTCTTTTTGGAAACTTGGGTTAAAGTTAAATCAGGTTGGGCTGATGATGAAAGAGCATTACGCTCTTTAGGTTATGGCGACGATTATTCTGGTTGATTTTCTATAATATTACATATGATTAAAACTTATGATTGAAGTAGAACAACACGCTTATTTATTACATGCTCGTCCTTATCAAGATCATAATTATATTGTTGAACTACTTACCGAACACGATGGTAAAGTTAGTGCTATTGCCTATACAGGTAAAGGGATTAAAAATAATAAGAAAGCGTTGCTACAACCATTTCGAAAATTAAATGTGGTATTGAAAGGACGAAATAAGCTAAAAAATTTAAGCCGTATAGAATCATCATTTAAATCACTAAATATTATAGGTGATCATCTCTTCAGTGGTTTTTATTTAAATGAATTATTAGTACGGTTAATGACTGAACAACATGCTTGTGCTGAACTATTTAATAGTTATCAACAAAGTCTGTTGGATTTATCTTTAAATAATCCACTTGAAAAAATTTTACGACACTTTGAAATGGTGCTGATAACTGAGCTTGGTGTTTTATTTGATTTTTCAAGACTTGATGATTTTACTGAATTAAAGCAACAGAATGCGCAAGGAGAGTCTTTAACTTGTATGGTTGAGCATGTTTACTTTTGTGCTGAACAAGGTTTTATACCGGTACTAAACAAACAACAAATTCCTTGTTATACTGCTACTTATGCAATTAAACACTTACATGCTATTGCCGTTCAGAGTTTCGATTCTGCTGACATTATGCTTACGTATAAACGTTTAATGCGGCAAGTGATTAACGGTTTATTAGGTAATAAACCGTTAAATAGTCGAAAATTTTTTACTAATACTAAGACTCTTTAAAAAGATAAAAATTATGAATGATATTTTATTAGGTATTAATGTTGATCATATTGCCACTTTGCGTCAAGCAAGAGGTACTAATTATCCTGATCCTGTACATGCAGCATTAGTTGCTGAACACGCTGGAGCTGATGGCATAACCGTACATTTACGAGAAGATCGCCGCCATATTCAAGACCGAGATATATACTTATTAAAGCAAACGTTGCAAACACGAATGAATTTTGAGATGGCAGTAACCGATGAAATGGTTGCGATTGCCTGCGAAGTAAAACCAACGTTCTGTTGTTTAGTCCCTGAGAAACGTGAAGAGCTAACCACCGAGGGAGGCTTAGATGTTGTTGGCCAATTAGCTAAAGTAAGTGCTGCGGTTGAAAAGTTATCAGCAGTCGGTATTAAAGTGAGCTTATTTATTGATGCTGACAAAGCACAAATTGATGCTGCATTAGCAAGTAAAGCTCCTTACATTGAAATTCATACTGGTCATTATGCAGATGAAACTAATGAAGAAGAACAAAATAAAGAGCTTGCTCGTTTAGTCGAAGGGATTAAATATGCTCACTCTGCAGGGTTAAAGGTTAATGCGGGTCATGGTTTGAATTATTTTAATGTAAAACCCATTGCAAGAATTGCTGAAATAGTAGAGCTAAACATTGGTCATGCTATTATCGCTCGTGCAGCTATTGACGGATTAGAAAAAGCGATTAAAGACATGAAAAATCTAATGGTCTTAGCTCGTAATGGATAAAATATCTTGTTATAACAAGCCATTTTACGCGTGGCTAAAAACATGTCTATAGTTGGTATTGGTACTGATATTATTGAAATATCTCGCATTGCTAACATGAAAGATAATGCAAGAACAAGGTTAGCCCAACGGGTGCTAACCAAAAATGAATTAGAAAGCTATCAACAATTAACTTTTTCAATTCCATTTTTAGCTAAGCGTTGGGCAGCTAAAGAAGCAGCATCGAAAGCTTTGGGATTAGGTATTGCTGATGGTATTTCATTTCAACATTTTGAAGTGCAGTCGCTAGTAACCGGACAGCCTATTTTAATATTAACGCAACGAGCACTTGAGGTTGCAACATTATTAGGTGCAAAAACATGGCATATTTCATTAGCGGATGAAAAAAAATATGCAACAGCATTTGTTATTCTTTCCTCTTAATTTATCTTATTGATCCTAAAGTATAAATAAAAAACATCGTTTATTTTTTTAACTTTATATAGTAAAGCTTAATTTATAGCCTATACTTTGACTATGTAGTATTAGGTTTTGGACGTCTTGCATGCAGCCTCAAAATAAACAAATGATTGAGCGAAGAACTGAACCACCTGAACAATCTGTTTGGTGGTCTAAGTTGACGTTAGCACAAAAATTTTCGGCGAGCAGTTTAGGTAAATTTGGTTATGAACTACTTTTTATTCGTAATGACAACGGACGAAGTTCAGCGGTACTAACTTGTAACGGCGGTGTTGCTGTCGTCTCAGAAGATGGAGATATTAATACAACGCCTAATATAGAGATAAGGCTTTAACGTTATACCATTATTTGCGTAATTTATTCTTGATTTTATTAGGCTTCTAATTCAATTGATGCAATGATTTCATCAGCTTTTTCTAGTAAACTCTCAACATGTTCAAAAAATTCTAAGAGTTCTGGCTCCAAATCATCTATACATATCCCCTGTTTTAAAGACGTTTCAATTCGCAAACTAATTGTTGCCAAATTAGGTACGCCAGAATAGCAACAAGCACCATTTAATTTATGTATTAATGATTTTACTAATACTTCATCTTGACAGGTTATTGCTTCGCTAATGTTTTGCTTGGTTTCTGGTAAGCTATTAAGCAAACCAATAAACATTTCTTTGGCTAAATCTGGGCGGTTTGCTGCACGTTCTAGGGCTAAAGGCCAGTCAAAAACACCGACAAATTTTTCTGATACATTAATTGGATAGGTTAACGTTTTTTCATACGATGAAGGCATATATAAATTAAAATCACAATATTCATATATTGTATGGCGTAGCATAGCCTCGTCGATAGGTTTAGTCATATAATCGCTAAAACCGTAATCGAGTAGTTTATCTTTTTCTTCTGAAAGAGCATGAGCAGTAACGGCAACTATAGGTGTTTCGTTATTCAACCCTTCTGCTTTGATGGTTTTTAATGCAGTTATTCCATCCATAACGGGCATTTGAATATCCATATAGATAAGCGCGTATTTTTCACTTTTACATAATTCAACGGCTTGTTTACCGTTTGTTGCCGTAGCCACTTCACTTACTTGTTCTTGAAGTAATGCTTTTATTAATTTTAAATTGGCATTATTGTCATCTACAGCAAGAATTTTTAATGGGATAATTGAGTTTTTGTTATCGAACAACAAATTAGTTTTAAGTAAGTTTGGAAGTAACGCCTTAACAAGTTTTTTAGGCGTAATAGGTGTGCTCATGCAGCTTTGCGCCCCACCTGCTATTAATGCTTCATGTAAGTTGGGGGAGTTACTATTGACTGCTAAATGTATCAATGGAATTTTTGTTTTTATTATACTTATAAGTGCTTTTAAATTGTTTATGTCGGTTGGCGAAATTTCATGACTAATTAATGCAAAATCAAAAGGTAAAGTTGTTTCACTTTGATTAAGTAAAGCGGTTAACTGATCTAATTTTGCTATTGGATGAACGTCCATTTTCCAACTAGATAAAATTTCACAAGTTGCAATGCGACTATGAGTTTTTGGTTCAAAATATAAAATATGTTTACCAATAAGTTCAGTGGTGTCTAATGGAGTACTCATCGGTAGTGGATTTATTTCACACTGAAAAGTAAACCAAAAAGTAGAACCTTTTTTCTCTTCACTGGAAAAACCAATATCGCCTTGCATTTCTTTAGCTAAATGCTGTGATATAACCAATCCTAACCCTGTACCACCATATAAACGTGAAACACTTTTGTCTGCTTGGCTAAAGGCATCAAAAATAGTTTCTTGTTGCTGTAAATTTATGCCCACACCAGTATCTGTTACGGTAATTTTTATAAGGCAATTACCGTGCTCACTATGATCAATTTCTACATCAATAGTAACAGAGCCTTGTTCGGTAAATTTTATTGAATTATTAGCTAAATTAGCGAGAATTTGCTTAATTCTCATGGCATCACCAATAAAGGAATCGGGTAATTGTTCCGCAATACGTAAAGACAATTCAATGTTTTTATTATGAGCTGTAGGTGCAATTAAAGTTATCGTTTCTTCTATGGCGTCGCGTAATGAAAAAGGAATATTTTCGATTAACATTTTACCGGCATCAAGCTTAGAAAAATCGAGAATGTCATTTATGATGGCGAGTAAATTATTTGCTGAACCTTCAATGGTTTGTAAATAATCTCGTTGTGTTTCACTAAGAGGTGTTTTTAATACTTGTCGGGTAAAACCAATAACACCATTAAGTGGCGTTCTTAATTCGTGGCTCATGTTAGCTAAAAATTCAGATTTTACTCGACTCGCATCTATTGCTTTACGCTTTGAGATATCTAATTCAACATTTTGAATTTCAAATTGTTCTAAACTTTCGCGTAAATCTATGGTTGCTTGATCGATACTTCGTTGCATTTCTTCATGGTAATCACCTAGTGATTGCGCCATGGCATTAATACCACTTTTAAGAAAATTTAGCTCTCCAATTAACTGTCCGCTTACTCGACTTTCGAGTTTTCCTTCTCGTATCTTATCGATAGCTTGTACCATAGATGTTATGGGACGAACGACATTTTTAATTAACTTAATAGCAAAAATAGCGCTGATCATCGTACCTAAAATAACTAAAGCAAAGGCTAAAAAAACTTTATTTTGTTGGTTGAACTTTAATTTACTTTTATCTATTTGCATGGCTATGTAGCCTAAAGACTTATGCCATTGATTGCCGTCGCTTATATCTGTAAGTTGATCGCGCTCATCAATAATTGGAGAGCGAAAAACCACAAAATCTTCAAATTCTTGTGTTTGAGTTGTTTCAGGAATACTCTCTCCTGCTTTTAAACGCATAAAGTTCATATCGCCATGGTAGGCACTCGTAACAAATATTTGATTGTCTTGAGTAAAAACAGCAATGCTTTTAACAATATTTGAATGGCTACGATGAGCAAAACCAATTAAATGGCGTAATTGTTCTCGATTCTGATTGGCTATGGGAATAGCGCTAGCAATAGCAATAGGTTCAATAATACTTTTTGATTGCTGAACTAAAAAATTATCTAAATCGTTATAATAACTATAAGAAAAAAAACTAGCCAAAGCGATACCGATAAGCGTTGTCGGTAAAATGGTAAGCAGTATTACCCAATCTTTTAAGCTGATTTTATGCATTGTAAACGGTTATAGTCCCTTGGATTTATATTGATGGTATCTTGTGAAAAAATTCTTTTAAAATAATGCTTAAAGATGGAATGGGTATATAATGTCACATTCATTTTAAAAGATAAATATTTCATCGTTTAAGCATATAAACGTAAATAAGATAACTTAAAATTTATGGCTAATTACTTCAAAGCAAAACCTCAAAAATCTATAGTGAAGCAACCATTAAGTCTAACCATAGAACGTCTTGATGCGAATGGTCAAGGTGTTGGCTATTATAATAAAAAGCCTGTTTTTGTTTGTGGTGCTTTGCCTAAAGAACAAGTCAAAGTGCAACTTACTGAGCAAAAAAATAAGTTTAGTAAAGCAAAATTACTTGATGTTATCGTGCCGAGTAAAGACAGAGTACCTATAAATTGTAACCACTTTCAACAATGCGGTGGTTGTGACCTACAGCATTTAGCTGTCGACGCTCAGTTAGTCTTTAAACAAAATAAGCTTATTGAATTATTCAACCGTCAAGACATTATACAGAACTTACCGTGGGTAACTCCCATTATAGATCAAACGTGGCAATATCGGCGAAAAGCACGGATTGGTGTGCAATATAACAAAAATGGTCAAGCCATTATTGGTTTTCGTCGTTTGGCAAGTAATCAATTACAAGCGATTAAAAAATGTGTGGTATTAGTTGATTCGCTAAGTGATATTTTTATTGTTCTAAATAAAGTGTTTAGTGAGCTTACTCAGAGTCAACCTATTGGTCATATTGAAGTAATCACCTCTCAAGTAAATAATAATGAATCATTAGTTACGCTAGTTATCAGACAATTAAAAACTATTTCAGCTCAAGATAGTACTATTTGGCAAAAATTTGCTTTGCAACAAGGCTGGCAAATTCTCCTTGATGATGGAGATAGCATTATACCCTTAACAAAAACTCAAACGCTTAAGTTTAATGCGACTGAAAATGTTTCATTAAACTTTAGCTCGAATGATTTTATTCAAGTTAATGCTGAAATTAATCAAAAAATGATTAAACAGGCAATTAATTGGCTCGACCTTGTAAGCGATGATGTTGTGCTCGATTTATTTTGTGGTTTAGGTAACTTTACTTTACCAATAGCTCAACAAGTTAAGCAAGTGGTTGGCGTTGAAGGTGTTAGTAATATGGTAGAGCGCGCTCAACAAAATGCGGAGAGTAATAACGTTTATAATGCTGATTTTTTTCAAGCAGATCTAAACAACTTATGGCTTGAAAGTCGGTGGATTAAAAAAGCGTATACAAAAGCCATTTTAGATCCAGCAAGAGCGGGTGCTTTAATTGCAATTGAACAATTAATTCTACTTAAGATTAATACAATATTATATATCAGTTGCGATCCTGTAACTTTAGCCGTGGATAGTAAAAAATTAATTGATGCAGGGTATAAAATCACTAAAATTGGTTTAATAGATATGTTCACTCATACTAAGCATAGTGAAACAATGATACTTTTTTCTCGTTAAGTTTTTATATTTATTTTGTTGTTAAAGGATTTTTATGGTTTCCATACGTAAATCACATCAAATGTCAGATCGTAATTTTGAGCAATGGTTAGCTTCTTTAGAATTAAATGAAGTTAAAAGCCAAGCACTAATTAATGCATGGGAAATTCTTGCCCAATTTTTTGTTTGTGAAATTAGCAAAGTGGATGAAAAAAACGCTCAAAAAAGCGAATTATGCCAAACTAAAGCGTTAGAAATGGTTGAAATTTTAAGTGCGCTTAATCTTGATAAAGATTCTTTAATTGCTGCTTTTTTATGTCCATTATTACAAGAAAGTACCATCAATACTGAATTTATTGCCGAACATTTTAATAGCGAAGTTGCTCAGCTTTGTGACGGTGTAATTAAAATGGAAGCGATTAAAACATTACAACAAACAAAAACGAGCAAAGTAGCAACGAATCAAATTGATAATGTTCGCAAAATGTTATTGGCGATGGTGGAAGATGTTCGTGCCGTTGTAATAAAGCTTGCCGAGCGTGTGTGTAATTTACGGCAAGTAAAAAATAGTGATGAAGAAACGCGTGTACTTGCTGCTAAAGAAACACAACACATTTACGCACCTTTAGCGAATAGGCTCGGAATAGGGCAGCTAAAGTGGGAACTCGAAGATATTTCTTTTCGCTATTTACATCCTAATACCTATAAAAAAATTGCTAACCAACTTGCTGAAAAGCGCCTAGATCGTGAACAATACATGGTCGATTTTGTAAATCATTTAGATAAGCAACTTGCTGAACTTCAGGTGAAGGGTAAAGTCTATGGTCGCCCTAAACATATTTATAGCATTTGGAAAAAAATGCAGAATAAATCATTAGATTTTGAGCAATTATTTGATGTTCGTGCTGTGCGTATTATTGTCGATAAATTGCAAGATTGTTATGCCTCATTAGGTGTTGTACATACCTCATGGAAACATTTCCCCAACGAGTTTGATGATTATGTTGCCACACCTAAAGCCAATGGCTATCAATCTATTCATACCGTGGTACTTGGTCCGCAAGGAAAAGCGATAGAGGTACAAATCCGCACTAAGCAAATGGATGATGATGCTGAACTTGGCGTTGCTGCCCATTGGCGCTATAAAGAAGGCACAGCGAACGGTAAAGTTTCAGATAAAAAAAGAGGTTTCGATGATAAAATAAGTTGGCTTCGAAAAATACTTCAATGGCAAGAAGATGTTTCTGAAAATGGTGAATTGCTTGATGAACTACGTAGTCAAGTATTTGAAGACAGAATATATGTATTTACGCCGAATGGAGATGTTATCGATTTACCCATGGATTCTACACCACTAGATTTTGCTTATTACATTCATTCGAATGTTGGCCATTGCTGTATTGGTGCAAAAGTGTCTGGGCGTATTGTTCCTTTTACCTATAAGTTACAAACGGGTGATCAAATTGAAATTTTAAGGAGCAAAACACCCAACCCAAGTCGAGATTGGTTAAACCCTAATTTAAATTATATTCATTCAACGCGTGCACGAGCAAAGGTACATAATTTTTTTAGAGTGCTTGACCGTGACAAGTATTTAGCAAGTGGTAAAGAGCAGTATGAAACTGAAATAGCCAAACTATCGTTAACTGATATCGATTTAGCTACAGCGGCGGAGTATTATAATTTCACTCAAATTGATGATTTATATGCTGCAATTGGCAGTGGTAATGTTCGCTTACAACAGTTGTTAAACTATTTGCAATTACAAGATGAAAAGTCGAAACCACTGCAAGAGCTTGATCTTGAAAGTATTGTAAAGCAACCTAATACCAGTAAAAAAAATGCTGTAGACAATAACGGCATAACCGTTTCAGGTGTTGGTAACTTATTAACGCATCTAGCGAAGTGTTGCCAGCCTGTAGCAGGGGATGAAATTGATGGGTTCATTACTCAAGGGCGTGGTATCTCTGTACACAGAAAAGACTGTATTCAATTAAGCAATGCATTAGAACAACAACCAGAGCGTCAAGTTGAAGTGCAATGGGGAGCAGAAGACAAACAAGGTTATGTTGTGAGCATTCAAATTATATCGAGTGATCGTCAAGGCTTGTTACGTGATGTTTCAACCATTATTGCTAATGATAAACTAAGCATTTATGGTATTGAAAGTCATAGCGACGCTAAACATCAAAGCATGGGGATGACTATTAAATTGGAAGTAAATAACAGTGAACGTTTAACTAAATTGATTAATAAAATAAGTCAACTTGATGACATTATTGAAGTAAAGAGGTTGTAGTTTGAAAATAAAACAATTAAATATAAAACTGAATGCACCTGCCTCAATAGAAAAACTCCGTTGGATTATGTCTGAGCTTCGTGACCCTGATACTGGTTGCCCGTGGGATATTCAGCAAACATTTAAATCGATTGTTAGTCACACCATAGAAGAGGAATGCAAGTTGTCACGGGTATATCTTTGAATTCAATATTTCTAACTAGCATGTTAATTATCATGCGCAACAGTCTTGTTTATAAGGTTTGGCGGCTTGTTGTCAGGTTTTGGCGGCAACATGTCGTGGCTAAAAAAATAATTTGTTGTAGATTTACCTCACACACATTATTTGGGATTTAAAAATGATTTCTTCAGACAAGTTAAAAGAACTTCGCAATCAACATGGCTGGTCACAAGAACAACTCGCAACAATATCAGGTGTAAGTGTTAGGACTATTCAGCGAATTGAAAAGTCTGGTGAATGCTCACTAGAATCAAAAATGGCTTTAGCTGGTGCCTTTTCAGTGTCTGTCGAATTTTTGAATGACATTTCAGATTACCCTGCTGATTATAAGGGTGTGTCGTTCAAAGATAACTTTGCTTCTTGGTCTGTCCTACTGATAATTATCCTAGGTATTTTGTTAGTAAATGGTAGTGGTAAGATTGATGAAAGATTACATATCAACTTATTTGTAATGGCTGCTTTTTGGTTGGCAAGTGCAATACGTGCCCAAGGTAGTGAGTTCATCGTTTTGACATTTAAATTAGTGTTTGGAATGTTTTCTAAGTCTCTAAAAGATATACCCATTAGACAATCAATAATGAATATAAACCAACAGATTAAGCTGGTGTACTCGTCAGCATTATTTGCATTCGTATTTTTGGCTCTACAACTATTAGATGGGAGTGTACTATCTTCTCAGAAAAGTCTGGACTTGTTTGTAATGCAAATGGCTCAAAGTGCTATTTCTGCAATAATATATAGCATATTTTTTGCTGAATTTTTACTGCGTTCAGTGAAATTAAGACTTGAAAACCATCTAATATTATCAGCTAGGGTAGATGGGTAATTCTTGTCTAGCTGTCGGTATGAACAATCAATGCAAAAGTGATAATTAAACTATGTTAAATGATAAACCGTCAATAGAAAAACTCCGTTGGATTATGTCTGAGCTTCGTGACCCTGATACTGGTTGCCCGTGGGATATTCAGCAAACATTTAAATCGATTGTTAGTCACACCATAGAAGAGGCTTATGAAGTTGCTGACGCGATAGAACAGGGTGATTTTATCGAAATAAAAAAAGAGTTGGGTGATTTACTGTTTCAGGTGATTTTTTATAGTCATTTGGGGCTGGAACTCAATGAATTTGATTTTGATGATGTTATTTTAGAAATTTGTGAAAAACTTATTCGTCGTCATCCGCATGTTTTTTCTGACTCAATATTCGCTACAGAATCTGAAATTAAAGCGAATTGGGAAAACGAAAAAGCGAAAGAACGGCAGCAAAAATCAAATAACGTTGATATTAGTATTCTCGCTGACATTCCTAAAAACTTGCCCGCACTTTCACAAGCAATGAAAATTCAAAAACGTTGCGCGCATGTTGGTTTTGATTGGCATCATATTGACGATGTTATGGCAAAGGTAGAGGAAGAAATTGATGAGGTTAAAGCCGAGCTTTATCCCCCCAATAAACAATCAGTAGATAATGATTTAGTTGCTGAAGAATTAGGTGATTTATTATTTGCGGTTGTTAATTTATGTCGTCATGCCCAAACTGATCCCGAAACCTTATTGCGTCAGGCTAATCGAAAATTCACGCAACGTTTTTATAGTGTTGAAACACAAGTGAAGGGTTCAAAAAAAGGATTCAAGGAACATTCTCTTGAACAGTTAGAGCAATATTGGCAACAAGCTAAGATTCAAGAGAAAACGACTAAAGCACAATGAAAGGTCTACATTTCATTATTACGCTAGGGCTTTTTCGACTAATTTAGTTAAATGAGCAGGCAAAGAAAATGTTAATGCAATGCTTTGTGCTTGTCCTGACATTTTTGCCCACGTTTTTTGTAATATGCGAATAATTTTTTCTTCGCTGTGTTTTCTAGCAAATTCATCAAAATAATGCTGTAAAAAAACTAAGCAGGCAACATCTTCTAAAGTTTGGGCCGCGTTATTAGTTTTTAAATTTTCTTTTCGTAAAATTGAACCTGCCTTGGCTGCTTGTTCGTGGTTATAACCGTTCGTGGTCATTAATTTTTCAGTTGTTTCGGCGTGAAATTTACCTAAGGCAATACGCCATTTATAATAGCCCGCTTTACCTAGCTCAAACTCATTGCGTTTTAAATGCCAACGTTTAATGTGTTGAGCACGTACCGCAATTTGTAATATTTCATTACTATTTGGCCAATATTTTTCTAAACATGCACTCATTTGTTGCCCGTATACAAGTTCTTTAGCTTGCTCTGAATTATTAAGGGTAATTAAATTTGGATCTTGGCGATTTATATCATCAATGGCCAATAGTGTCGCTACTAACGGTGAAGAAGAGTTCATATAAGTAATTAAGCTTGTTTAATGTATTTGTAGTTTAATGAATTGTAAAAAAAACTCCAGTGATTAACATTAACAACAAAATATTATTTTAGATCAAATTGTCTTAATGTTTTGTTGTTTTACTTTAGTATTCGTATTATTTTATTCCGCTAGTTTTTAGATAACTGTATTTAGTGAAAAAAAGGTGAATATTTTGTCAAATAATGTACAGACCACTGAACAGCTGATTTGGGTAGTTGATGAAAATGATGTTTTTACTTATGTTAGTGATGGCTTTTGTCAATATGCATCTTGTTCAAAAGAGCAATTGTTAGGACAAAAATATAACGCTATTTTTCATGCCGATTTACCAGCTAGTGTCAAAGATGAAATTAAACAAGCCATTGCAAAAGGGTTTTCTTGGCAAGGTATGTTACAACAAAGTGTAGTTGGCGGTAAAGAATTCTGGTTAGACACCTTTATTACACCTAAATTTGAACAAGGGAAAATTGTCGGATTTCAATCTGTATGTAAAATACCGAAGCCTGTTATTGTTAAGCGCGCGAAAAAAATATATACCGCTTTAAATCAGGGAAATCATTGGCAAGTATTTGAGCTTACCCGCCTACATAAATTTATTTTTTTAGCCGTATTAAGTTGTGTAGCTCAAATTTTTATTTTTATGGCATTTGGTTTAAGTGCTTCGATTATTGCGGCGATCACGGCTATTACGCCAATTATTATTTTTTGGCAAGATATAATGCCTGTTGCTCAACGCGCGAGAAAAATGCAACATATTTTTGATTCTGTTAGTCGGCAAATATATTTTGGCAAAGGTACAGTCAGCATTTTTGATTTCAATTTAGGTATGTTAAAAACTAAAATACGCGCTATTTTAGAGCGCAGTAAAGATTCTACCGCACCGCTTACCCAAGTTATTGAAGAGGTTCAGCAGAGTATGGATGATAATCGTCATGTTATAGCTCAGCAAAAAGATAATATTATGCAAGTGAGTGTGTCGATGAAACAAATGACGCAATCAACTAATGAGATTGCAAGAAACATTGTTTCAACCGCTGACGATGTTGAAGACACTTTTGCTCAGTGTGAACATGCACGTACGGGAATTAATGAATCAACTAGCAAAATTCGTCACCTAGCCAACGAAGTTGAACAAGCTTCTAGTTCGGCAGATAAATTAAGTGAGGCTGCAAAAAATGTTGGCGATTTAATGGAGGATATTCAATCGATTGCTGATCAAACCAATTTATTAGCATTAAATGCCGCTATCGAAGCTGCTCGCGCGGGTGAACATGGACGTGGTTTTTCTGTTGTAGCTGAAGAAGTACGAAATTTGTCTTCTCGAACGCAAGAATCAGCCGTTGAAATACATCAAAGTTTATCAGCAATGCTTGAAACCATTAAAGAATGGGTGTCTATTATGGCTAAAAATAAATTAGATGCAGAAGATTGTGTTAAAACGGTTGAACATGCTGATCAAAATATAGAGTTGGTGTACGATAAAATAAGGCATGTAGCTGATCTTTCTGCACAAATAGCAACGGCAGCAGAAGAACAGAGTGCTGTAACATTAGAAGTAAATAATCGTATTGAGCAAATACATCAAGCCTCCGATAGTAGTTGGCAACAAACCGAATTAGTGAATCAGCAAATGATTACCTTAAAACAAACTGCCGCCGATATTTCAAGCCTTGCAGACACTTTTATTATGAAACATTAGTTACTTGAATTACAAACCAAGTAAGTAGTTATGCTGCGTACTTGGTTAAATCAAATATTATCCAGTCTTTTTTAAACATCTTTATATTGTCGTTATGCTTGCTTTTAGGTATAATGTTGCCCCGTCCTGCTATACTTAATAATTAATTTTAAAGCCATAATTAACGTGTGTTATTCGTGGCGTTATCAAGCTCATTATTAAAATTTAGCACCACATTCTTTTGACTCCTAACATCTGGGTATTACATGACAACTAGATATATATTTGTTACGGGCGGCGTTGTGTCCTCCCTTGGTAAAGGCATTGCCGCTGCATCCTTGGCAGCTATTTTAGAAGCACGTGGTTTAAAAGTTACCATGCTTAAGCTTGATCCCTACATTAATGTTGACCCAGGCACCATGAGCCCTATTCAACATGGTGAAGTATTTGTGACTGAGGATGGCGCTGAAACCGATCTGGATTTAGGTCACTACGAGCGTTTTATTCGTACCAAAATGACTAAACGTAATAACTTCACCACGGGCCGAATTTATCAAGATATTCTTGCCCGTGAACGTAAAGGTGAATTTTTAGGGGCAACTATTCAAGTTATTCCTCATATTACTAACGATATTAAACGACGAGTTATTGAAGGTGCTGAAGGGTACGATATTGCCATGGTTGAAATTGGTGGTACGGTGGGGGATATTGAATCACAACCTTTTCTTGAAGCTATCCGTCAGTTAGGCACTGAGTTAGGCCGTGAACGTGCTATGTATATGCATTTAACGCTTGTGCCATATATTGCCGCTGCAGGTGAAATAAAAACAAAACCCACACAACACTCTGTAAAAGAATTACGTTCAATTGGTATTTTTCCTGATATTTTGGTCTGTCGCTCTGAACGTGCAATTCCTGCCAATGAACGCGCTAAAATCGCATTATTTACCAATGTTGAAGAAAAAGCTGTTATTTCATTGCGTGATGTTGACAGCATTTATAAAGTGCCCGCGTTATTAAAAGCACAAGGCACTGATGATATTGTAGTGAAACGTTTTAATTTAGATGTACCAGAAGCCGATTTAAGTGAATGGGAACAAGTACTTTATAAAGAAGCAAACCCTATTGGTGAGGTAACTATTGGTATGGTGGGTAAATATACTGAATTACCTGACGCATATAAATCAGTGAATGAAGCATTAAAACATGCCGGTATTAAAAACCAAGTAACGGTTAATATTAAATATGTTGACTCACAAGATGTGGAATCTAAAGGCATTGAAATACTACAAAATTTAGATGCTATTTTAGTCCCCGGTGGTTTTGGCGATCGCGGTGTCGAAGGTAAAATATTAGCGGCTAAATATGCTCGTGAAAATAAAATACCCTATTTAGGTATTTGTTTAGGCATGCAAGTAGCCTTAATTGATTATGCTCGCAATGTTGCTGGTTTAACGGATGCCAACAGTACCGAATTTAATCCTGAATCACCGTATCCTGTTATTGGATTAATAAACGAATGGCTTGATGAAGAAGGACAAGTTGAATACCGCAATGAGCATTCTGATTTAGGTGGAACCATGCGTGTAGGCTCTCAATTGTGCCACATTCTGAAAGGTACCAAGGCGTATGACGTATATGGTAGTGAAACAATTAATGAAAGACACCGTCATCGTTTTGAGGTAAATAATAACTACAGAGAACAACTTAGCAAAGCTGGTTTAGTTTTCTCTGGTTTATCTGCGGATAAAAAATTAGTTGAGATGATTGAACTTCCAAATCATCCATGGTTTATTGCAGGGCAGTTCCATCCAGAGTTTAATTCAACTCCACGTGATGGTCACCCCTTATTTGAAAGTTTTGTTGCCGCTTCTTTTGAGCATCAAAAACAACAATCAAGTTAATCAAACAATTAATAATGCCGTAACATAATGTTATGGCTTTTTATTTTTAAATAGTTAAAGTTTATTTTTATTAGGAATCAAAATGTCAAAAATCACTAAAATTCTTGCTCGTGAAGTAATGGACTCTCGTGGTAACCCAACTGTTGAGGCCGATGTTTATTTAGAGTCAGGTGCTTGGGGGCGTGCTTGTGCTCCTTCTGGAGCATCAACGGGGTCTCGTGAAGCTCTAGAATTACGCGACGGAGATAAAAGCCGTTACTTAGGTAAGGGAGTGTTAAAAGCCATTGCTGCGATTAACGATGCTATTACGCCGGCATTAATCGGCAAAGATGCTTTAGCGCAAAGCGACGTTGACCAACTGATGATCGATTTAGATGGCACTGAAAACAAAGAAAAATTTGGCGCCAACGCTATTTTAGCGGTATCGCTTGCTACGGCAAAAGCCGCAGCGCAACATAAAGGCGTGCAATTGTTTGAACATATTGCCGACTTAAACGGTACTTCTGGTGTTTATAGCTTACCAGTACCGATGATGAATATTCTTAACGGTGGTGAACACGCGGACAACAATGTTGATATTCAAGAGTTTATGATCCAACCCGTCGGTGCTGCTAATTTTAAAGAAGCATTACGTATGGGAGCTGAAGTATTCCACACCTTGAAAAAAGTATTATCAGCTAAAGGCATGAGTACTTCAGTTGGTGATGAAGGTGGCTTTGCGCCTAACTTAGCTTCAAATGCCGATGCACTTGCAATGATCAAAGAAGCGGTTGAACAATCGGGTTATGAGTTAGGTAAAGATATAACACTTGCGTTAGATTGTGCTGCTTCTGAGTTTTATAATAAAGAAAAAGGTATTTATGACTTAACTGGCGAAGGTAAACAATTTAGCTCAAATGACTTCTCTGACTTTTTAGCTGAGTTAACGAATGATTACCCTATCGTTTCAATTGAAGATGGTTTAGACGAATCCGACTGGGATGGTTTTAAATACCAAACTGAAATTTTAGGTGATAAAATTCAAATTGTTGGCGATGATTTATTTGTAACGAATACTAAAATTTTACAGGAAGGAATCGATAAAGGTATTGCGAATTCTATTTTAATTAAATTTAACCAAATTGGTTCGCTAACTGAAACTCTCGCAACCATTAAAATGGCTAAAGATGCCGGCTACACAACGGTTATCTCACATCGTAGTGGTGAAACTGAAGATACCACTATTGCTGATTTAGCGGTAGGTACTGCGGCAGGGCAAATTAAAACAGGCTCTTTGTGCCGTAGTGATCGCGTTTCTAAATATAACCAATTATTACGAATTGAAGAGTTTTTAGGTGATAAAGCCATTTATAATGGGTTGAAAGAAATTAAAGGTCAATAACATTATATAATCACTATATTTTATTAAATAGTAGAGCAACTTATTGAAGTTGCTCTTTTTTTTGCATAAAAAACCAGCGAAAAATGTATTTTTTGTTAACAATACAGTATGCTTACTATATTAATTGATTGTGAAGGTCTGGCTAATAGCACATTCTATTAAGTAGCTTTTGAATTTATAGTTTCTCCAACTTGATTTTGGAGAGACTTATGACACGTAGAACATTTGATGATTGGAAATATTTAGTTGA
>Ga0316202_10001521_pt1 | contig 17878 bp, 17 predicted proteins | sample 3monrhotite_MG_FD_204934 | JGI IMG/M metagenome (GOLD analysis project Ga0316202, IMG submission 204934) | Microbial mat bacterial communities from mineral coupon in-situ incubated in ocean water Damariscotta River, Maine, United States -... | ecosystem: Environmental > Aquatic > Marine >... | reverse complement strand
TCACGGATGCGCGCGGTCTCCCGATACCGTCCCGAGAAAACCCAAAAGGGGGATACTATGAAGACACTGATCTCAACCACCTGCGCCGTGCTGCTGACAGCCGGGGTGGCCATGGCCCAAGGGGGGATGGTGACCGAATACGATACGCCATACGAAGGCAAGTATTCGAAGCCGTTCGTCCCGGTCGAGCCCGAAGGGTTCAAGCCGTGCGTCTACTACCCAATCGTCGGCGGCAAGATGAAGCTCGCCGCAGAGCCCGGGGATAAGGTCCAGTACCTGACCCGGCACTCGGTCGAGCGCAGCTGCTACTCAGAGCGCAGCGACGGACCCGATGACGTGATCCCGCCGACGGAGCCGCCAGTCGAGCCGCCGTCCTGCGATCACTGCCCGCCGCCTCCGCCACCACCTCCGCCGCCACCGCCGCCACCGCCACCGCCGAACTGCAAGACGTCCGGCGACTGCCCACCACCACCACCACCACCGCCGCCCCCGGGCTGCGATGATGACTGCCCAAAGCCGGACAAGCCTAAGCGTCCGAACAAAGGTGGCGGCAATGGCCCAGAGGATGCCGACCCGGGGAACAACCCTGACAAAGGCAACGATGACGAGAGCGAAGACTGATGGGGCTTAAAGCCCTCGACAGCATGGCGGTCCTGATCGCCATGCTGGCAGTGATCGGCGTCGTCGTGATGACGCAGCTGGCACCTGAACAATGGCTCTACGACACCTTCGTAGATCGCAACGCAATGATGGGAGACACACGATGAACCGAGCCGACGAAATTCGCAGACAGATGGCAGAGCTGAGAGCCGAGCTGGAAGACCTGCCCCCGCACGCAACAATGAGCGTCCGCGAGTTGGCACGCGCCTCCGGCGTGAGCCCAGCGACCGCTTCCCGCTTTAAGAACGGCGAAGTGTCTGATATGCAGATGAGCACGGTCAGCAAGCTGATGCCGTTTACAAATGTCTGCCCATGCTGCGCGCAGACATCTGATCCCGAAGCGTGGGGGGAGGCCTCTACCGAACCCAACGACGGGACCGCCGCTGCCCCTCTGATCTCCGTTGATGGGGCAGCGGCGTCATGCTGAAATTTTTCCGCACCACCGCCCACGGCTCACTGGCCGATAGCAGGCGCCAAGAGGCAGCCCGGAAGGACGCCTCCGCCCGCGCCAGCCGCCAGATGCTGCTCGAAGCCCTCGCTCAAATAAACACCGAGGACTGGGCCGACATGATTGCCGTGTCCGCCATCGCGCGTAAGCACGAGCTTCCGGTCGCCGACCTGCGCCAGCTTGCCAGCCACCTCGACCAACAAGCCGACCGCTTCGAAAGGAAAAACAATGCCGGATAAAGAGCTCAAAACAATCAGCGCCACGCAGTCGGCCGCGCTGTTCGACGCCTCGCCGTACCTCACCCGCTGGCTGCTCTGGCGCGTCTTCAAGGGGATCGACACTCTGGAGGAGCTGGACGCTGACGACAACGAGCGGATGTTCTGGGGAAACGCCTTGGAGCCCGTCATCTTTTACGAGACGTTGCGCCGCCTGAACCTCGAGGGACGGTACAACGAGGAGCAAGACTACGTCCGCGACGAGACCCTGAAGATCGGCTGCACGCCCGACGGAGAGGTCTGGCACCCATCCAAGGGCAAAGCCACCGTGCAGGTGAAGTGCGTCGACTGGTTCATCTGGAAGGATCAGTGGGTCGACGACACCCCGCCACCACACATCGTCGCTCAGGTGCAGCACGAGATGCTGGTCATGGGCTCAGAGTGGGCTGTGATCCCCTGCCTGATCGGCGGCAACGAGCTGCGCATCTACGAGATGTATCCCGACGAGGATTATCAGGAGGAGATACTGAAGCGCGTCGAGGAGTTTTTCGTTTCCGTATCCAACGACGAAGAGCCAGATCCTCTCGGCGTCCCGATGGAGCAGCACGCGCTCCTGACCCGTGAGTACAAGCCCAAGGCGGTCGCCGATGTTACCGGCAGCGAGGAAGCCTTCAATGCGGTGCAGGCGCTGCGCCACTACACGCCGCTGGTTTCGACCGGGAACGCGGAGATCAAGAAAGCCAAGGCCAAGCTGCTGGCGCTGTCCGGTGGCTGTGAGATCGTGAAGGTGCACGGCTATGGCGTGGCGGTCAAGCAGAGCCCGACGAAAGAGAGTTCGGTCGAGCTGCCGGATGCTATCCGTCTCGGCCTGACAAGCGCGCTGAAGGCTGGAGGTCTTGATGAGGATGACGCTGACGCAATCGATGCTGCCATCCACTGGCGCAAGGTCAACCGCAAGGCTGGCGTCATAACGAAGTACGACACTTGGGAAGAAGCAACCGACGCCACACCATCGTGGCTCGCGGGCTTTGACGTAGAAATCATGGGAGCATGACAATGAACGATGACGTAATCAAAGGGCAAGTGAACCATCTGGCCGACCGCCATGACGGTCAGAAAAGCCAGCGCAAATGGAACAACAACCACGACGGCATCGGGCTGGCCGGAGAACACGCGGTCGGCGCGATGCTCAATCAGTACCCCTACATCCACGACGGTCACGACGGCGACGACGGAAGCGATTTCACAATCGGCTTGACGTACAAGGTGCAGGTGAAAACGACACCAACCGAGCACCTCCGCGTCGAGACCAAGAAGCTCGGGCAGGCCGACATCTATGTCGCCTGCAAGTGGGATGACAAAACCAAGAAAGCCACGCCGGTGGGCTGGGCGTGGGCGGCCGAGCTGGCGCGCGTCGCGCCTACAGACCCGGGGAACCGAAATGCTCCGTGCCACGCCGCCCATCACAGCAAGCTGAGGGACATCAACTCGCTCATGGAGCGGATGGTCTCACTGAAGTTTGGAGAGAAGCCATGAGTAACACCGGAACATCAATCGCGATCATCGAGCGTAATATGCCGATGGAACGCATCACCCCGCTGGTCGAGGCGCTCGACATGGACACGAAGCGCTTCCTGTCCACTGTCCTCCTCGCTTGTGAGCGGACACCAAAGCTCATGAACTTCCCGGTCACCAGCCACGTCCAGTGGGCGAGCTCAGCTGCAGCGCTGGGCCTCGAGCCAGACGGCGTGACAGGGCAGGCGTACCCAATCCCTTTCGGCAATAAGGTACAGCTGATCGTCGGCTACAAAGGCTTCAACACCATGGCCGGCCGCGCCGGCATCACCATCCACTCCGGCGTGCTCTGGGAGGGCGACAGGTTTCCGACAAAGCTGGTCGCAGGCGAGCCGTTCTGGGTCGAGGCGCAATTCGGCAACCGCGCCGGCCGCACCCTGATCGGCGCATGGGCGCAGGCACAGATGCGCAATGGAGCGTGGGGACCGATGACGCTGCTGGACGCGTCCGAGATCCTCGCCGTCAAAGGCCGCGCACCGGGCGCCAGAAAGAGCGACAGCCCGTGGAACGATCCCACGGTAGGTTTCCCTGCCATGGCCCAGAAGACCGCTGTGCGCCGCCTCCAGCGCACGCTGCCGTCCGATACCGCCCGCCATGGCATGCTCATCCAAGCCACCCCGGGCCGGAACTTCCAGCCCTACGCCGTGGGCGCGCAGATGGACATGCTCCACGAGGAAGCCGGAAAGCACACGAGCGTCGATCTTGATGGACACCTACACACCGAAAAGGGGCCCGAGGTGTCAATCATCGACGGCGAGGCGACCGTCATCGACACCAAGATGACCCCTGCGATTGATCTGCCAAGTGGTAACGAGGTCAAATTCGGCACCTTCGAAAACCATCAGACAATCTGCAAGAAGATCGAGCTGTCGAAGCCGGAGACGGTCGAGGCGATCCACGAGCTCAACAAGCCACGGCTCGCAGCGTGGGCGAACAGCGACAACGAGGCGGCAAGAGATGCGGCCGTCGCGATCACCGGCGCCATCATCAAAGCATCAGGAGGCTGATTGATGCCACGAAGATACCCAACCCCCGCCTCACCTCTGCCACAATCCCCCGGCAAACAGAGGGTGTAACGAGTAGTGTTGGTTTTCCCCGTAACGATTACGCGCAGTACGCGCACAAAAAAAGGCCCCGGTTCTAACGCCGGGGCCTTCAGTGTTCATGGAGGTCTAGGGAGGAAGCGGCAGCGCACCTGCCATGCTTGTTACTGTTGCTGCTGTAGTAGCTGCTGAAGCAACAGGATAGCCTCGTCCAGCTGCTCGCCCTGCTGGCTCTGCTCGAACTCGATGCGCTGCGTGCGCAGCTCGACCTGCCCTTGGCGCTGGATCAGCTGCCTCTGGATCAGCTCGATGTCCTCCTCGTTTTCATCAACGCTTTCGCTGATGTCGCTCGCCTCCTCTGCCATCGCATTGAGCCGGAAGTTATCAACGGCCGCTGTGCTGATAGCCCCGGCCGCGACAACAAGTATCGGCCACGAGGAGCGGATGGTTTCGAAGGTGCTCATTTGAAGTCCTCACACAGCAGGTCGATGGTGTCGCCAATGTTGGCAACCTCCTCGATGGTTTGCTCGGTGTCGTCCAGCGATGCCGTCGGCGCGTCCTCGAGGAGCCCCCGGCACCACTCAGCTTTCGTCGCGATCCCGAAGTCGCCCGGAGGCGCGCAAACGCTCAGCGGCAGAACGGCCAGAACGGCCAGCACGGTTTTCATCTATCTGATCCCTTATGGTTTTGGCGCCTTGATGGTCTTGCGCGCGACGCTCAAGCTCCGCGTCTTTGCGGCCCTGTTTCTTCTGCCCCCGCCCATAGAGGAAGATGCCACCGATGGCGCTGATCGCGCCGATGATCCAAGGCAGGAAGTCTCCGAGAAGTGCACCGATCATTTGGCGGCCCGCAGTCCGATGATCGCAAGACCACCATTGATGAGCATGGCCGGCGTCATGCCGCCGTAGAGAGACGTCAGAGAGGACGTCAGCTCAGACAGCTCGTGCACCGGCGTGAAGGCCATGAACGCGCCGGAGCCCGTCATCGCAAAGCCGGCCCACCAAGTTAAGCTCGTAGGCCGAAAATACTTACTTACCACGGAACAACCCTCCAATGAGATTGAGAAATGCAGAGACCAGCGCGGCGATACCACCGCCAGCCTTGGGTGTGATTGACTTGGGTGGCGCAGCCGGGGCGGGCATGCGGCGCACGCTGAGAAGTCTGTTCCTCAGGTACGGCTGGACATTGACCGCGTTTTTCTGGTTGCCGCCAAGCACGACAATCTTTGTCGCCCCGTGGCTGACATAGAAGGCGACGTGCCCCTGCCACCCGTTCGGATCGCCCCGGGAGAAGATCACGACATCGCCGGCCTTCGCATCCTCGAGGTCAACCTCTTCGCCCCAGTCGATATAGGAGCGAGCGTTGAGCTTGCGCGTTGAGCCAAGCCCGCTGCGCTCCAGCATGGCACCGACAAAGGAAGCGCACCACGCGGTCTCGTCGTCCTTCACCCAAGAGTGGCCGACGTCTGCAAAGAACTGGACGATCTCCTCTTCGTGCAGCGTGCCCTTGATCTCGGTCAGGCCGATGTACTCGTTCGCCATGTTGTAAGCGGCGATCTGCTTTGGATGTTGCTTCACTGTTGTGTCTCCTGATTGCGCAGTCGCGTGTCGATGGACTGAAGGCTGTTTTCTATGCGGGAAAGGACGCGCGCGAGCTCTGCCATCTGGGCGGAGGTCCGAGCCTCATTGCGCTCCAGATCGCGGATGCGGGAGGTCATCTGCGATGCCGCCGCTTCGGCCGAGGAAAGCGAGAGCGCGCGGTCGTCCTTCAAGTCAACAAACTGCTGACTGAGACGATCCACCTTCCCCTGCACCTGAGCAAGCTCGGTCCCGACCCAGAACCCCCCGGCCACGAGGCCGACAAGAAGTGTCCACGCGAGGGACTTCGTGAGGGTGATCCCGCGATCAGAGTTTTCTATGTGGTTTGTCATCAACATCGGACCTTGTCATGGCAGCGCAAGGTGGGGTTGTTGTCGTCTTATACAGGAACAGTCACCTATGGGAAGGCGGCGCGGATCGAGGGTTGCGGCCTTCTGGGGTGTGTTAATTTGTGATGTAGCAGAGACCGAACTGGAAGCGGTCGAACTGATCGATCGCGGAGACGTCGGTGACATGCAGCTCAAAGTCAGCAGTTGTGTTGAACTCAACCCGCACCACCTCCTCAACAATCGTGGCAGTCGGGCTGCGATAGAAGCCCTCCCCGTACTGGTTGATCCCGAGCTTTGGAACGAACGGCAGGCTAATATCAACGGCTGAGCCAGAGGGAGAGGAAACGGAGCCTACCTCCAAGATGCCCGTGACAAAGCAAAGGTTGCCGATCTTGATCCAATCCGCAGTATCAGCGTTCAAGGTGATGGTTCCGCTGGTACTTGGAGTGGCGGAGGCGCTGTAAGACCCCTGCGTCTCTCCTATCGTTCCGAGAGTGGCGCGAGCTGTCGCAGCATCCGCGTCGTCAAGGAGGGTTCTCGCAAAGGCGGAGATGTCCGTCAGGGTCATAGCCCCCGGGCCCGTCGCATAAGGCAGCTTGTTCGCCGCGAGTGTCAGGCCAGAGAGCGCAGAGAGATTGTCGTTCTGCGCCTGAACGTCCGTCCCCGGCTCAAGATCGAGAACCGCCTGAGCTGCCGCCGCGTTTGCTGCGGCGACCAGCGCCGCGCCATACCCGGTGATGCTGCTGGCCACGACCGAGAAGGACAGGTTGCTGACGTTCAGCTGGGGGTTGACCGTGTCGAGCGTGTACTGCAATCCGCCGCCGGCCGTGCCGCCAATCACATAGATGATGGTGCCCGTTCCAATTTCATTGTCGCTGTCGAAGTCTCTGGCTCTGCGCCAGTCTCCGGTGCCACAGTCGTAGATGCCGTTCTGCGTTGCGTCGGTTTGGTCTTTGACCAGAACCCTACCCCCAGCGACGACCGCCACAGCATCGATGGTTTGCTCGCCGCTCAGGGTGATGTTGGCGGTGGTCGCCACGAGCGCCGGCACCTTGATCGCCTTGGTGGTACGAACGCCAGCGATGCGCTCGATGCTAGATGTGACCATGCCTCAGCCTCCTAGTTAATTCTGTCTTTGATGAATTGGCGTTTCTGCGCATTGGTCAAAACCGGGAACCCGGTCACGCCAGCAGCAGCCAGACGGTCGTAGATTTCAAAGACCGCCAGCGCGACAGCCTTGACCCCGCCGCGCAGCTCCAACACGTCGTCAACAACACGTTCAAGCTGCGCATCGGCCTCAGCAGCTATGGCTGCTGGCGCGTTGCGCGCGTCGTACTCAGCCTGCTCCTCTGGCGTCAGATCAACTAGCTGTCCGTTCAAAAGTTTCTGTGTCATGCTGCTAATCCTTTCAGCAAAATAATACCTCTTGATGACGCGTTGCCGCCTTCGATGTTTCCAGCACTGGCAACCAGACGCACCGCATCGAACACTTCGGCTACGCCAGTGAAACCCAGAACGGCTCGAATTATGTTAGAGGGTTCGGCGGTGGTGCCGGTGGCGGCAAAGAAGACGTTGTTGCCATACGAAAAGCCTGTGCATACGACCATCTCCGAAGTCCCCAAGTCATCCAGATTGCTGATGGTTAAATCAAAATAGAGTGTGGAACCTCCGCTCGCACCAATGTTGTTCGTGTTGCCAATTCTGCGCCACGTTCCTGCACCCTCACGGACCTCCACATACAAGAGCGAGCTGGCATTTGTCATCCCTACCACGCCCTGCAGGCGGATAGCCTGCTGCCCCGCGGGGATTGCGAACTCCACGTTGGCAACATCCACCGTGGGCTGCGCATGGTCGAGAAACGTCCAGCCGCCCCCGCCGAGCGGGGCCCAGTCCGATCCATCATGCCCTTCGTACTGGCCGAGGGTGCTGTTGTAGCGGATGTCGCCGACCTCGCCCGTGCTGGGTCGCTGAGCTGTTGTGCCGTTTGGGATCTGGAGGGCGTCCGTGCCGACGATCTTTAAGGATCGGTTTTCTGCCGAGAATTGAACGCCGAGAATTGCCCCCGTGTCGCTGACGTTAAACAGGCGAGTGCCGTTAAAGTCTACGCTAAAACCACCAGCAGAGGTGTTGGTGTTCATGTCCAGATCGACTGTCATGAACGCGCCGTTGAGGCTCAGCTCGTTAAGAACTGACGGGACATCACTGTCCTCGAATACGATGGTCGGGTTGGCACTTACGATTTCAAGATCGGTTGCGACTTGGACGATGCCATTTTCCAAGACTGACAGCCGGTCAGCGCCGTCTACCCTAAAGGCAAGTGAGTTGCCCGTGTCGAACCGAAACGGCGCACCGGCAGTGTCAGTGTCTGGCGCTCTTAGGCTCAAAGCCCTTGGCCCCGTTACGCCATAATCAGGTACCCATTGCTGGAGCGTTGTGTTAAGCCCAACCGCTGGCTGCAACAACAAGTTTATTCCGTTCCAAGTAAGATCAGGGTCACCTTCAAGTGTACCGTCTCCAGTCCAGACGCCGATCTGATTATCGACTGGCGTCCCGACTGTTTGAGCGTATCGATTGTCCCCCTTCTCGCGGGTGATGATGGTCGTAGTAGCTGGGGCCGATGTTCCCGCACCGTCAACACGAGCCGATAGAGTACCAGCAGTGATGTCGTCATTGGCCGCTGGGATGTTGAAGAACCCGAGCGTATTTCCATCGCCTTGGATCAAGAAGTCCTCAGCCGAGGCAGAGTTATCTTTGAGAAGGATCGTCGGCTTGAAACTCTCAATCCCAATACCAGCACTATTTCGTGTGCCGGTGCTGTTAACACCAGCGGTGTTGGTCAGCAGACCCGTCATGGTGTCGCCAGCTTTCAGGACATAGTCTGCTGAGTTGAACGATGGCGAGGTGTACCATGTGGTCGTGCCGAGATCGTAAGCTCTGATCTCAAGCGCCACGTTGTTCCAATAAAGCGCGCCGTCCTGCAAAGCATTGCCGTCGTTATCGAGCGTCGGGTTGGCTGCGAAGGGTCCGAGATACAGATCCGTGAACTCATCGAGCGCCGCCTCTGCTGCGGCCTGAGCTGCTATCGCTGCCGTCTCTGAGTTGCCAGCGTTGGTCTCGCTCGTGCCGGCGTTCGTCTCCGATGTGCCGGCGTTGGTTTCGGATGTCGCCGCGTTGCTCTCGCTGAGAGCTGCCGCTGCCGCTGCGGCCTGTGCCGCGATCCGGTCAGCATCGACACCTGCCTCAGACGCTGCCGCGTTCGCTTCGCTGGTCGCCGCGTTGCCCTCACTGACGAGAGCCGCCGCAGCACTTGCCGCCGCTGCCGTCTCAGACGCCCCGGCATTGGTTTCGCTGAGAGCTGCTGCCGTCTCACTGAGGCCGGCTGCTGTCTCGGACGCGCCCGCTGCGGTCTCGCTGTTGCCTGCGTTCGTTTCACTGATCGCTGCCGCCGCTGCCGCTGCCTGAGCTGCGATCCTGTCGGCATCCGCTGCCGCCTCAGATGCCGCTGCTGCTGCCTCAGACGCCGCCGCTGCAAGTTCGCTGGCTAGAGCTGCCGCTGCCGCTGCGTCCGCCACCGCCACGCCGGCAGGGTCCGCGTACCGCGCGAACGTCAGAGCTGTGGTGGCGATCTCCGCGTCCGGTGTCGTGAGGATGTACATCGACTTGGCGTAGGTAGCGCCCTGCGCAATCGCGATGAGCGTTCCCTCGGCGATGTCGTTGCTCTTATTGAAGTCCTGCGCGCGCCCCCATGGCCCGGTGTCCACGACGTAGATGCCATTTTCCGTGCCGTCCGCCTGATCCTTGACCAGCACCCGGTCGCCTGAGACCAGAGCCACGCTGTCAATTGTCTGCTCACCGGAGAGCGTGATCGCCGCCGTGGTCGCGACGAGAGCGGGGCCCTTGATGGCCTTGGATGTTCGGGTGCCTTGGAGGCGGTCAGTCGTTGCCATGCTTCAGTCCTATCGTCTGTTCAGGGGGTTCTGGCCGAGGAGGCCCTCAGCGAGCGGCACGTCGTCATCCGTGAGCGCCTCATAGGCTCGCAGGCTCGCAGTCGTTGGGAGGCCGGTCACGATACCAACGACATTGAGCGTCGCGCCTCGAGCGGCCCTGTCGATCTCACCCTGTCCCCACTGTGTGTAGACGCGCGAGGGCGCCTCGAGCATGCTGCCGACCACGCCGCCGCCACCGTAACCACGGAACGCGCCGGCCGCGTCACGCACGAACGGGATGCCGCCAACGACGGCCGATCCGGTCTCTGCAAGCATGAACTCATTGAGGTCTTCGAGATCATCGTCATCGTCGAGCAGCTCCCACATGACGCCCATCATGAGAGCCTCGAAGGCGAAGAGGACCGTCAGGTCAATCGCCGCGTTGGTCGCCGCCCACCATGCCTCGAGCGTTGTGTCCGCCTGCTTCATCTGCCGCCGCCCCTGAAGGCCACGAACATAGGCGCGGTTGGCTTTGGTCAGCATGTAGCCACCAAGCGTGGTGAAGATGCGGATCGCGTCCTGCTGGCGGAGCTTCTCGTTGACCGTGCCCCGCTCAAAAGCCGAACGCTCTGATGGAAGGCCGGTGTCCTGCGCACGCTCTACCATCTTGTCGGCCGCGAGAGACGCCCGCTCAGCGTCGCCGTTGTACTCGTCGATGTACTTGGCATAGGCCCCGAGCCACGTCGGCATGTCGACGACGTAGAACTGCATGGCCACGATGGGCATGAAGCCGGCCTTGGCAATGAGGCTCTTCGTCTTCTTGTAGCGGTTGGCAAACTGGCTGCTCATCTCGAGGTCGTTGGTGAAGTCGTAGATGTCCTTCTGGAACGTCGATGACCGCTCGCGCATTTTCGCCGACTGCTTCAGAACGTCCCGACGGGTCTGAGCCGGGTGTTTTGCGTAGAGCATCATGCCCTTCAGCATGTTGCGCTTGCCGATGACCGCGGCCGACTGGGTGATGCCGGTGACCTGAAGGATGACGGTCTTCATGTTGAACGACAGTCGCGACATCGTGAAGTTGTTCTTGCCGGTCCGCGCCAACCAGTTGAGCCCGTCGTTGTTGAACGCCGGCCCCTCGGCGACATCCTGCAACCACAGCTTCAGCGTCTTGAGCGTGTTCTGGTTGCCCGTCGCGTTCATCGCATCGAAGACAGCTGGATGCTCGAGAAGACGATAGGTGTTGTCGACCGCTTCAGAGAGGGCGGTGTATCGGATCGTCTCGCGCATGTGCGCAAAGCCTACATGCAGATCGTAATTCAAGGCGCGGCCGCCACCCGTGTTCTGGCGCTCCTGCGTCATGCCGTTGCCGACCTGCGTCGTGGAGCCGTGGCCGGCCGTCATGTACCTGTCGGTGGCTGTCTGCTCGTCCTTCGCCGCCTTCTGGCTGTACTTCGGATCGAACTTGATCGGGTAGTATCCGCCTTTGAAGAGCGCTGGCGCACCGGGATACATCACCTCAGCGTCCACCTTCTTTGGCGTGACGCCGGTGCGACGCTTGCTGACCTCGGCAAGCCCGTCCCAGTAGCTGTTGATCATATCGAGGTTGCCCTGAACGAAACGCCAGTCGTTGTCGTCAAGCGTCGACAGCAATGTGTCCAGTTGCTTAGGTGTCAGCCGCCGCTCCTCTGCGACCCGGTCATCCATCGCGCGCTGGTAGTTGTCCTTGTTGCCCATGTTCAGCGCCAAGGAGATGATCTCCTGCTTCGTCCACGGGAAGGTCAGGCCCGCGTGGAACTTCTCCTTCACCATCGCGCGCAGCTGCTTGTGGTTGTAGTGCTTGTCGTAGAGGACGTTGACGTCGTCGGCCATCTTCTGGAGCATCTCCTGCTCAATAGCCGTGCTCTCGTCGATGCCGCGCTTCATCTCTTCCCACGTCGCGCCAAACTCGTCGCCGCCATCGAGGCGGATGAAGATCGTGTCAGGCTTGGCCAAGAGATTGAGGTAGCCGACCCCCATCTTTTCGTCGCCCTTTTTCCGCAGCTTGTGATTGGACAGGATTTCCCCGGCCACGCGCTCGGCGCTGTTGTTCAGGTCGCGCTTGCGCTTGCGGTCGATCAGCTTCTGCTTGAACCGGCCCATGTGATCGATGTTGGCAATCGTGTCGAACAGCCCCTGCAGCTCATCCACCGTCAGCTTCGAATAGTGCATGCGTCGCGCGTTCTCGATCAGGCGCCTGTCGATGTTCAGCTCGGCCTCGCGGCCGTCCTTGATCATCTGATCGACGTAGGCGGTGAGGTTGGCGGACTTCTCCACCTGCCCGGGAGATTTCACCCGGAAGTCGTAGGCGTCGAGGAGGCCGTCGATCTGCTCCATGTAGATGCCGTCGAGCTTTTCGCGCACGCTGGCCTTGCGGTAGCCCATCATTTTCGTGCGGCCCTTGTCGACCTGCTCCTTGATCTTGAGTGACTGGTTGTAGAGATGCTGGTTCAAGACCTGCCTCTCCTTCGCTGTACGCGCCGCTGAGAGCGCCTCCGCGTCTCCACCTCTTGCCACCCGTGCGAACGCCTGCTGCGCCTCACGGGCCGCCCTGCGCTCTGCAGCGAGGAACTGAGCGGGCTTGGAAGCCTGCCCCACCGTCATCCGTGACAGCATGTCCTTGGCGCGCTCAGCATAGAGCCGGCTCGTCATGCCCGTTGGGTTGCCGCCCATCTGGCGCGTCAGCTCGCGCGCCTCGGCCACTGCGGCCGCCGCCTGCTGCTCAGAGTGGATCGCCTGCATGGCCTCCTCCTCGAGCGTGCCGTCAGAGAACGGGTCGCCATACGCCTCGAGCAGGCGCCGATCCGCCTCAGCCTCGATGGACTTCTTGAGGTTGCCGGCCTCAGCCACAGCCTCGACCATCTCCTTGGCGCTCTTGAAGCCGAAGAACTGTGCGACCTCAGACGGCGAGTTGCCGCCCTCAGCATAGATCGCGCGGCCGCCACCGAGAGCTTGCCGGTTCAGCTGGGGAATTATGTCCTCGCCGAACTGCTCAATCAGCAGTGCTTTGTCGATGCGGAAGTCATCGGCCTCAACCTCGTCGTTCCCGATCCACCGCTTGTTGGCCAGAGCCTCGAACAGACGGAACTCGCGCCGCTCTGAATACTCGCGTTCGACCTGCTCGATCACCGCGGCCTTCTCGTCCTTGAACCACTTCTGCTTTTCACGCTTCAGCTTCGCCATGACTTTCGTCATCAGGTTCTGCTCTGCCTGATCCGCGCTGCGCCGTGCCATGCGCTGGTAGGTGTTCCAGTCAGTGTCGGTCATGCCAACCGGGCGCTCGCCGAAGAGCGGTGTCAGTCCTTGGGCCGCCCGGGCATCCGCGATGGCCTCGTCCGTTGCCAGCATCCGGTCGAACACTTGGCGCATCTCGTCGTTGATCTGAACGTCCAGCTTGCGCACGCTCGAGTAGAGCCGGGTGAGCCACGTCTTGAACAGCTTGAAGGCGTCAGCCATGGCCAAGCTCGGGGCGTTGCCTTCGCGCAGGTACGCCTCAAAGCCGCGCGCGAATTTCTCGTGCTGCTCTGTGGTGAAACCTTTCTGCCCATCCTTGGCTCCGACGAAATTGCGGATTGCCGCCATGTCGCCAGCCAGCTCCGGCGCATCGAGATCGTTCATGACCTCGAGGAAGAAGTGCGCGGTCTCGTGCATGAACGTGCTTTCGTCCGCCGTCTCGAACAGGCGGATCACGCTGGTGCCCTTGCCCACGCCGACCTTCGGTATCTCGATCTGGCCGCGCGGTCCCTGCTTCAGGATGTTTGGATTGTCGGCGTCGAAGGTGCCCTCGTTGAACGCTGACTTGATTTGCGTGGGGTCGAAGACAGCGACCTCGTAAAGCGTGCCCTGCAAATTAGCTCTCGAGCCGTAAGGAACGACGACAACGCCATCAAACCCTAGCTCGGCCAGCACGGCTGGCAGCCTCTCGGACATCTTGTCCATCACGGCACTCGAGCCCTCGACGAAGGCCTCCTGCGTGACGTCACCAAAGTTGTCCAGCTTATCCAGATCGACGATGGCACCCATGACGGCCTTGATGTCGGGCAAGTCTGTGAGACGCGACATGGTCTCGTTGGCTTTGGCTATAGCCTCACCGCTTCTCGCCGCCGCCGCCTCGACCTTCTCCTCGGTGTAATACTGGGGGGAGCGCAAAGTGTCGGCATCGTGAGATTGCCCACCAAATGCCCTGACTAACCCGCCGAACAAACTCTCTACTGCGTCGTCACGAGACTTCAATCGGCCCTCAGCTTCCACCACAAAAGGGTTTTCCACCTTGACGTAGACGGGCATTGTGACGCCCTCGGGACCAGCGTAGCCGCCAGCCTCCTGCGGATCGCTGGCGAAGTAAAAGCCGCGACCGAACCATCCGCTGTCCGTCTTTCCGGCCTTGGCAATGTCAAACGCCTGCACGTCGGCCGCCGTCCCGTGGAATAGCTGTCTGGCTTTTCCGTTAGCGTCCACGATCTTGCTGCCGCCGAACCACGCCTTGAAGGCTGGCGTATCGACAACGGCGGACTGCTGGAGAACACGAGGCGCGTCAAAGTCCAGCCCCATAGAGAACGCTAGGCCTGTCTCCAGCTGGCTGTAGAAGTCATCTGCCAGAGCCGCCTCGCCAACGAGGTTCTCCCCGGTGACTGGGGTGACGCCGGTGCTATCGGAATAAACAAGGCCCCGGTTTGTGAGGATGCTTTCCTGTTTGTACTTGCGGCCAAGATCGAGGGCGGTCGCCTCATCCGCGAGGATCAGGAAGCTCTCGCCCTGTGGCTCGCCTTTATACACGCCTGTCGTGATCGTGTATGTGATGCCCGCTGCGTCGAGCTCGTCGCGCAGCTGCTCATTGAAGGCGAGATTTTGAGCGGGGTCGCCAACGGCCTCTTGTGTTGCCGTGACGACTGCCCACCCAGAATTGTTGACCAGCAGCTTCCGCAGAGCGGCTGGGTCGTCTAGTGCTTCGTAGAGCTCTGCGCTTGTTGTGCCTCGCCCATCAACTCCTGCAGCACCTTGTTGAGGTTCTTGCTGGCCCGTGGCGACACCGCCTCGCGCGACTTCTGCAGCACCCGGTCCTGATCCCGCTGGGCCTCGTCCACTGGCTGGTCTTCCTCGATCTGATCCCAGTCGGTCTCGGACGAGATTTCTCGCTGCATTGCCATAATCTGGCGCTTCGTCATCGGCATAACTGGCAATCTCCTCACCGGCTTTTTTCTTGGCACTGTCATATAATAGCTTTTCTGGATACCACAACAACGCCTGCAAGTCAGCCATTGTCAGCTCTTCCATACCCGGCTGTTGCTGCAAGCGCTCAAGGGCCCCTTTGAAAGCCCCACGAAGGAAGGTCCGCTCAGCAGCACCGGCAGGCGCTTCGACCTGCCCATCGATGTACTTGGTCAGAGCATTGCCCAGCAACCGCAGCTCTTCGCCGCCGTTCATGAGATTGACCTTGTCCCGCCACGCTGGCTTGGTCGACGCCCTGTTGATCAGGTCACCGAGCTTCGCGACCGTCTCGTCCGACATCCGCTTATTGATGGTGAGCGCATCGAGCCTTGCCTGCTGTGGCTTGGAAAGCCCCGAGCGCAGGTGGTCTGTGATCACGAGCAGATCCTTGGCGCTGAGACCTTTGGCCACGTCTTTGATCTCGGCAATCTTAGACGCGATCATCTCCTCGTTGATGAAGATCAAGGTTCCCCGCCAGCGACCGACAGACCGCATCAGCCAGCGGTCCATCGTCAAGCCGTCGAAGTGGCCGTAGAGGTTGGAGAAGAACCCGTTGCCGATCTTCGGCCCAAGGATGCCAGCACCCCGGATTGTCTCGCTCTTGCCCTCGCCGCTGATCGACACCTCGATAGGGGCCACGGTGGCCTCGATGTCGCGAACGGACTGCTCGCTGGTCATGAAGTCGCGAGCCTGTTCCCAGTCCCCGTCGAAGAGACCGAGCAGGCGGTCGTACATCGCCAAGCCTGAGTTGATCTGCTTGGAAGCGTTTCCGACGCCGAGATTGCCGGGGAAGCTGCCGGTCTGCTTCCAGATTTCGTAAGCCTGCGCCGCCAACTGGAAGTTCTTGTCGACCTTGAGCCCATTGGACGTCACTGCCAGCGCCCAGATAAAAGCGAACTCCTCCTGACCGCCATCGGCAATCTCTGGGAACAGCGTGGCCAGCTCAGCCTTTGCCCGCGTGATCGCGTCATCGTACCAGCCAATCGCGTTGGCGTTGTCCTGCACGGCCTCCATCGCGTCTTCAAAGATGAAGTCCACGATTTTGGCTTGCGTCTCATCATCGAGGCCGGTGAGCCCCGGCGTCGCCATTGCCTGCAGACGCTCTTTGAAGTCCCGGCCTTTCTGGAAGCGCTCAGCCTTGGCCAGCTCAGCAGCCGCAGCCAGATTGGTAGGCATTGCCACGCCCGTTCCGGCGCCGACCTGAGAAGGGACGCGACGCCCCTCCACCTGCCGCTCCATCTGGAACAGCTTCCTTACTTCTTGGGGCGCTTGAACTTGCCCTTCATCAGCGAGGCCAGTGCCTCCGCCGCCTTCTCGCCCTTGGGGCTGAGATGATCGTCCAGCAGGACGGGTGTCTTCGAGGACGATTGCTGGTTCGTCGAAGGCGTTGTTGTTGTCGAACTTGACGTAGCCATCAGCCACTCCTGTTTGTTTCAGTGTCTCGTAGGTCGGGTCAATCAGATCGACCTGCTCGAGAAGGTATGACGGGGGGATCAGTCGCCCCGTGTTGAAGAAGCGAAGCACCATCCGACGCATCACCTCGTTGCGCTCGACCTGCATGTAGGCGATGTCCACAGTGTAGCCTTTGGCTTTCAGGCCCTCGATCTGCTTGGCGAGCTTGCCCGGGTTGCCGCCAACCTTCGGGATCACGATGTTGAACCCTGCGTCAACGACATCACCCAAGAACACGTCAGACATGACCTTGCTCTCTTCGTGGACAGCGTTCGCGCCGATGCCGCCCTGATACTCGGGGACCATCTTCTTGAACTCATCGCTGTCGACGATCATGGCCCCCTGCTGCGGGGCGATCATCTGCTCGGCAATCGAGGACTTGCCCGCTGCTGGGGCGCCGATCAGGATCGTCGCCTTGCGCTCCTGCTTCACCGGGCCGCCTGCCCACTGAGCGCCGATCTCGTACATCGCGTTGAGAGCGCCGCTGTAGTCGAGCGTCTCGCCGTTTGGCCCGACGTACTCCCGATCAGCAAAGAACTCAGGTGCGCCAAAGTTGGGTGCGTCAGACGTCACAGGGATGCTCAGCATCTCCGCCTCGGCCGCCCTCAGCTCCTCAAGATCACGCAGCTCCTCGGCGGTTTTGCCCTGCACAAACTGCTCAGGCGCAGACTTCAATGCCACCTGATCCGCAAGCCCGCGCAGGTCGCCGGCCAGCGATGCCTCATAGGCTGAGACGCCTGCCTCGACGTCCCCGCCATTGGCCGCGATGAAGCCCTGTATTTCGGCGACATCCTCAGGATCAAACGATCCGAGCGTCAGGCAGGTTGCGAGTTCAGCCATCGTTTTGCATCTCCATAAACTTCTTGATGACGGCCATCAGCACGCGGTCATCGTCGCGCCGGATGTGCTCGACATGCTCGTTGCCGCGCTCGCCCGGGAGGGATTGGCCGCCGCCGACAATCGGATCGAACGGTGTGGGCGGAACAACCCCATCGATGATGAAGCGTCCTTGGGTGCCCAGTGCCAGTGGAAAGTCAGAGCCGAAGTCCGCGCGGCCCTGAGTGCCAAGGCTGAGAGGCGTGCAGCTCATGGTTGCCGCGTAAAGGTTTTCGTCGTCGTGCCGGTGATGTCGATGGTGACGCCACCAAACGAGATCGAGGTGCTATCTATGACAACAGGCGTGTCGGGGTCGAGGTTCAGCATCTGCCAGATTTCCCGCACCATCACGCCGGAGATCGTCTCGTTGACCAGAACCATTGAGCCGTAGACGCCAGAGACCAGAAGGTTGCCGGCCTGATCCATCACCTTGCCGTCACCTCGAACCACGATTGTCCCGTTGGTCACCGTTGTCAGATCGATCACGACCTGCCCCGACCTCAGGTCGACCG
>Ga0316202_10001519_pt1 | contig 17889 bp, 14 predicted proteins | sample 3monrhotite_MG_FD_204934 | JGI IMG/M metagenome (GOLD analysis project Ga0316202, IMG submission 204934) | Microbial mat bacterial communities from mineral coupon in-situ incubated in ocean water Damariscotta River, Maine, United States -... | ecosystem: Environmental > Aquatic > Marine >... | reverse complement strand
TTCGAGATTGGCGAGGACGACTTTGCCGCCATAGCCTTGCACGATGTCGGCACCGACCACGGTGTCGAGGGTGTAATCGGAACCTTTGATCAAAACGTCGGGTTTCAGGTTTTCGATCAAGCGCAGCGGTGTGTCTTCGCCAAAAATCACAACCAAATCGACGGCGGCCAAGGCGCCCAACACGGCGGCGCGCGAGGCTTCCGATTGCACCGGGCGGCTATCACCTTTAAGCCGTTTGACCGAAGCATCGGAATTTAAGCCGATCACCAAACGGTCACAGGCTTTGCGCGACTGGCTGAGCAAGGAAATGTGGCCTGGGTGCAGCAAATCAAAACAGCCATTGGTGAAACCAACCCGCAAATTTTGAGTGCGCCATGTGGAGACGGCGGAGATGGCTTGGTCCAGGGTTGCTCCTTTGGCTTCGGCGGCATCTAAATCTTGATGGTGCAGGGCTTGCGTCAGTTCGGATGCGCTGACCGTGGCGGTTCCGGCCTTGCCAACCACAATGCCCGCCGCCGTGTTTGCCAGCATGGCGGCTTGAATCCAGCTGGCACCACTGGCGATGGCCAGGGCCAAGGTCGCGACCACGGTGTCGCCAGCCCCGGACACGTCAAACACTTCCAAGGCTTCGGCGCTCAGATGGACAGGCTCTTGATCTTTGATAACCAATGTCATGCCGTCGCCACTGCGGGTCGCCAAAACGCCGCCCAAGTCACAGTCAGAAATCAGCTTGAGACACGCCGTGACCACTTCGTCATCGGTGCCGACCGGTAAATTTGTGGCTTGGGCCAATTCTTTTTTGTTGGGGGTGACCAGACTGGCCCCTGAATAGCGGGCGTAATCCGTGCCCTTGGGATCAACGATCACCGCGATGTTTGCGGTCTTTGCTTGGCGGATGAGGGTGGCAACTAGGTTTGGTGTCAGGACGCCTTTGCCGTAATCGGAAAGAACCAGCGCGCCGTGATCTTGGGGGGCGGAACGGGCCGCTGCTGTGAGCTTGTCCAGCGCCTTGCCTTCAAGCAGCTTTGAGCATTCTACGTCGGCCCGCATCAATTGTTGGCCCGCGCCGACAAATCGCGTTTTTAAGGTGGTCGGGCGATCGGAGTCTTTCACTAGGTCGGCTGAAATTGTGTCTAAGGCGCTTAGCAAGCCTTTAATTTCGCTGCCTTCGCCATCATGGCCGATGGCTGCAACAAACCGTCCGGTACCATGCAACGCCGCGATATTCGCGGCAACGTTACCGACGCCGCCCAACATGGTGCGTTCGTGTTCAATGCACAGAACAGGAATGGGGGCTTCGGGAGAAATACGTTCGACCGCGCCCGTGACGTAACGATCCAACATCACATCGCCGACGCACAGCACCCGTGCCCCGCTTAAACCTTCGATCAGATCCGCTAAATCGGACACGTCGGCCATTATCATTCGCCCCATTGATTGTCGTTGCCCTGTTGTAGCGCGTTCGTTTGCATTCGCCAAGGCTTGAACCGGCACGCCGCCTAATCCTAATGGGTAGTTGTGTGCCTTATGTATTTATATGATAATTGATTCGCAACTTGAAGATTAGGGTGTTGTCGGGCCTGAGGTGGAATCAGAGACTGAGTTTAAGACGGTTCCATTTGCAGAAAAGACGCGCGTACACGAGGGGGTAGACGATGAATGCGAACGACAATGGCGGGCACTATTCACATTCAAATACCTTTGATGATGTCTTGAACCTTGATCTGGTTCAAGTTCGTCAATACGCCGAAGCCATCGAAGTTGCCGTTATGATCAATCAATTTAGTGAATGCGCCCTGCTTTTGAATGAATTGGTCGGGGTGGTTCGTGAAAATTTCATGACGGATGAAGGCCATGCCAACAGTTGCAAAAAAAATTGCAGCCAACGGGCGGTTGATCGGGCGCGGAGCTTGATGATCCGTTGTCGTGATCCCCTACAGACTTCGGATGACCTCAGTCGTGTAAAATTGAGCGATGATATTCGCAATGGCTTGGTCTTGATCGTGAGTGATTTGGTCGACCGCGAACACTATGTAGATGATATGCGCGCTTAAGGGTTAGCCCCAAAGTTCACGCCCCCAACCCCTTAAAATAATCGATGGTGGCCTTCAGGCCTTGTTCCAATTGTATGGTTGGTTGCCAGTCTAATGTCGCCTTGGCGAGGCTGATGTCGGGACAGCGTTGCAACGGGTCGTCGATGGGCAAATCTTTAAACACCAATTGTGATTTGGCTCCGGTCAGAGCAATCACCAATTCGGCCAATTGTGTGATGGTGAATTCCCCTGGATTGCCAAGATTAATCGGTCCGGTAACGTCGTCGGTTTCCATAAGGCGTTGGAAGGCTTCGATCAAATCATCGACATAGCAAAACGACCGGGTTTGCAAGCCGTCACCGTAAATGGTGATGTCTTCGCCCCTCAGCGCTTGCATGATGAAATTTGACACCACGCGGCCATCATTTGGATGCATACGCGGACCATAGGTGTTGAAAATGCGGGCGACGCGAATTTCGACTCCGTATTGGCGGTGGTAATCAAAAAACAAAGTTTCAGCACAACGTTTGCCTTCGTCATAGCACGCCCTGGGACCGATGGGATTGACGTTGCCCCGGTAGTCTTCGGTTTGCGGATGGACCTCTGGGTCGCCATAGACTTCCGAAGTCGAAGATTGAAAAATGCGCGCCCCGGTGCGTTTGGCCAGCCCCAACATATTGATGGCCCCATGAACCGAAGTTTTGGTGGTTTGCACCGGATCATGTTGATAATGAATGGGCGACGCGGGACAGGCCAAGTTGTAAATTTCATCGACTTCCACATACAGCGGGAACGTCACGTCATGGCGCATCAGTTCGAATCTGGGGTTGTCCATAAGGTGGATGATGTTATTTTTGGGACCGGTGAAAAAATTATCGACACAGATCACGTCGTGACCTTGCCCGATCAAGCGTTCGCACAGGTGCGATCCTAAAAATCCAGCGCCGCCGGTGACAAGAATACGTTTGCGTTCAAAGATGGGCATAATGTGTCGTTCCTCCAATATCGGAGACGGTACCACCCGTTTGTATTTAAGAAAAGGCCGACTTCAAATATCCAGCTTAGGTGCTGATAAACCGTTGATCACAGCCTTGCAGCACCAAACAGGTGAGCTTGCCCGACGCCCAGGCTTCGGTGTCGATACCGATCCGGTTGGGGCGCACGGTGGGCACTTTGGTGGGGGAATGACCGTGGATGATCATATGGTCATGCTTTTTTTTCGAGTCCAAAAAAGCAGCGCGAATCCACACCAAATCATTAGGATCTTGGTCGGTAAATGCGATGCCTGGACGCACACCGGCATGGACAAAGGCGTAATCGCCAATGGTCACGCAAAACGCTAGGCTTCGCAAAATCTCTCGGTGGGCCTTGGGCAAGCTGTACAACAAGGCGGCGCTTAAGGCTTTTGGATTTTGCTTTGGGTCCAATCCGTAACTGATCAAGGCTTGGTCACCGCCACAGCCCAACCACGTTAATTTGTTGGCATTGGCGAGGAAGCTCATCATAGAATCCTCGTGGTTTCCTTTTAACAGGTGGATTTCGAATCCGCACAGCACACGCCCGTTTCGCAAATCAACCAAACGCTGCAAAACCCCCCGGCTGTCCGGCCCGCGATCAATATAATCACCCAGCATCACTAAAATTTTGTGCAGGCCCGGATTGTCGCGTGCATCCGTGGCTATGCGGCCTAACAGGCGATCAAACAAATCAAGTCTGCCATGAACATCGCCAATGGCATATACACGGGTGTTTTCAGGGGTTTTAGGGTATTGTATATTCATCAGGATTTATAGATAAGGTGTAAAGGGGGGCGCCTCAAGTAAAACTGTACATCGGTAGTTGCCTATTAACCACTTATCCTTACGATACCCCAAAGCGTTAACTCATTAAAAGGACTAGAGTCTCAGCATGGCTGATACAGCAGCGTCATACGGCGGCCCAGGTAACGCAAAAAAGACCGAGGAACAACGGCTTTTAGACGCCCTAGCCCGTCTGCAAACCAACAATGATGGTGCGTATGCGGTGCATATCCGCCTTTCTGAGTTGCCGCCCAGTCACCGCCAACCTCATTTCATTCGTATGGTTAGTCGCACGTTGGAAAGTTTAGCGTCGAAGCAAGAAATTAATATTTATAATTTAACCAATTTAGATGTGGTGTTGATGTGTCGCAACGCGCCCATTGATGAAGTTGACGATGCGGTGTTTCGGGTTCGCGCCTTGTTTAACGAAGACCCCATCACCCAAGCCGAAGACGGATCTGCAGAAGATCGGTTTTCCGCTTGGTACGATTTGAGCCAATCCGCAGATTTAAAAGACTTTGAAGACTCGATTGCCAGCATTGTTAAAATGGCGGCGAACGTAAGCAGTAAAATGGCTGAGCCAACCTCAACCGGGCGGGCCTCAAAAACCATGAAAGGCGAGGCCCTGACACCAGATATGTTGCAGGGCATTATGCAAAAGCTTTTGGAAGCGCGGATCGGAGATTTGGTGCATCGCCAGCCGACAGTCCGCGTCAGCGCCAACAAAAAACAGGAATTGGCGTTTCGGGAACACTACATTTCAATGAGCGAATTGCAGTCGCGCATTGCCCCAAAGGTGAATATATTTTCCAGTCATTGGCTGTTTCAATATTTGTCGGAAACGCTAGATGCGCGGGTTCTCGAAGTCCTTTCCCGGCTTGATTACGCCGCCATGGATTATCCCGTCAGCATTAATTTGAACGTTTCGACCATTATGTCGCGCCCGTTTCAAAATTTTAATACCATCGTTGGCGAGCACACCGATAAGGTGGTGGTCGAAATTCAAATGATCGACATCTTTGCCAATATGCGCAGTTACGAACAAACGCGAGACTGGCTCCAAGAGCGGGGCTATCGGGTGTTAATCGACGGCCTCAATCCGTTGACGTTGGATTTCTTTAACCCCATAACCCTAGCCGCAGACTTTATTAAAATTAACTGGGGTCCGGAAGTTCAAGGCGGACTGGGCCAAGGTCAAACAAAGCAAATCGCTTCGGTGCTCAAACAAATGAAACCGGGCAGCGTGGTTTTGTCACGCGTGGATACGGAAGAAGGCGTAAGCTGGGGCTTAGGGCTTGGCATTTTGTGTTTCCAAGGCCACTTTATCGACAAAGTGGTTGAAGCCATGGCCGCCAAGGGGGCCTTGAAATGAGCCACATGAACTCAGGTGTTGGAAGGGGGCATAAACGTGGTTAAGCAATCGTCAGGCACGTCGCATATGCATCGCCGCACCCAAGAACAGTTGTTGTTGGAATATCTGCGCCGTTTGGAAAGTCGCCGTGAAGGCCGCAAAGCGGTGCGCATCAACCTGTCCAATCTTATGCCTGCCAACAAACGCGAACATCATATTCGTGCCGCGACCAACAGCTTTGAAAGCTTGGTCAGCGATTTGATGGGACAGTTGTTTCAACTGGAAAACCTAGACATTTTTGTGGTGTATAAGTCCGAGGCTCATACACGGGTCGAAGACACGGTGCAAAAAATTAAGTTTCTATTTTCCGACGATCCTTTGTTTGAAGGAACGCCGCCTGCGGGCAAAGAGTTCCTGAATTGGTATGACGTCGAAAGCCAGTATGATGAGCTGCTGAAGATGGTCCAAGACATGGGCGATGACGGCGGTGCTCCGAAACGAACCAGTTCGCGATCAAACGTCCGCGAAGCTTTGAAGGCGCGCCAAGAACATGGCGACCCCCTCACCCCAGAAATTTTATCGCGAGCGGTGAAAGCTTTGTTGCGCACCGATTTGACCAGCTTGGTAAGGCGTCAATTTATCTGTGGCGTGAATGAAAAACTGGTCCCGGAACCAATCTTTTCCGAGCTTTATATTTCCATTGCCGATTTGCGCGAAACCATGATGCCGGGCATTAACTTGACCGCCAATCGATGGCTGTTTCAATATCTTACGGAAAGTTTAGACAAACGGATTTTATCGCTCTTGTCGAAATCCGATAGTGTTACGATGACCGGTGACATTAGCTTTAACGTTAATGTTTCAACCTTGATGAGCCCCGAATTTATTGCTTTTGATGAAGGCATGTCGGCAGCCCGGCGTGGGTCAATGGTTCTGGAACTGCAAAAAATTGATATTTTTGCCGACTTTGGATCGTTTCTGTTTGCCCACGATTTTTGCCGCGAAAAAGGCTACCGCATTTGCTTAGATGGTTTGACCTATCAAGATCTTTTGATGATTGACCGTGAACGCCTTGGCGTTGATTACGTTAAGGTTATGTGGAGCTCGGATCTGGTTGACGGCGGCGCTGAAATGGCTGCAGAACTGGCGCAAATGGTGAAGAAAGCGGGGGAAAAACGGATCATTATGGTGCGTTGTGACGACCGCGAAGCCGTCGACTTTGGTCGCTCCGTCGGGGTTCGTATGTTCCAAGGTCACTTTGTTGAACACCTGATCGCCGAAGACGAGCGACGTCGCCAATTGCTGAAATTGAAACACCGCATCGAACGCGGTTAAGCGTCAGCGTCTTTATCCGACACACCCGCCTCGGCAAATGTGGCCATGTCGTTGTGGCAAGCCACAGCAGCTTTGACCAAGCCCATCGCCAAAACGGCTCCGGTGGCTTCGCCCAAACGCATCTGTTGGTCCAACAGCGCCACCTTGCCAAGTTTTTCCAACAGCAAAATGTGGCCGGGTTCAAGCGATACGTGGCCAACTTGGCAATGATCTAAATTGTGTTTGTTCAAAGCAGCCAAGGGCGCAGCAGAGGCGGTCGAAACAAAACCGTCCAACATCACCGGAACTTGTTTGAGACGCGCCCCGATGACGGCTCCTAAAATAGCCGCCATTTCGCGTCCACCCAGACAGCGCATAACATCCAAGCCGTCTTTCATTATGGGTTTGTGCAAACTCACCGCGCGGGCGATCACATCGGCTTTATGCGCCATTTGCTCGGTGTTTATACCCGTTCCCGGTCCGGCCCAGGTCATGGAGTGGCCGCCATACAAGGCCAAGCAAATGGCCGAGGCGGCGGTGGTGTTGCCGATTCCCATTTCGCCGAGACAGGCCATGTCTGACGCCGAATCGATCACGTCCATGCCGAACGCAATGGCTTCGGCACATTCTTCATCGCCCATGGCTGGGGCGATGCTGAAATCAACGGTTGGATGATCTAAATCCAAACTTTCGACGCACAAGCCAACGCCAAATACGTTACACATTTGATTGATTGCGGCCCCACCGTGTTCAAAGTTTTTGACCATTTGTTTGGTGACATCGGGGGGGAATGCGGAAACGCCTTGCGCGACCACACCATGATTTCCGGCAAATACGTGGGCGTTTGGGGTCTTCATCCGGGCTGGGTAGCGGCCTTGCCATGTTGCCGTCCACGCCGCCAATTCTTCCAACCGACCCAAGGACCCTTGGGGCTTGGTCAGTTGAGGTTCGCGCTCTTGGGCGGCCTTGGCCGCTTGCTCATCGGGTCCCGGTAAATCACCAAGAATCGTGCGAACATCGTCAAGACAGGTTATTTTTGGCAACTTGGTCATTGTTTGGGACTCGCAGTCGGTTAAGAATGGATTTAACATAGGCGCTCTCACCTTGCGCTGGCAATAAATTCTAGGAAATTTGATATGGCGAAAAAAGACGACACCCCCAAAATTATCGAGGTTCTAGAACCCGATGCCGTGCACAGCGAGTCTGCAACAGAGGGATTTTTCACGCGGCTGCTAGATCAATTTACCGTGGCGTGGTTGTTTTTGACGCGGATTCCCTTGCCCCAGTGGTGGAACAAAACAGAGCGCGAGGTCGAAATTCAAGAACATGAGCAACCGGATGATGGCACACAGGGTCCAGTTGAAGATGCCCCGGTTGATAAAAGCCAGGGCATGACGCCGTTGGCGGATACGGTCAGGGCGTGGCCTGTGGTGGGTCTTGCCGTTGGCGCGCTGGCGGGTGGCGGTTTGTGGTTGGCGGCTCATTTGGGCTTGCACCCCTTGGCGGCCAGTTTTGTGGCTATGGGCATCGCCACCTTGGCCACCGGAGCTTTGCACGAAGACGGTTTGGCCGATGTTGCCGATGGTTTTGGAGGCGGCGACACGCGGGCGAAAAAATTACGCATTATGCGCGATTCTTCGATTGGCGCTTTTGGCGTGATGGCGTTGCTGATGATTGTCGGTTTTAAGGCTGGCGCGATGGCGGGCTTTAACAGTCCCGGTTTTGCCGCAGCGGCGGTGTTGTCGGCTCATGTTTTGTCACGGTCCTTTTTGCCGATGGTGATGGTGGCCTTGCCCGCCGCCAGACGGAACGGCTTGGGCAAAGTTGCCGGTGTTCCCAAAACGGAAAATGCGGTGATGGCGGCCTTGATCGGTGTGTTGATTGCGATTTTAACCTTAGGCTTAGGCCCTGGATTGGTGGCGGCGGCGTTGGCAGGATTGGGCGTTGCCTTGGTCGCCGCGATTGCTCAACGGCAAATTCAAGGCTTTACCGGGGACGTTTTAGGGGCCGCGCAACAAGTTGCGGAAGCCTTGGTTCTGGCCGGTGTCGCCGTGATCTTGCGGACGGTTTTTTATTGATGGATTCGGCTGTTGTTACACGGTGGTGGTGGGTTCGTCATGCCCCGGTGGTCGATGCTCATTTGGGACGTCTGTCGGGGCAAGCGGATGTGGATGCAAACGTTACCGACCTTAAATCATTCGAATCTTTAGCTCCGCATCTGCCGCAGGGCGCGGTGTGGGTGTTGACCCATTTGAAACGCAGTCAACAAACGGCCCATGCGTTGTGTCGGGCGGGGGCCGAGCGGACCAATGCCCGGGTCGAGCAAGCCTTTGTCGAACAGGCGTTTGGGGATTGGACCAACAAAACCTGGGACGAAGTGGGCGTAACAGACCAAGCCCAGGCGTTCTGGAATGATCCCGCCCATGAGCGCCCCCCCGGGGACGGTGCCGAAAGCTTTGACGATGTGTGTCGACGTGTGGCCCCCCACATTGATCAAATTACGCATCAACATTTAGGTCGTGATATTGTGTGCATCGCCCACGCTGGATCGATTCGCGCTGCCGTGGCTTTGGCGTTGGCCTTGACCCCTGAACAAGCTTTGGCCTTGGACGTGAAAAATACTGCCCTCACACGGCTTGATTTTATCTCAAACGAAGCCAACCTTATAGGTCAAGGCAGCTGGCGTGTGGTTGGCCTTAATCAGTTAGGAGTGACGACGTGAGCCTTGCCGACAGTTCCTTAACGCTGGTCTTGGGCGGTCAACGTTCGGGCAAAAGCGTGTATGCGGAAAGCTTGTTTTCGGCGGGTGGCGTGTATCTGGCGACAGGCCATGCCACGGACGCGGACATGGCGGAACGCATCGAAGCCCACCAAGAACGGCGCGGCGAAGGCTGGGTCACGGTGGAAGAACCCATCGATCTGATTCACGCGCTTGAGCGGACGGCCAAGCTGTATGGCGATAAGCCGGTGTTGATTGACAGTTTGGGCATGTGGGTGTCAAACATGCTGCATCAAGGACGCTCGCCGTTGTTGGAAATGGATGCCATTGCCCAGGTTCTACTCGAACACCAAAGCCCGGTGGTGGTGGTGTCCGAAGAAGTGGGTCTGGGCGTAATTCCGATGAATGCCGTGGCCCGTGCCTTCGTCGATGCCTTAGGCCTAAGCAACCAAATCACCGCCGCCGCCGCCACCCGCGTGGTGTTGGTGACGGCGGGTCTACCCCAATTTTTGAAAGATCCCAAATAACCATGAAAAAAATACCTGCCACCGTGATCACCGGGTTTTTAGGCTCGGGCAAAACCACCTTGATCCGTCATATTTTGGAACAAGCTGGCGGTCGTCGCATCGCTTTGATCATCAATGAATTCGGCGATTTGGGCATTGATCGCGATATCGTGCGCGGCTGTGGCATCGAAGGCTGTGAAGACGACGACGTGATCGAACTCGCCAATGGCTGTATTTGCTGTACGGTTGCCGATGACTTTTTACCGGTCATGGAAGCCTTGCTTGAACGCCCCACGCCGCCCGATCACATCGTCATTGAAACGTCGGGCTTGGCCTTGCCCAAACCGTTGGTCAGCGCCTTCAATTGGCCGGAAATCAAAACCCGGGTTACGGTTGACGGGGTCGTCAGCGTGGTCGATGGTCCAGCCTTGGCTGCTGGACAATTCGCCTCTAATGAAGCCGCCGTTGACGCCCAACGCCAAGCCGATGAAAATCTAGACCACGAAAATGCCTTGGAAGACCTGTTCGAAGACCAATTGCACGCCGCCGACATGGTGTTGCTCAACAAAGCCGATGCCTTAACGGACGGCGAACAACAACGCTTGCTGGCCGAGCTTGAAGCCAAGTTGCGCCCCGGTGTGCACATCGTTGCCACCAGCCACGGCAATGTCGGCATTGATGTCTTGTTGGGCTTAGGCGCGGGTGTTGAAGACGATCTTGATTGTCGGCACGCGCACCATGACCATGACCATGACCATGATCACGATGATGATGACCACGACCACGACCATCCCCATGATCACGATCACGATGCCTTTGAAAGTTTTGTCGTGGACGTGGCGTGCCAAACCGATCCGCAAGCCTTGGAAACACGCCTGATTGAACTGGTCGAACACCATGGCATTTTGCGTATTAAAGGTTTTGTCGAAGTCGAAGGCAAAGCCGCACGTCATGTGGTGCAAGGCGTTGGCACTCGTTTCACCCGCTATTTTGATCGGCCGTGGCATGACGACGAAGACCGCCAAGGCCGTCTGGTGGTGATCGGTCAAGCCGGCCTCGATCAAGCCGCCATCGCCTCTGCCCTGGGGGCCTAAATGCACCTGTTGGCCGCACAACCGGGGGGGATTCAAGACGGCTCAGAGGCGATTGATCTGGGTCAGTCTGCCGCCGACATCGTGTTGATCACGGCGGCCGATACGGAGCTTTTAGCGCTGTCCCAAGCGCGTAAATTGGCTGTGGAGGGACACGCAAATTTCCCCACCTTGCGGCTCGCCAACCAAATGCATCTGGCCCACAATATGTCGGTCGATTTGTACGTTGAAGAGGTGGTGCGCCATGCCAAATTGGTGGTGGTGCGGGCCTTGGGCGGTCGTGGCTATTGGCCGTATGGTGTCGATGAAGTGGCCCGGGTGTGCAAAGAGCGCAATATTGCTGTGGCGTTTTTACCCGGCGACGATCAGCCCGATCTTGAACTCAAGGCGCTCAGCACCGTGGGCCAAGACGATCTTCACCGTTTGTGGCAATATTTAAGCCTGGGTGGTCCCGACAATGCACGGGCCTTTATAGAGTGCAGCGCCAACTTGGTGGGGTTTGAGGTTAAATACCGAGACCCACGCCCGGTTCTGCCTGCGGGTGGCTATTGGCCGGGCGAAGGCGCCGTGGGGGTGGAAGGGGTGTCCGCGCACTGGCATGAAAACCAGCCGATCAGCCCCGTTATTTTTTATCGCGCTCTATATCAAAGTGGCAATTTACAGGTGATCGATGACTTGGTGCGGGGCTTGCAAAAAGCTGGGCTAAACCCATTGCCAATTTTTGTGGCCAGCCTTAAAGACCCCCTGTCGGTGGCAACGGTGACAGAACTGTTGAGCGCGGTTCAAGGCCCATTGGGCGTGGTGCTCAACACCACCGGGTTCGCGGTCAGTCACCCCGGACGCGACCGCACGCCAACACCGTTCGACGCTTATGATGTGTGCATGTTGCAAGTGGTGTTGTCGGGTGGCAATCGTGAGGGATGGGAAACCAACACCTGGGGTTTGGGGCCGCGCGATATCGCCATGAACGTGGCCTTGCCCGAAGTCGATGGTCGCGTTCTCAGCCGCGCCATTTCGTTTAAGGGCCTCACCGAACGCGACCCCCAAACCCAGTGTGACATCGTTGGTTATCAACCCATAGCGGACCGCATCGCCTTTGTTTCTGAGCTGGCAGCGAAGTGGGCGAAGTTGAAAACCACGCTTAATGGGGACAAAAAAGTTGCCATCGTGTTGGCCAACTATCCCAACCGCGATGGCCGCATTGGCAACGGCGTGGGTTTGGATACCCCGGCGGGCGTGGTGCAAGCGTTGGCCGCGTTGGCGGACGCGGGCTATTCGGTTTCCAATATCCCCCCAGACGGCAACGCCTTGGTCGAACGCCTGCAAGCGGGACCCACCAATGCCCATGATCCAATCAACATCAAGGCCGCCGAACACACCTTAAGCCTGGAGGATTATCAGGCGTTTTTCGCGACCTTGCCCGCGTCCGTGCAGGCCAAAATGACGGACCAATGGGGGGCACCCAATACCGATCCCTTCGCCCGCGCCGACGACACCTTTGCCATTCCGGTGATGATGTGTGGCGGTGTGGCGGTCGGCTTGCAACCCGCGCGGGGTTACAATATCGATCCGTCGAAAACCTATCATGATCCGGATCTGGTGCCGCCTCATGGCTATCTGGCGTTTTATGTGTGGCTGCGCAAAAATTTTGCCGTCGACGCCATTGTGCATTTTGGCAAACACGGAAATTTGGAATGGTTGCCGGGTCGGGCCTTGGCTTTGGGCGCAGATGATTTTCCTGAGGTGGCTCTTGGCCCTATGCCCCACCTGTATCCGTTTATCGTCAACGATCCGGGCGAAGGCACCCAAGCCAAACGCCGAGCGGCGGCGGTCATCATCGATCATTTGACGCCACCGCTGGCGCGGGCCGAAACGTATGGCCCGTTGCGGGATTTAGAACGACTAGTAGATGAATATTTTGAAGCCTGTGGGTCCGACCCCCGCCGCACACGGATTCTCAAGCGCGATATCTTGGATTTATGTCACACATCGGGTCTTGCCCAAGATGCTGGGTTCAAAGACGGGGCGGGGGAAGACGAACGCTTGGCCAGCTTGGATGCGTATTTGTGCGAACTCAAAGAAATGCAAATCCGCGATGGCTTGCATGTGTTTGGCTGCTCACCCGAAGGCGATTTGTTGGACAACCTGGTGCTGGCTTTGGTGCGGGTGCCACGCGGTGGTGAGGCCAAAGACGCGTCCTTAACCCGCGCCTTGGCCACTGATCTGGACTTAGGTTTTGACCCACTTGATTGCGACATGGGCAGCCCTTGGTCGGGTCCTCGGCCGGACGTTTTGCTGGGCACTGACGCTTGGCGCAGTGTCGGCGACACGGTGGAACGCATCGAAGCCTTGGCGCTTGGTTTGATCAAGGGGGCACACGTGGCGGATGGGGCCTGGGTGGCGACAGGTCACGTGCTCAGCGAAATCACCACCCGTATTCGCCCGGCTGTTGAAGCGTGCGGTGCGGCAGAGCTAGGCGGGCTTTTGCAAGGCTTGGCAGGTGGCTTCGTTGCCCCCGGACCCAGCGGCGCGCCGACGCGGGGTCGCCCAGACGTGTTGCCCACCGGACGCAATTTTTATTCCGTCGATACCCGCGCCGTGCCGACGCCGGCGGCGTGGACCTTGGGTTGGAAATCGGCCAGCATTTTGCTCGAAGCACATTACCAAGAACACGGTGATTGGCCCAAAACCATGGCGGTCACCGCCTGGGGCACGTCCAATATGCGTACCGGCGGCGATGACATTGCCCAAGCCTTGGCGTTGTTAGGCACGCGCCCAACTTGGGACGCCGCCAGCCGCCGGGTGACCGGGTTTGAAGTTTTGCCGTTGAGTCTTTTGGACCGCCCCCGGGTCGATGTGACGTTGAGAATCTCAGGCTTTTTCCGCGATGCGTTTCCCGGCCTGATTGATCTGTTCGACAGCGCCGTGCGGGCTGTGGCGGCGTTAGAGGAACCAAGCGATCTGAATCCCTTGGCCGCCCGCGTGGCTGCGGAAACGGCAGAGCTGGTGGACGGCGGCGTCGATCAAGCCGAAGCCAACAGGCGCGCTGGCTTTCGTGTTTTTGGTTCCATGCCCGGCGCGTATGGGGCGGGGTTGCAGGCCTTGATGGACGAAAAAGGCTGGGATACCGATGCCGATTTGGCGAGCGCTTACGTGGCGTGGGGTGGCTATGCCTATGGTGCAGGCGCCGAAGGCGAAGCCAGTCACGGCCTGTTTGAAACACGCCTGAAAGCCGTTGAAGCGGTGGTGCAAAATCAAGACAACCGCGAACACGATTTGCTGGATTCCGATGATTACTACCAATTTGAAGGGGGTATGACGGCGGCGGTACGCGTGTTGTCGGGAAATCAACCCGCCACCTGGCACATGGACCATTCGCGCATTGAAACTCCAGTCGCCAGAACACTAGAAGACGAAATCGGCCGCGTGGTCCGCGCCCGTGTGGTCAACCCCAAATGGATCAAAGGCGTGATGCGCCACGGCTACAAAGGTGCTTTTGAAATGGCCGCCACGGTCGATTACATGGTCTCCTTCGCCGCCACCGCCAAGTGCGTCAAAGACCACCACTTCGACGCGGTGTTCCAGGCCTACTTAGATGATGAGCAAGTGCTGGAATTTTTAAAAGACAACAACCCAGAAGCCCTCAAAGACATGGCCGCCCGCTTGATCGAAGCCCAGGACCGGAACTTGTGGACGCCGAGATTGAATTCAACGCGAGCGATTTTGCAGGGGTTGTTGGGGTAACTTGCCCTCAACAGCGTACCGTTAGGGCCGCACACTCCAACCGTCATTCAACTCGCGCTTTACTCGTCATTCCCGCGCAGGCGGGAATCCAAACACCCTCAAACCAAACCCTCACCGTTGCATGGATTCCCGCCTACGCGGGAATGACGGGGGAGGAGGTTAGGTGCTCTCGTCACCCCGGTCCCAAGCCTCCGGATCTTCATCGGCGGGCCAAATAGTGTCGTCAGAACTGTGAACAGTGGTGCGAAAACTATAGCCGGGTATGGCGGGAATGCCTTTTGCAGTGCTTAAATTTGCGCCATCGACGACTGTTCTGTCATCAAAACTTACATCCAAACTGAAAATTCCTCCGTTAAACTCGACCTCTTGGAGGCCGGCACCGCTCAGGTATGCACCTTCAAGATTTGCCCCATCCAAACTCGCTCCTTTGAGGTTGGTATTAAACAGTGTAGCACCTTTAAGGTTGGCATTGGACAGTTCTGCCTCTTCGAGGTTAGATCTGCTCAGACTTACACTAATAAAATTAGCCCTTCTAAGGGTTGTCCCTTTAAGGCTAGATTCATTTAAATTCGCACCTTCAAAGTGCGCTTTGTGCAGATTCGCTTTGTCAAGATTTGCCCGACTCAGTTTTGCTCCTTCAAAGTGGGTTGCGTTCAGTAACGCGCCCTTAAGGTTCGTATGAACCAGTAGCGCATTTGAAAGGTGGGAATTAGTTAAAATGGCGTGTGAAAAATCACCTCTTCGTAAATCTGCCTTGCGAAGGTCGGTGTTTTGCAGGTCGAGACGGAATTTATTTGGATCATGTTTGGTCTCGCGACGTCCGATGACGGTCAGAATCGCTTGAACTACGACGTGGGGTGGGGGTACAGTTTGAAGGTGCTCATGGATAATGTCACAAATAGCTGTTTCACCGCAGGCTGTGATTTTGATGGAAAGATCGTCACCTTTCGGAGCCGGTGCTTCCTGACGCACGTAGGCGCACAGGGTTTCAAAGATCGGGCCGTGCAGGTTTTTGGATGACTTGGCAAGGGCCTCGAGGGCATAGACTGCACCAAGGCGGGTGGCGAAATTGCCTTCACCTAGTTGCCCTATTGCAACTGCAAAGGCTTCGGATTCGTGTTTTTTTTCGCTGAATTTTGAATCTCGTTCCCCTGTTTTCGCTTGGCGGTGAAGGGCGGCGGTTCTAAATCCGGCCATGACGAGGCCGATGAAGCCGCCTATGACGGCGCCGATAGTGCCCATGGACCAGGTTAGGTTTCGTAGCGCTTCGGTTTTTGGGACGGGATCAGCGGCTGTTGCATAATGCTGCCAAGCCTCGGAAAAGACTCCGTTCCACAGCAATACGGCCATGACAAGCGCGATGACGGTGGCGATGAACAGGCCAATGCTAGCCCAATTGGGCCGTGCATCTTCCCGCTCGAAACTCTGCGTATGAGGTGATAAATCTTTCATACCCGTAACGCTAGCGAGTCTATGCATTTACAGCAATGAAAAGATTTAGGCCTCTGGCCCCTTAAGCGGCAGGGTGAAGGCGAAGGTTGAGCCTTCGCCTTTGGTACTTTCGACGGTGATTTTGCCTTTGTTGCGGTTGACCAGTTCGGCGCACAGCAATAGGCCCAAGCCGGTGCCTTCTTCGCCTTCGGTGCCACGGGTCGAGACGTTTTCGGTGATCTTGAACAGTTTGGCGGCGGTTTCAGCATCCATGCCGACGCCAGAATCGATAACCCGGATGGTGGCGGTGTTCGAGGCTTTGTCAGAATCGTATTGAACTTTAATGGTGCCGCCTGGGGGGGTGAATTTAATGGCGTTGTTGATCAAGTTGCGGATCACCGCTTCAACCATCGGCGGGTCGGCAAAGACGATGGGCGGAGTGCCGGATTCGCTCAGTTCAATACCTTTTTCGGCAGCGACAGAGTGCAAGACGTTGAAGACTTGTTCCGTGGTTTCCCCCAGGGCCAGCGACACGGGCGACACGGACACCCGGTTCATCTGTAAACGCGACCATTCAAGCAGGTTTTCCAACAGCTTGAAAATACTGGTGCTGCTTTTGTGGATGTGGCCTGCGAATTTTTTGATTTTTTCGGGGGGATAGGTTTCAGCCCCGTCTTTCAGCAACGCGGAAAAGCCAATCAATCCGGTAAAGGGGCTGCGCAGATCGTGGGCAATGATGGAAAAAAACTTATTTTTTTCTTGGTTGATTTTTTCCAGCTCTTCCTTGGCGTGGGCGTAGTTTTCCATCAGTTCGACGTATTCAGAACTCAACGCTTCGGCCCGGTCACGTTCGTCTTGCAAGGTGCGCATTTCCATCATCAAACGATCATTAGATTTGCGCAGCGTTTCTTCGGTTTTGCGCAGATCAACCGTCAAATTGACAAGGTTGCGCAACATGGTGTTTTGCGGGCCTTCCGTGGCTAAGGTGACGTAGCCACCCGCTTCAAGGATGGCTTGTTCGACCACAAGATCAGATTTTTGCATAAGCACAATGATGGGCACGCGGACGCCGGCTTCCCGAGCATCGGTACAAATTTCTACGGTAAATGTAGGCTCTTTAGGTCTGTCTACGATGAGACCTAATTGAAAACCACCGACCACAAGGTCATGCAACGCATCGTCGGCCTCTTGAACATGAACGATGTCAACGGCCCGGTGCGCATCTTCGAAGGGTTTTAAAAGTGTTGCTTCAATATCTGCATCACCACCAACCAAAAGAATTTTGGCTGAATTCATAGCCTTGTTGCCCCTTGCCCTAAATTTACTTCGTAATTTAACAATACGATTGCGACATAACAATGGCTACCCTAATTATAGGGGGCCTATTTTATATCCGTCTAAGGAGCCTTGCCGATGCCCATAAATTTAGATGCCGACCATCACAAATCCAAAATGGAAAAAAAGAAGGCCGCGCGTGATAAAATCATGGCGGCGAAAACCGAGGCGCGGGGCTTGGTGATTGTCCATACCGGCAAAGGCAAAGGCAAATCGACGGCGGCCTGGGGTTTGGCGGTGCGCGCCCTCGGCCACGGTCAACGGGTTGGCATCGTGCAATTTGTTAAAGGCAAGTGGGAAACCGGGGAACGGACGATCTTTGAACACTTCCCAGACCTATGCCAAATCGAATCTTTTGGCGAAGGCTTTAGCTGGGAATCCCAAGATTTAGAACGTGACCGGGCCGCTGCTCTGCGGGCGTGGCAAGCCGCCGAAGCCTTGATGGCTGACAACACGGTGTCTTTGATCATTTTAGATGAAATCAATATTGCGCTTCGGTACGGCCAGCTGGATAAGGATTTGGTGGTGAACGCCTTGGCCAACAAACGTGCTGACCTTCATGTGGT
>Ga0316202_10001518_pt1 | contig 17902 bp, 20 predicted proteins | sample 3monrhotite_MG_FD_204934 | JGI IMG/M metagenome (GOLD analysis project Ga0316202, IMG submission 204934) | Microbial mat bacterial communities from mineral coupon in-situ incubated in ocean water Damariscotta River, Maine, United States -... | ecosystem: Environmental > Aquatic > Marine >... | reverse complement strand
CTGTCAACACAGTGCGTAGGCTGTCACAGGGTGCTAAGTCTGAGTATGTTCAGCTTGAAGCCAGTAAGGATTTATTAGACAGGGCTGGCTACAAGCCTATAGATAGAAGCCAAGTACAGGTGGCTGGTGACATCAAGGTGAGCATAGATCTAGGGTAATTCGTTGCTGGCTATGGTGTGGCAGTGGGGGTAGGGGGAAAAGTTAGCTAGTCAGTTACTGTAATAGTCCCTCTCTCACATTATTAGCCCTAAAGGTTTGTGCATTGTCAGTTATATTTTTTTTAGTGTAGGGGTATTTCATGAGTAGGTATAAGAAGAAGCCAGAGGCACAGCCACCGCGAGCAGATATGACTGTTGTGAAGGCTGCATTGAAGAGTGTTGGATATGGTAGCGAAGAAGTATCAGAATCCTGAGGGCGGCTTGAATGCTGCTGGTCGCGCTTATTTCAAGCGGAAGGAGGGGTCTAATTTAAGGGCTCCTGTTAAGAAGACTCCTTCTAAGGAGAGTAAGGATTTTGGCCGGAAGGTTTCTTTTGCTGCTCGGTTTGCTGGCATGAAGGGTCCGATGAAGGATGAGAAGGGTCGCCCTACTCGAAAGGCTTTAGCTTTAAAGGCTTGGGGTTTTGGTTCTGTGGAGGCTGCTAGGAATTTTGCAAGGAGGCATAAGAAAAGCTGATGTGTTTTGGTGGTGGAGGTAAGAGTGCTGATCAGATGTATCAGGAGATGAAGCCAGAGGCTAAGCCTTTGCCATCTTTGAGAACTGAGAAGGTTGATCGTGCTGAGCAGATGTTGGGGGATGTTCCCAAGATGCGGAAGGGAATGAAGCGTAGAACTTTATTGGGGGGTTATTAATGCCACAAGGTAAGGGAACTTATGGATCTAAGGTTGGACGTCCTCCTAAGCGGAAGCCAAGTGGAAAGAAGAAGTAGTGGCTGAAACTGTAGAGCAGCGTTATGACCGTCTTTCTAAGGAGATGGCTAAGTTTGAGGAGATGGTTCCTGACGTTGCTCGAGACGAACCTGATGCCTCTTCGTCTGACAAGATGAAGCGTAGATATGTTAATAAGACGCGCAAGGCTGTAGAGTATTTCCGCGACAGGCATCCTAAGTATAAGAGTTTATTAAAGCAGCTTAAGTCTATTGAGGCTAAGTGGGATAAAGAAGGGAAGCATATGTAATGCCCAAAACAGAATCCGGTCGAGCGAAAACTCTTATTAAGAAAATTGACAAAGAGCTTTCTACTATTCCTGACTATAAGTTTGGTGCAGTAGAGAAGGGCGCTGGTTTTGCGGCTATGTCTGATGCTGTTACTGCTCTTCGTCGCGGCATTCGCGCCCTCAAGGGAAAAGAGTCTAAAGAGTCTTTAGTTAAGAAGCGTGAGCGAATGAAGTCTTTGATTAAAGAGGCTGAAGAGTATAAAGGCGCAGAGGTTATTAAGGGGACAAGAACAATCTTGTTAAAGTGATGGCAGTTAATGAAGCTGGTAACTATACCAAGCCTAAAATGCGGAAGTCTTTGTTTAACAGAATAAAGGCTGCTAATATTCAAGGTACTGCTGCTGGGAAGTGGTCAGCAAGGAAAGCGCAACTCTTAGCAAAGCGGTACAAGGCTGCTGGTGGTGGATACCGATGAAAGCTCCGCAGAAGTCATTACTTAACTGGGGTAAGCAGAAGTGGCGCACCAAGTCTGGCAAGAAGTCTAGTGAGACTGGTGAGCGTTATCTTCCTAGTAAGGCTATCGCTGCTCTTAGTAGTTCTGAATATGCAGCTACAACCGCAGCTAAACGAAAGGGTAAGGCAGCAGGTAAGCAGCATGTGGCTCAACCGAAAGCTATTGCCAAGAAAGTAAGGAAGTACAGAACATAATGGCTTGGTACACAGCAAACGATAATAAGATTTACACAGGGCCGACTCACACATTGGGCGGTACAACTTACTCTGGGGCTACTCGAACTCCTTCTTCGCGGCGACTTGTTGAAGGGCCAGACCCAAAGCCAGCACCAAAGAAGAAAGCTGCTAAGAAGTGAGCTTTATAAGCACGATTAAACAGGAAGACTTAAATCTTTTGCGCAATATTGTGCGCAAGGTGCATCTTGCTTACGTTGTGGAGAAGTTTGGTCAAAGCAGCCACTTGGTTAGTGACTCTGCTTGCGATAAGCTGATTGAAAGCATTGCGCCTGAAGTAGTGGAAGAGATGATCCGCTTTGGAGTCAACAAAGGTTATAGATGATTAACTTTAAGTACAAACCCGATGGCGATGTACTCAAGACCTTTATGAAAGATGATACCTTCTTTCGTGGCGTAAGAGGCCCAGTTGGTTCTGGTAAATCGGTTGGCTGCTGCGTTGAAGTGTTTCGCCGCGCTATACAGCAGAAGAAAGGCCCAGACGGAATACGCAAAAGCCGCTGGGCTATTATTCGTAATACCAATCCACAGCTTAGAACTACTACTATCAAGACTTGGCTAGACTGGTTTCCGGAATCAGACTGGGGCAAGTTTACTTGGTCAGTGCCATACACCCATAGGATTCAAAAGGGAGACATAGATCTTGAGGTTCTTTTCTTGGCTCTTGATAGGCCCGAAGACGTTAAGAAGCTTCTTTCCTTGGAGCTTACAGGGATCTGGATCAACGAAGCTAGAGAGATTCCTAAGAGTATTATCGATGCCTGTACGATGCGTGTTGGCCGCTTTCCTTCTATGCGTGATGGTGGGCCTTCTTGGACTGGCGTTATTGCCGATACAAACGCCCCTGAGGAAGATCACTGGTGGCCGATTATGTCTGGCGAAGTTCCAATCCCAGATCATATTCCGCGTGAGCAAGCTAAGATGCTGGTCAAACCGGATAACTGGTCTTTCTATACCCAGCCCTCTGGGATGGTTGAGAGGAAAGCAGAAGACGGAGAAATAGAAGACTATGATCCAAACCCAAAGGCTGAAAACACAAAGAACATGCTTAAGAGCTACTATCCTAACCTCATTCGAGGAAAGACTAAATCATGGATAGATGTTTATGTGATGAACCGATTGGGTCATATTCAAGACGGAAAGCCTGTATATCCAATGTTTGCATCCGAAGTTCACATAGCTCAAGAAGAAATACCCGTTGCTGCAAACATGCCAGTCTATGTTGGTGTGGATTTTGGTCTAACTCCTGCTGCGGTCTTTGGTCAAAAGGTAAGGGGGCGGTGGTTTCTACAGTCAGAAATTGTGGCGGTAGACATGGGCATCGTGCGTTTTGCCGAGGTTCTTAGAAATGAACTATCCACTAGGTTTGCTGCTGTCTCTGAGGTAATTATTTACGGTGATCCTGCGGGTGATTTTAGAGCGCAGACTGATGAATCGACTCCCTTTCACATTCTGCGCGGTGCTGGCTTGAAGGCGTTTCCTGCGCCTTCCAACTCTGTTGACCTCCGACTAGAGTCGGTTTCCTCCCAGTTGACGAAGATGGTCGAAGGTAAGCCAGCACTACTAATAGACAGGCGCTGCCCTCAGTTAATCAAAGGGTTTGAGGGCGGCTATGCCTATAAGCGCATGGAGGTAAGCGGCGAGAGATACGCAGATAAACCAGATAAGAATATGTTTAGCCACGTTCATGATGCGGCTCAGTATTTGTTCTTAGGTGCTGGTGAGGGCAGGGCTTTGATGAACAGCCAGAAGCCAGCTAAACCTGTGGTTGCTAAGCGTAACTTTGATGTATTCAGCAGAGGTGCAAAACAAAGAAACAAACCTAGCTTCTGGTCTAGGCTGTAGTTTTTTGTGCATTGATGTTTGTCGCCTTCTATGCTTACGAGTAGGAAACAAAGGAGATTAATATGTGTTTTGGTGGTGGCCCAAGCAAGGCTGAGAAAAAGGCTGCTGCTGAGCAGCGTGTAGAAGCTGATTTGGCAAAACAAGAAGAAGTTAAGAAAAAAGCAGAAGCAAAGCGAGAAGATATTTCTGAGGCTATAGATAGAAGAACTCAAAGACGTGGTATGCGTGGTGGTACTGGTAGACGTTCTTTGTTTAAAGCCGGTGGCGGTGGATTCTTGGGTAGGTTTGGCTAATGGCTGATATAGCAAAGCAATATATTCAAAGTTATCAAAAGGCAAAAGCCTTTCGTGAGAACTGGGTTCCGTTGTTCGAGGAATGCTATGAGTATGCTTTGCCTCAACGTGAGTCATTTTACTATGAAGAAGCTGGACAGCGCAGAGATGACAAGATCTTTGATGAGACTGCTGTGGTTGGTGTGCAAGAGTTTGCTAGTCGTTTGCAGTCTGGCTTGGTTCCGAACTTTGCGCGTTGGGCTGATCTTATGGCTGGCAGTGAAGTGCCGCCTGAGCAGCGTGAGGCTGTAGATAATGATCTCGATGAAGTAACCGAGTATGTATTTGAGGTTCTTCAGAACTCTAATTTCAGCCAAGAGGTTCATGAGTCATTCATGGATTTGGCTGTGGGTACTGGTGTCTTGTGCGTAGAAGAGGGAGATGCAATTAATCCTGTAAATTTCTCAGCTATACCGCTTCCTCATGTAGTCCTTGACACCGGTCCCGATGATAAGATCGATCACGTCTATCGTGAGCGAAAGAAAGTTAAGTTCGATCATCTTCCCATTATGTATCCCAAGGGAACCTTTGATCAGAAGGTTACTTCTTTAATGGGATCTGATCGTGAAACGACTGTGCTTGAGGTTGTTTGCCGCGACTACAAGAAGAAAAACGAAGAAGCTTACTTTCACTATGCAATCTGCATGACCACTAAGACTTTGCTTTACGCTAAAGAGATGACTGGTCTTGGCTCTAATCCCTTTGTTTGCTTTCGCTGGGGTAAATGCGCTGGTGAGATTTACGGACGCGGCCCACTTCTTAACGCCCTATCTGCTATTAAAACTACTAATCTTACTATTGAGCTTATTCTTGAGAATGCTCAGATGTCTATCTCTGGAATTTACCAGATGGAAGACGATGGCGTAATCAACCCTGACACGATTAATTTAGTGCCCGGTTCAATTATACCAAAAGCTATGGGATCTGCTGGCCTTCAGCCTATACAGGCTGCTGGTCGATTTGACGTAGCACAGCTTGTTCTCAGTGATATGCGTTTGAATATTAAACGTGCGCTATACAATGACATGCTTGGTAATCCTGATAGAACACCTGCGACTGCAACTGAGGTAGCAGAACGTATGGGTGACTTGGCTAGAAGAATGGGATCTGCGTTTGGACGTTTGCAAGCAGAACTCGTGCAGCCCGTACTTCAACGTGTAATATACATCTTAAAGAAGCAGGGCCGCATAGAAGTTCCTACAGTAAACGGACGGGAAGTAAAAGTCCGTTCTGTGTCTCCGCTTGCACAAGCTCAATCAAATCAAGACATTTCAAGTGTTGCTCGCTTCCTTGAATTGGTTGGTGGAGCCTTTGGACCAGAGATGTTGCAGCTTCTAATTGACGGTGAACAAACAGCAATTCACCTTGCGAAAAAATTTGGTGTGCCAGAGAGCTTGATTCGTGACGAAGAACAGCGTAGACAAATAGCTGCATTAGCGCAGCAAATGGCGCAACAACAGCAAGGACAGATGATTGCCGAACAAGGTTAATATCGGATTAGATGGAATCCAAAGGGGTTCTGAAAAGGATGTTCAAATAAGTCAGAACATTTCTGAGATATTTAATACTTCTACGGGCAAGGAAGTTCTTCGCTACCTGCGCTCTATTACCATAGAAATGGTTAATGGGCCTAATGTGACTACGGAAGAGTTGCGACATATAGAAGGCCAGCGTTATATCGTTGGCCTAATAGAGCAACGTATTGCACATTCACATAGGAGTAAGAACAAATGAGCGAGAGCTTGATGGAAGGCAATGAAGCGCCAGCAGCAGAAGAGCAGCGTGACTTTGTTGTAGCGGAAGACAGCCAGCCAGAGCGCCCTGAGTGGTTGCCTGAGAAGTACAGCAGCGGTGAAGACTTAGCTAAGGCTTACAAAGAGCTTGAGTCAAAGCTGGGAAATAAAGAAGAAGACATTCGCAATAAGCTTCTTGAGGAAATACAAACAGAAGCATTTGGGGATCGGCCTGATTCTGCTGGTGATTATCAGCTTCCTGATATTGTTGATGATGACCTTGCTGTAGATAATGAGTTATTACAGTGGTGGTCAGAGCATTCATTTGAAAATGGTTATGGACAAGAAGAGTTCCAGAAGGGCATTGAGATGTATGCTCAAGCCATTAATGGAAGCCAACCTGATCTTGAGGCTGAAGCTTTAAAACTTGGCGACAATGCAAATGACCGCATTCAAGCAGCGTCTATGTTTGCAAACAAGTTTTTCCCTGAGCAATCTTTGCCAGCTATCGAGCGCATGTGCGAAAGTCATGAGGGCATTCTTGCTCTTGAGGCAATTATGGAAGCAACTAAGGATGGATCTTTTTCTGATGGCGCTCAGCCAACAGGTCAGACAACTCAAGCTGAATTGGACCAAATGATGCAAGATCCTAGATACTGGGATAAGAATGACACTGCTTATGTTAAGCAAGTAGAAGAAGGCTTTAAGCGTCTTTATGGAGGTTAAAATCCTCAAGAGGGGTAAGTTCTACTTAACCCCTTTTACTCTTGACCATATTGATGAGGTTGCTGCCAATCTAAGTCATGAGAATATAAGAGAGCTTAAAATCCTTGGGCACTTGGATATTAAGCAAGCCATTACAGAAATGTACGAATGCTCTGAGTGTTACTTAGTTCGCAAGGAGGGTGAGGTATTTACTGCGGTTGGTGGCCTTTGGTATAACGAAGACCAAGATTACCCGCAGATGTTCTTTATGTTTTCTCATAGAATTAAAGAAAACTTTACATCTATAGCTCGTGGCTCAAAGATGTTGCTTAATTATTTAGAGCAAACGCAGCCTCAAATGACTATGACCATACTTGCTGATTATGAGATTATGGTAGACTGGGCGGTGTGGCTTGGCTTTGAGCCGGTAGGTGTAAGCATATCACCTCCGCATAAGTACGTTGATTTTGTGCGTTGCAATCCAAACAAAAAAAGTGTTTACGATGGGGAATTACGGCCCATAACGCACTGAAAGGCCCGAGAGGATACCCTTGTTGAAGTGAAAGAGTGGATACCCGTTGGCAACTGTAACTTCAAAATAGGACTGTAAAATGGCTAATACTATTGACCAAGCTTTTATCAAACAGTTTGAATCAGAAGTTCACATGGCATATCAGCGTATGGGTTCTAAACTCCGCAACACAGTACGCTCAACCAATGTGACTGGTTCAACTGCACGTTTCCAAGTAATTGGAAAAGGCACTGCATCAACTAAAACACGCAATGGCGATGTTTCTACAATGGAACTAGCGCACACCAATGTCGAAGCGACTATGGCTGACTACTATGCAGCTGAGTATATCGACAAGCTGGATGAATTGAAAATCAACATCAATGAGCGTCAAGCTGTAGCGCAATCTGCTGCTGCTGCTTTAGGTCGCCAAACTGATGCTTTGATTGTAGCAGCTATGGATGCTGGTGCTAACTCAACTCAGATTGCTGATACAAGTGGAGCGCTTGGTAAAGCAGACCTTCTGACTTTGTTCCAAACATTTGGTGCAGAAGATGTTCCAGAAGACGGACAGCGCTACTTGGCTATGTCTCCTGCTGGATTTGCTGACTTGTTTAACATCAATGAGTTTGCTTCATCAGACTATGTTGGCCCACAGCAACTTCCGTTTGCTGGTGGCATGACAATGAAAGAGTTCTTGGGATTCAAGATCTTCTCAACTTCAGCAGTAGCTGGCGGTAAAAACTTTGCTTACCACGCTCGCGCTGTGGGCATTGGCATTAACTCTGATGTTCAAACCGAGCTCAACTATGTACCGCAGAAGGTAGCGCACCTTGCGACATCAATGATGTCTATGGGTTCTGTCGTTATCGATGATGACGGTGTATTTGAAGTTCTCGACAACAACTAATAGGAGGGGGGCGAAAGCCCCCTAACTTCTTATGCCAGCAAATACAGCAATCAAAGTATGTTCCCGCGCATCTATCCTAATGGGTGGCTCTCCTATCCAATCGTTTGACGAGGGTACGGTAGAAGCTGATGTAGTTGACGCTGTATATGAGGATGTTGCTCGCGCTGCGCTAACTAACTCAAGATGGCGTTTTGCCACAAATCAACAGCAGATTAGTAGACTCGTAGCGGCACCAACAGGTCGATTCGATGCGGCTTACCAGCTTCCGTCTGATCTTATTATGCTAAGTGCTGTAACAATAAACGATGAGCCTATCATCTATGATACTTATGGAGATAAGGTTTATTGCGATGCTAACGAGACTGAGGTTCTTGTAGCTGATTATATCTTTAGAGCAGATGAGGCTTACTGGCCTCCTTACTTTACAATGGCTGTAGAGTTCCAAGTTGCTGCCATGCTTTCTATTTCAGTTGCGCGTGATGCTCAGCTTGCTTCCTTGATGGAGCAAAAAGGTGAGCAGTTTTTAATGAGAGCGCGTAGGCTTGATTCACAACAGCAAACAACTAAAAAGCTAAACACTTCGAGGTTTATAAGTCAAAGGCGTAGCTAATGCAGAAAGTTAGAGTAGCACAGAATAGCTTTCAATTTGGCGAGATTAGTGACTCTTTGATAATGAGAACCGATTCTCCTGTTTATTCTGCCTCAGCGCAGCATGTGGAGAATATGGTAGTTACCGCAGAGGGTTCAGTAAAAAAAAGATTTGGCCTAAAAAACCACCATGACTACAGCATAAACTATAACAGCGCTTATCCAGAGCAATCTCATTTATTTAAATTTGAGTTTGATGATAATGAGTCATACATTATATCAATTGGTCATGAAGAAGTTCGTTGTTTTTTTCTAGATAACTCTGGCACTTATACAACAGCTGGCAACTTGTATTTAGTGGAAACAATTACTCAAGACACAAGCAGCAACGATTTACCATTTGATCAGGAGTATTTACAAGAATACACTGTTGCTCAGTATGGTGATGCAATGTTTATTTGCCATCCCTTGTTTGCTCCTCGCATTGTAACCAGAACTGCATTGGATGCTTTTGAGATTAGCGTTTATAGCTTTGATGCTCGTGCTGATAATAAAATAACCTATCAGCCATACTCTACATTCCAAGACAATGGCGTAACCCTAGATCCATCAGCAATAAGTGGCAATGTTACGCTTACAACAAGCGAAAACTACTGGGTGCCAGATCATGTTGGCGTTACTGTTAGGTATCATGAGTCTGAAATTTTAATAACTAATTATGTATCAGCCACTAGAGTTCAAGCTAGTGTAATTGATACCCTTAAAATACGCTTATCTGTTTTGAACCCGTTAAGAACGGCTGATGGCTCAAATCTTGTTGAAGTTAGTCACCTAAATCATGGCCTTAATGTTGGTGATGCCATTACAATTGAGGGCGCTAGTGCAACAGGTGGAATTAATACTTCTCAATTAAATGTTACTGATCAAGTTAGAGAAATTATAGATGAAAATACTTATACTTATCAGGCCGGAGGCACTTCAAATCTAAGTGAGGATGGCGGCGGTAATGTTAAAGTAGTTTCTCATGCTCCTATTCGGGATTGGGACGAGCAGTCTTGGTCTGCTGTTCGAGGCTATCCTGCTGCTGTTACCTTTCATGAAAACAGATTGTGTTTTGGTGGAACGATAGCAGAGCCAGACAATATTTGGATGAGTAAGATTGGCAGCTTCTTTAACTTTGATGTTGGCGAGGCTGCTGATGATGATTCAATTCAACTGGTTGCTGCAACGGGTGATGTAAATCAAATCAGATATTTAGTTTCCAACCGTGACTTGCAGGTTTTTACTGCGACTGGTGAATTGTATATACCTACTTACTTAAACCAAGCCATTACTCCAACAAATGCTCAGATAAGAAAGCAAACACCATATGGCTGTGAATTTCTTGGCCCTTTATCAATAGATGGTGCTACTATCTTTGCTGAAAAAGGTAAGAAGGGAATTAGGGAGTATCTTTATACTGAATCAGAAGAGGCTTACACATCAACTTCTATATCCGCTATAGCTTCACACCTTATAGATAACCCTAAGTATTTATCTGTTGTTCATAGTGGATTTGGACTACCGGATTCTTATGCCGCAATAACCTTAGGTAGTGGCGACATTGCTTTATTCAGCTCAAACAGAGCAGAGAAAAGAGCTTCTTGGAGCAGAGTAACAACAGATGGTAATTTTTCTTCTGTAGCCTCTATTCACAATCGTTTGTTTGCTGACGTTTGGTATGATGATAAGTTGCAGTTATGTGAGTTTACGGACGAGTCTGGCTTAGATAATTATTTAAGTGCTACATACTTAAACACTAGCTTTGACGTAACACGAATAAAAGCTATTATAACCGCTGGCTCTACTAACGCCAAAATTGAATTTTACGGCGGTACAGAAGCTCAGCGCCCAGATAATAAATCCTTTATTATTCTTACTGGATTAACAAATTCTGCTTTCAGCAATCAATTTTCCGCAAAGGGTATATATCTTTCAAACCTAAATGACTCGCCTAAAGAATTATTTACAAGAGGTTCAAGCACTATTGGATCTACCACTACTTACTTTGTGACTTATAATTATACACTTGGATATACACCTAGCAGTGACTCTACGGTTGATTGGACTTCTGCATCTGGTGTTACTCTTTTTCCCAAAAGAATTTTGAATGTTGGAACAACTTATTCTTCTGGTGATACAGTTGATTTAATAAAGACTGATAATGGGAGTACATCTTATTCAACAGCAACTGTTCTATCTGGTGATACAAACTACATTGATTTGCTGACTCATACTCCTGATGACAATACAAAAGCATATGTAGGTAAGAAATTTGACATTAAGCTTGTGACTAATCCTGTTGACGTTTCTGCAGGAAATGGCCCTGCTACTGGATCGCTTAGAGGAATTACAAATGTTGTTGTTGATTTGAAGGGAACTAGCTCTTTAAAAATTAACAGTAGGTCAGTTAGTGTTTCTGAGTTTACTGGAAAAAAAGAAATAAGATTACTTGGTTACAGTAGGAATCCTCAAATAACTATTGAACAGGATTCTCCACTAGAACTTCAAGTAAACGGATTAGTAGCGGAGTTAATAATCTAATGTTGCAACTTATTGGCGCTGGAATAAGTGCGATTGGACAGATAGCTGCCGGTCAAGCTGCTAAAGAATCTGCTGATTTAAATGCATTTAACATTAAAACAGATAAAGTTTTAAATGAAACTCAAGCAATGCAGCAAGCTAGAGCTAGAAAAGAAGAATATGATTTAGCCACTTCTGCTAACATTGCTTCATTTTATGCTTCTGGTCGGGATGTGGGCTCAGATAAAAGTGTTCAAGCCTTTCTTGAAAGACAGCAGGAATTAGTAGGGGATGATCTTGGCCGAATTGCTCGTCAGAAAAGTATGAATGCAATGAGGTCTGAAATGCAAGCAATGGCTGAAAAGCGCCGCGGCAGAAACGCTTACACCTCTTCGTTGTTTAATGCAGCTGGAACTATGGCTCAGGGCATTTATGATTATGGAAAAACGTCTGCTACTGCTGACGGTGGAGGAGACTAAATGGCTGTGATTAGACAACGAACACAAGTATTTAATCAGCCTGTAGGTGTTGTTCGCACTGATGCTGGAAGTCAAGATATTGGTCGTGCAATTAGTAATGTCGCCTCTACGTTTCAAAACATTGCCTTTCGTGAGGCAGCCGAGGATGCTCAAAAAAAGGGTATAGAGATTGCTGAGGCTGTTGAGGAAAAGAAACTAAGGACTATTAATCCAGAGACTGGTAAGCCTGAGGCATTTAAAGCGCCTAAAGGATTTGGACGTATAGCATCTGCTGCATATCAAAGTGTTATTAATAAAAGATATGAAGACTCAATTGGTTCTGAATTAAGAATCAAAGCTCAAGAGATTGCCTTAAAATATCAATACGACCCTGAATCATATGATGATGTAATGAGTAATTACATTGGTCAAATGTCTAAGGGTGCTGAGGGAAGATACAAAACATTTGTTGAAACAACGGGTGCTAAATTCTTAGCGCTTACAAAGTTAAATATTCAAGAGCGCGTTGCCACAAGATCTAGGCAGAATGCAGCCAACTCTATCTTAACTGGTCTTAGCGCAAGTCAAGACGATGCTTATAGCATTGCTCGCGCTGGTGGCTTTATTGCTCGTGAAAGCGAAGAGGTTAGTGAGGCTCAAGCAATACATGATAGAGAGTTTGCAAATGCTCAGAACGGTGTATCTTCTTCGCTTCTAAAGGTTGGCGCTGATCAAACGGCTTCACGTCAACTTAAACAATCTATTGCATTAGGTGCTGTTGAGTTTCTTCTTTCTGGCACTGCAAACAAATCAGAGCGAAATGCGATTGATCTTGCTATACGAACCCGCGGTAATCAGATGTCAGGATTGCCAAAGGGCTTGCGGGAAGAAGTTAAAAGTCTTTTGGCGTATGTTGAGCCAGCAAATATAGAAGCGGTTCTTAGACATAGCTCGGTTGTATCTAGCGATTACAATGCTGTTGAGCAGGATCAAATTCAGCAAGCGTCAAGCTTAGCAAAGTTAAAAGCAAGACAGGTAGAGCTTACTTTACCCGATACTATTGATACCCTGTTTACTACATCTAGTCTTAATGCGTCTGATGCCTTTGCCTCAGATGAAGCTTACTCGATACAAGCTGGTCTTAACTTAACAAATGATCTGTATGCAAATGTTCAGTCTAAGTTAGATCAACGTTTCTTATCTGATGAAAGCTATAGCAGATCAGAAAGAGAGGGTGACTTAAAGGATGCTCGCCAGAATCTTCTTCGCCCTTACTTAATTCAAGCGGCTGCTGAAGGTAATGTAGAAGAGTTTCGGATTGCATTAGTAAGCAATAATCCAGAAGACATGAGCAAGTTGTCATTAAAGCAGCGCACATTTATTTCTAAGATTTACAACACTGACTTCTTTGATCCCAATGAGGACACTGGGTTTGCTAGAGAAGTTCTATCAGCAAACATTAATCAAATTAGAAAAGACAGAGATAGAGATAACTTACGTCTTGATATTTATAATTCAGTAACAGAGGCCGCAACTGCTGCTGAGTCTGGCGCTCTTAATGATAAAGAATTTAATTCATTAGTGACTAGAATTAAAGGTAGTGTTGGTCCAGATGGCTTAACCGCAGATAAGGCTGCATCTGAAATAGGTCGTTTAAATAAGTTCAGAGCCTTTGGTGAGGTCACAACCTTTGCTGCTCGTGCTAACTCTAACAGTCTCAATAATCTTATTTTATATGTAGATAGCCGAGGTAAGCGTGAAGGCATGTCGCCTGATGTAGTCGCTGCTGGCAATCGAATCTTAGAAGCTACAGATGACGTTGATGCTGTAGTTAGTAAGATTAAAGGTATTAAGTCAGCGGTATCTGCTAATGAAACACAAATGAAAGAAGCTATTGAGCTTCGCAATAATTCTATCCGTATTCTTGGTGGCGGTGGAAATGCTAACGATAAGGCTGACAGAGACATTAGTCAGGATATGCTAGACAATGCTGGCATTGACTTAGAGCGGTTTGATCAGCTTCCCGATACACAACGGGCTGCTGCGCTTTCTATAATGAGAAGTGCTCCACCACAGGGGTTAATAGATAAGCTTGGCCAAATCTTATCTGGTCAAGTAGTTCCAAATGCAGCGCAATTTTTAGATATACACGCTGTTTTATCTAATGACCCCACTAATACTGGTGTGTTTATTAGCAGATTTGGCGATTCAATTAGTCCAGCGGATGCTCAGCGTTTAAATGACATACATCAGATAAGATTAAATACTGGCGAAAGTGTTAATGAAATTGCAACTGCTTTAATTCAAAGGCAGACAGATCCTAAAGCTAAGATTAATATGGATGTTGTTTTAAAAAAAATGACACCAACTGCATATACTTTAGATTTGGTAAAAGATCCTATTATTGCAGAAGAGCTAGCACCTGTTACTGAGTATATGGCCCTTACTGGAAAGGGCGCATCGCAAATTAACTCTGTGTTAAATCAAATTGTTGATAGCAAGTATGCAAAGAGCACCTTTATTGCTGATCCTCGTTTTCCTGCTGGTTCAATCAAGAGATCACGTTACTCTTTAGAGGCTGTATTTCCTGAGGAAGATGATCGTACTGCATTTATAGCAGCAGTAGAATCACAGCTTCCATTTGGATATTCGTTAGACCCAACTGTTACTGTTAAGGGAACTACGAATATAGAAGTAGAAGATGTTAAGCGAGTGTACTTAGTTCCAGATGAAAGCACTGCTGGCTTAAATTACTTTTCTTATTTCGTAGATGAAAATAAAGTATTGCAACCATTAATTTTTGAGCAAGTTTCTAGGAAGGGCGAAAAGCCTGAGCTTATGTGGCCTGCCTTTGATCGCAGTGATATTGCAGATCATACAGCTAAGAAGGCAAGTGTGCGTGATTCTGCATTAAGAGAGCAAGAGACAGAACAGAAAAGAAAGTTTCTTGTAAGAGAAGAGTTAGAAAACAGACTTAATCCTGACTATGTTCCCAAAACATATGAAGACATTAATAGGGCGCTAGAAGAATGAAGAATGGGCTGACAGCATTAAGAGAGATTGAGGTTGGGCAAAGGGTAACACCTCTGCCCGATATTTCTTTTATAGATACAGTTAAGTCTTCATTGGCCTACAAATACGATCCGCTAATAAGCAGAGAGCAGGAAATAGCTCGCTTTCCTTCGTTGCCTCAAGATGGATACAGAGCAATAGATAATATTCCTGATGATATGAAGCAGTATGGCTCGACATTGCTTAGAGCTACAAGCCAACAGCATATGGAGTTTTTGATTCAAAACCTAAGAGATGGGCTGAAGACACGCCAAGATCTTTCTAGGTCAGGTATTATACCACAGTTTGCCGCAGAACTCTTTGATCCTATTAACTACATTGGTATTCCGTTTGCTCGTGCTGCAACTTTTGCTGGCGCTGCTGTTAGAGGTGGTGCGTCTACCGCTGCTGTCGTTGCTGGTCAGGAGGTTATTCGCTATCCGCTTGATCCAATGGCTACAAAAGAAGAGGCCGCATTAAACATTGGTGCTTCGTTTGTTCTTGGCGGTGCCATCAGTGGCTTGGTCACAATCCCAATGCAAAGAAGGATTGCCGCGCAGAAGTCTGCTGAAGAAGAGATAGCTAATCTGCAGAAACAGATTGAGCCAGTTGAGGGTGAGCCTGTTGCTGAGATAGCGCAGAGCTTGTTTACTGACTCATGGCTATACAAAGGAGTAACCACTCCTATGAAACGTATTCTTACTGATGACAGCATCCCGAACTCAGTTAAGTTGCGTACACTCAAAATAGCTAACGACTCTGGCATACTGCTTGCAGCAAACAAACAAGGTCAGAAGGTAGGTAACTCAGTCTTTCAGAACTCTAAGCTGCTCGAAGGCGAATGGGTAAAGACATACGATGACATGATGCTGATCTGGGGTGAGAGCACTGGCAAGGGTGTGGTCAATCCTTTGGATTATACATTCAAGCGAAAAGACTTTGAGACATGGCTTGAAGGCGTAGACTCAAAAGCAATGCGTGGCGTTGAAGCTGCTGATGACTTTGAAGCTCAGGCAATGAATAAACTCAATACTTTTTACAAGACTTGGGAGACTCGTCTTAGCGAGCAAGGCTTGATTGGATCTAAGGCACACTACGAAAAGTTCATAACAGGCCGTGAGAGACGCATAGAGGGCGTACAGAAGCGCTTAGAGACTGCTCGCAACATAGACTACCGTATGAAGCTAGAGGCTCAGGTGCGGCGCTACAGCGATGAAGTTGATGAAGCCCGTGCTATCTTAGATGATATAACTGATGAGGTTATGCCAGCTAACGAAAAAATCTTTCGTCCTAGATACTGGGATCAGGATGCAATCAAGGCAAACCGCGTAGAGTTTGAGCGCATCCTAACAGACTGGTATAGAAACAATCCGTCAATAGTTGTTGAGAAAGACGGTAAGTTTAGCAAGGTGCAGCTATCTACAGATTCAGCTGCTATTAAAACGCGTGTTGATGATACAATAGATAACATCATTGGCATCAAGGACATCTTAGATCCTGAGGCTGGTTACTATGGCGCTGGGAAATCAAAGCATTTTAAGCACCGCTTGGTAGATATTCCAAACGCATTGGTCTTAGACTTTATTCAAACTAATCCGATTGCTGTGATGAAGGCATACGTTCAGCGTACTGGAACTCGCTATGAGTTTTCTCGACAGTTCAATGGGGCATCTATTGACGATGTATTAGATGATACGTTCAACGAAATGCTGGATGCTGGCAATACACCAGAGCAAGCTAACCGCGCTTTGCGTGATATGCGTCACTTGTATAGAAGAGTTACAGGTGGTTTGCAGCGTGAGCCTGATCGCTGGGATCAATCAACAGCTAGAGTTCTTCGCAGTCTTGCGCAGCTAAACTATCTAGGCTCTGCTGGTGTATCGACAATAACTGAACCAGCTAAGATTATGATGGAGCATGGGCTTGGACCTACGTTCCGTGGCTTGTTCTCAGTAATGAAGAACAATCAGCTAAGGCTTGGTGGCAAAGAGGGCAGACTAGCTGGTGAAGCTTTAGATAATATTATGAACTCGGCGCATCTGCGTCTTGTTGATGATGTAAACAATAATCCATTTAGATCTGACATACTGGATAAAGCTAAAGAGCCCTTTTATTTGCTCAATGGTCTTGGCCCGATTACTCGTATCTTCAAAGACTTTGACGCTATGATGCGCTCTCACAGCATTATTGATTACTCTGTGCGCTGGACGCAGGGCAAGGCAACGAAGCAAGAGCAAGAGTATCTACTGCGTTATAACATTGATTTAGAGGATGCTAAGAAGCTTGCAAATGCACCTTGGCAGAAGTCTGAGTCTGGTTTGTATATGGCAAACACAGAAGCATGGACTAATGCAATTGAATTTCCTGTGACTAAAGCTGAAGTTATATCCGGCCCAACAGATGAGTTTACTAAGGGCGGTCGCTACAAGCCAGCATTCTACCGTGACTCTGAGAAGCGCATTTACATAGATGAAGATCACATCAAAGATGTAATGTACGAACAGCGCGGTTGGGAAAACCCACGAGTTGAGGGCGTTAAACCTATTAAAAAAGGTATCATCAATACGCCAGAAGATTATGTAACTTTCATTAAGATGCATGAGATTATGCACTCAATCAACAGGCCCAAAGAAATGGGCTTTGATATGAGAAAGAACGAAGACAAAGTTGCGTATGAAAATGCAATCAATGATCTAGCTGTTGCTGAGATAGAAAAGCAAGCAAGGGTAGATCCTGAGACTGTGCGTACATTCCGCAACGCTCTTGGCTCTGGAATTATGAATACAATCTTAATGGGTACACCAGCAGATAAACCAATAATTACTGACGGTATTGCCTACATTCCTATGCGTGTTGCTGAGAAGTTCGGCATGAAAGAAGACAGAGAGTTCAAAGGATATGCTCGCATTGAAAGCGGATTGCTTGGACTACCGTTTCAGTTCTATAGCTACAGCTTAGCTGCGGTAAACAAGATTACAGCGGCATATGGACATGGGCAGCTAAAAAATCAGTGGATTGGTACAGCGCTGTCTATGGGCTTGGGCTATATGGTACTGCAATACAAAACGCCCGACTTCGTAGAAATGAGTTTCCAAGATCAGCTTGCTAGATCCTTTGATTACTCAGGTGTCACTGCTTTGTATTCCGATATGTTTTACACAGCCATGTCTACTAGCTTAGCATTGGGTGGGCCTAATCTAACTGGTGGCGTTCTTCAGCCTCGCTTCCCTCAGAAGCCTGATGCGCTGGATGCTGCAAACGGTTTACTAGGCGCTGGCCCTAGCATTGCTACCGATCTTGCTCGTG
>Ga0316202_10001517_pt1 | contig 17912 bp, 15 predicted proteins | sample 3monrhotite_MG_FD_204934 | JGI IMG/M metagenome (GOLD analysis project Ga0316202, IMG submission 204934) | Microbial mat bacterial communities from mineral coupon in-situ incubated in ocean water Damariscotta River, Maine, United States -... | ecosystem: Environmental > Aquatic > Marine >... | reverse complement strand
CAATAAAGCGATTGCCCAACTGGATGCTGGTACACAGCAGAATACAGCCATGGTGGAAGAATCGGCAGCAGCAAGTCAGCGCTTGAATGATCAAGCAACGGAGTTACGAGATCAAGTAGCGACCTTTAATTTAGGGCAGGGAGCGAAGACTCCTGCAACGCCAGTTCGCACAAAAGCTAAGACCTCTGCATCTGGGGCCAGAAAAACTAGGCCTACTACGTCAGCGTCTAGTAAAGCCAAGGCGGCTGCACCGAAAAAAGCACCCAAAGCATCATTTCCAAAAGCGGGAACCGTAGAAGATGATGATGTGTGGGAAGAGTTTTAATAGCAAAACAATAGGGGCTTAGGGTGACTTTCTCTTATTGAATTTAGGGGAAGTAGTGTGAATGTAGACTATTTTTAGGCGTATTAAGCATAAGGAGTGATTATGAGGAAGAATTTACCAGTTACCAATAATGAAATTATAATGACGGATGGTCAGGTTATTATTTCAGAGACTGATTTAAAGGGTATTATTACTGAAGTTGACCAAGATTTTATTGATATTTCTGGGTTCTCACGTGAAGAGCTGGTTGGTAGTAATCATAATCTTATTCGCCACCCCGATATGCCTGCTGAAGCATTTCAATGGTTATGGGATGTTATTAGAACGGGTGAGCCTTGGACTGGTTTGGTAAAAAACCGTTGTAAAAATGGTGACTATTATTGGGTTCAAGCACATGTTTCGGGAGTATTTAAAAACGGTGAAATAACGGGTTATGTATCGGTTCGAACCAAACCTTCACAAGCGGAAATTATTGCTGCTGACACATTGTATAAAGATATCAATGCGGGGAAAGCAAAACTTGGTGAACAAACACTATTTCAAAAAATAAACTTTGTAAGTCGCATGAAAATATGGCATAAAATTACAGCAAACTTGCTTTTAACGGCAGTTTTATTGACGGGCTCATGGTATATTGCTTTGTCGGGCCTACAAGCATCCAATGAAGCCTTGCAAATGGCGGGTTCTGACCGAGTTGTAGCATTGGCAGCCAATGATACTAACTCTTTAGTATTGTCTGTGATACTTGACTTGAAACACACTCAGATGATTTCAGACATGAAGGCTTTTCGAAAAAGTCATGATTATATGGCAACAAAAGTAGGTGAAATTCAGCATAATATAGAGTTGATTAAAGATGCTCACATGGGTGAAGAGGAGCGTGCCTCTGCATCCCACTTTATACAATTGATTGAGTTGTATATAGATAGCATGCTTAAGCCAATAGATAAGGCTATGATGGAAGAAGACTACGCTACTTTTAATGAAATGGCGGTTGCACTGGACAGTGGTTTGTTTGTTCAGATGGAAGATGCCGCCGATGAGTTCAAGCATACTCAGAGTAAAGTAAGTCAAGAAGAATATAATCGGTTAAAAGGCGAGTATCAGGATGTATTTATGAAATCCACTGTATCGATTGTGGTTTCATTGTTGCTTGCGATACTTTTTTCAACACTGCTGATTCGCAATTTTATCCGCCGTTTAAATTATACCACGGAAAAGCTAAGAAGTGTTGCAGAAGGAAACTATTTTGATTGGGTATTGATAGACTCGGCTGATGAAATTGGTCATATGCTGACTGGCCTAAAATCCATGCAAATTTTACAAGGCTTCTCGATTCAAAAGGTTACTGAAGAAGGTGAGGCGGCTCAACGGATAAAAGTGGCCTTGGATCAGGTATCGATACCAGTCCAAATCTCTGATACTGATTATAATTTATTTTATATGAACGATGCTGCGCGTAAGATGTTCATAGCTCATAGCGATAGCTTCTCGAAAGTGGTGAGGAATTTTGATCCAAATAAGCTGACTGGTCAAAATATTGATATTTTCCATAAAGACCCATCACATCAACGCAGACTTCTGGATAACCTAAGGGGCAGTGTTACTTCTGAAGATTTGAAGTTCGGTGATGAGTTGGTGGTACGCGTGACTGCAAGCCCTGTTCTTGATGAGTCAGGTAAGCGTGTTGGTATGCTTGCAGAATGGGCAGACCGCAGTGCGGAAGCAGCAGCAGAGAGTGACGTCTCGGATATTGTTGAAGCGGTACAGGCAGGTGATTTGAGTCAACGTATCAGTCTCGAAGGTAAGACAGGTTTCTTTGTTGATTTATCCACTGGTTTGAATGCATTGATTGATACGGTAGATCGTGCGGTTGATGATATTGGAGAAGGGTTATCAGCGCTGGAGAAAGGGGATCTGACTTCTCGCATTGATAACCACTATGAAGGCAAATTTGATGAGTTGAAACAATCATCCAATAATACAGCTGAAAAACTAGCTGAAATTATTGGCAATGTCCGAGGCTCAGCGGAAGAGGTGGGCATTGGGTCTGGCGAGATCTCTGAGGGTAATAATACCTTGAGTAACCGCACCCAAGAGCAAGCTGCCGCACTTGAAGAGACTGCAGCCAGTATTGAAGAGATTACAGGCACAGTTCAACAGACCGCAGATAATTCACGTCAGGCGAATCAATTAGCAACAGATGCGAAAGAGCAGGCTGAAAATGGCGGTGCAGTTGCCGAGCAAGCAGTGAAAGCGATGTCAGAAATCAATAGCAGTAGCCGGAAAATATCAGATATTATTGGTGTAATTGATGAGATCGCATTCCAAACGAACTTACTAGCATTGAATGCTGCAGTTGAAGCGGCGAGAGCTGGTGAGCAAGGCCGTGGCTTTGCAGTTGTGGCAGGTGAAGTTCGTACGTTGGCACAGCGCTCCGCCGAAGCAGCAAAAGAGATTAAGACTCTGATTAACAGCAGTGTTGAGAGTGTTGATGCAGGGAGCAAGTTGGTAGATGAGTCAGGGGCTGCATTGAATGAAATTGTAGTTTCAGTGACCAAGGTTAGCGACATTATTGCCGAGATTGCAGCAGCCAGTGTTGAGCAGACAGCAGGTGTTGATCAGATCAATAAAGCGATTGCCCAACTGGATGCTGGTACACAGCAGAATACAGCCATGGTGGAAGAATCGGCAGCAGCAAGTCAGCGCTTGAATGATCAAGCAACAGAGTTACGTCAGCAGGTGGATACCTTTCATCTGGGAGATTAAGGGTAGAAGAATCGAATAAGGGGGTGAGGTAAACATGACAAAAGCGAAAGAAGCAAAACCGTCAGATGATTCACTTGATTGGATTAAAGGTTCGGATGAAGCCCTTGAGGTGGATAAAGAAGCCATCTCTGGTGATATTATCTTGGAAGGTGTGGTAAGTATTGCCGAGGCTGAAGTGCTGCATCAAACATTATCTTCGGTATTGGGTGCTAATATTGATATCACCATTGAAAGTGAAGGTTTAGGGCGTATTGATGCCGCAGGAGCACAGCTCCTTTATGCGTTTATAAAAGAGGCGAAAGCACGTTCACTCTCTGTGACATGGAAATCTGTATCAGATGCTTTGTTGGAAACAACTACGGTATTAGGTATATCCGAAGGCATGGCCTTTAAGGTATCCGATGCCTGAAGGCCAAGCTCGGGAGTTTGCTTTTACAGACAAGGACTTCAGGCACTTATGTCAGTTGGTGGATAAACATACGGGCATTCAGTTAGCGGAAGGAAAAGAAGATATGCTTTATGGGCGTTTAGCTCGGCGTATTCGAAAAGTGGGTTTGAACTCATTTAAAGATTATATCGCACTGCTGGATCAGGGTGAGAAGAGTGATGAGTTTGGAGAGTTTGTTAATGCAGTCACGACAAATTTGACATCTTTCTTCCGTGAAAGTCACCATTTTGACTATTTGAAAAAAATAGTGCTGCCGGAGTTGATAAAGAAGAATAGTGCCAGCCGTCGAATTCGTATTTGGTCAGCAGGTAGCTCGACTGGCGAAGAGCCATACTCTATTGCGATGACGGTGGCTGAAACCATGCCCGCAGGGTGGGATGTTAAAATTCTAGCAACCGATCTTGATACAGATGTATTGGCACATGGTGAACGCGGAGTTTATGATGATTCACGGATTGGCGATTTGGATAAAGCATTGGTGAAGCGTTGGTTTGTTAAAAATCCAAGCCAGCCTGGAAAGGTGCGTGTAAAACCAGAGTTGCAGGAGTTAATTCACTTTCGTAAACTTAACCTGTTGCAGGAATGGCCGATGAAAGGCCCTGTCGATATTATTTTTTGTCGCAATGTCATCATCTACTTTGATATGCCAACCAAGCAGGTATTGATGGATCGTTATGCTGACATGCTACCTACAGGTGGATGTTTGTTTTTGGGGCACTCAGAAGCGATGAATCATATGAGCAACCGTTTTACCTTATCAGGAAAATCTGTTTATATTAAAGCGGGGCAATAAATGGTGTCATCGACTATTACTCGATTACCCGGTTTTGAACATATCAATACCTACTATGACAGCGCTCATAATATTGAGACTGCAAAACTTCTTCCCGGAGACTATTATGTCACGAGCAGCCAAGAAGCTGTGGTGACTGTGCTAGGCTCGTGTGTTTCAGCATGCATCCGAGACCGTGTTTTTGGTATTGGTGGTATGAATCACTTTATGTTGCCCATTCATGAAGGCGAACGAAGCAACTGGAAAGGTGCTGGTGTTGTGGATAATATTACACGTTTTGGTAACTATGCGATGGAACACCTGATTAATGATATTTTATCGAATGGTGGCATGCGAAAGAACCTTGAAGTAAAAGTGTTTGGTGGTGGGCGTATTGTAAAGGGGCTTTCGGATATTGGAGCGTGCAATGCGCGTTTTGTGCTGGACTATCTAAAGGAAGAAAGGTTGCCTGTGGTGTCGAAGCATCTCAATGGTGACCACCCTAGAAAACTTTATTATTTTCCTAAAACGGGGCGAGTGTTAATGAAAAAATTGGCCAGTTTGCATAATGACACTCTTATTAAGCGGGAAGAAAAATATTTTCGAGCTATTGAAAATGCTCCTGTGGGCGGCGAGGTGGATTTGTTTTGATTAAAGTATTGATTATTGATGATTCGGCATTGGTACGCCAAATGCTGACAAGTATTTTTGAAAAAGCTTCTGGTATTGAGGTGGTTGGCACAGCACAAGACCCAATCATTGCTCGTAATAAAATAAAGCAACTTAACCCCGATGTATTGACGCTGGATGTGGAAATGCCTCGCATGGATGGTTTAACTTTCCTATCCAACCTTATGCGGTTGCGCCCTATGCCTGTTGTGATGGTTTCTTCATTAACACAAAAAGGTGCTGATGTAACGCTGGACGCATTAGAACTTGGAGCAGTTGATTTTGTTAGCAAACCCTCTGCTTTGGGGCGTGATTTGGAGAAGTACGCAGATGAAATTGTTGCTAAAGTACGCATGGCAGCAGGTGCATCTGTAAGTGCAGTGAAACGCCATGCAGTATCGCATAGCACAGCTTCTACAGTTGTATCTTCGAATCAGTCTGCAGATGCAGTGCTATCTAAAAAAACGAGCCGTGGACACTTTAGAACGACTGAAAAGATTATCGCTTTGGGCGCATCTACGGGTGGTACGGAAGCAACTGCACGCGTGTTAGAAGTTTTGCCTTCAGGCTTTCCTGCTATTGTTATTAGCCAGCATTTGCCAGTCTCATTTAGTGCATCGTATGCGCAACGGTTAGATCGAAACTGTCAGATGAAAGTGAAGTTAGCAGAGCATGGTGAACAAATTATTCCTGGCCATGTTTACCTTGCTCCTGGAGAGCAACACCTTTTGGTTGAACGCGATGGTGCACGTTATGTTTGTAAATTAAATGATGGTCCTCCAGTGAACCGTCATAGACCTTCTGTCGATGTCATGTTCCGTTCTGTTGCCCAAAATGTTGGGCCGAATGCCTTGGGAGTGTTATTAACAGGTATGGGCGCTGATGGCGCTGAAGGTATGAAAGAAATGCTTGATGCAGGGGCTTTTACTGTGGCACAGGATGAGGCAAGTAGTGTGGTTTGGGGTATGCCAGGAGCGGCGTGTAAGCTGGGAGCTGCAAAAGAGGTGAAAGCACTGGATAAAGTGGCGCCAACATTAATAGCAAACCTAGGTTGAAAGGATAAAAAGAGGGAATAACTATGTCGAATAATATTGAAGCTACATTATCACAGTCCATGACATCGGTATTACGAGATATGCAGGAGAGCATGTCTGGTGAGGTGGAAGCCATTCGTGGCCAAACCCATCAGGTGGAGTCTTTACTTAAAGATGCCATTGCTTCTTTGCACGAGGCATTTGGTTCAATTCATGAGGCATCTGACCAGCAGGTGAAAATCATGACTGCGATGATGACAGAGGTGGTTGGTACAAACGATGATGCAAATATTTTTCAAAAGGCTGAAAATGCCAGTGAAATATTAACGGGGCTGGTGGATACTTTACTGTTGAGTAGTAAAAACAATCTACGTGCTCTAACGGCTATGGATGGTTTGCATAGTGATTTGCAGAAGTTGGCTGATTTGGATCAGGAGCAGGAAGCCTTAATGATACAGCTGTGTGAGTGTGGCAAAGCAGAACAGGTGGATGTTGATAAAATGTGCCAGGTCAGTGAACAGTTGCTTGAGAAGCAATATGCACAATCTAAATTCACAAAAAAAACAATGGCTAAATTCAAAAAAACACACCAATTAATAGATAAGGTTGCTTCAAAAGACATGGATGAAGTATTTTCTTCTAAGGACAAGGTGGAAGAAATTTTGAACCATTTCTTTCAAATAAACGAGTTGGTTACCAGTACTAGGGTGCAAGTAAACCAAGTGAATGCTGATATGCGGAAGCATTTGGGGTCAGCCATTAGAGCTTTGCAGTTTGAAGATATTTCCACCCAGAGTCTCGGGCATACAGATCGCCATTTGGGTCGTATGGCAGGTATGATTGCCATATTGACAGATGGCTTAAAAAGCTTGGATCAACCAGGCATTACAATTGAGACATATGTTGCTGGTATTGCTGTTATTCATAGTGCGATGTCGGCATACCATCATACGCTTCAGTTGGAAGGTAGTAATCCCGTCTCTCAAGAAAGTATGGATGAGGGCGATATAGACTTGTTTTAATAGGAGACTCGTAGTGCTTAATGGTAAAGCAAACTACAATGCGGGAGCACGCTATGGTAGTGGCGAGCACAGTGAACCATGTGTAGTTTGTGCTGGCGCATTAAAGATCACTGCACAGAAAACGGGACACCAACTTCAACTTGAAATAAAACATGTATTAGAATCTTTGTCTTGGGTGCGTATTTTTCATGGTTTTGAAGTAAGCAAAAGTTTGGATGGCACCTCTGATTCATTCAGCATGATAGCTTATGCAGACCAATCGGAAAGTAATATCACTGACCTCTCAGAGCATGTGCTTGCACACGAAGCAGTTCTAAAGGGTAAAATTCAGTTATTTGAGAAGGATAAGTGTTGGCTATGCTTTATGCCTATTAAGCATAGTAATGGGGGGCTGAGCCTGTGGCTGATTGAAGGCCACGAAAGTACAGAAAAACCTGAATTAGAACCCATGTGTATATTAGCGGAAGTATATCAAAATTGTGCATCTCATATTGGTTTGCAAAATACAGACCCACTTACAGGTCTAGGAAATCGGCAAGCATTATCGGATAGGCTTGGACGTATGTTAAAGGGTCACCGCAGGTCTAATGACATCGGTGATAAATCCTTGCCTAGTATATGTATGTTAGATATTGATTTCTTCAAACGGGTCAATGATGACTATGGACATTTATATGGTGATGAGGTGCTGTTATTATTTTCCAGTTTAATGAAGAAGATATTTCGTGAAAATGACTTTTTATACCGTTATGGTGGGGAAGAGTTTATTGTTTTACTGGGGACATCCACACTAGAGGATTCGATTATTGCTCTGGAACGTTTTCGTAGGGAAGTAGAAGCCTATACTTTTCCCCAAGTTGGCAACATCACAGTCAGTATTGGCTTTGTCCAAATGAAGGCGGGGGAGCTACCTAGTACAACCATGGATAAGGCAGATAAAGCTTTATACTATGCCAAGGGAAATGAGCGAAATCAAGTATGTTCTTACCATAATTTGATTCAAAAAAAATTAATTGCCACTAATAAACAAGATATAAAAAGTGAGCGTTTCTAAAATATGAACTATTTAACAGAAATTGACTTTGAAATAAAATCTTCTGCAAATATCATTGCCTATTATAAGGTACTGGATCTGGCACAGGCTCTGTGTGTGGATGAAGCTAGAGGCGAACTGTTGGCTGCAGCGGTTGCGGGACACTGTTTGAATGAAGAAGTACATTTACACTGTACGGTTAGTAATAAACAGGGCACATGCCAGTTACTTGTACGGGTAGGGGAATGGCAGGAACAGGTAGCATTCTCCAATGAAGTAGATGCAGAGGCTGTATTGGAGCAACAGCAATCATTGCCTGAAATGTCTCAAGGCGAGTTGCTACAGTTATTGTATGCTAGACAGGAAGTGCTCTTACAGCAGCGAGACCAATGGAAGCAGCAGGTTGGGCAATTATCTTTAGAAATGAAATGTCAGCAGCACACCATGCTGCATCAGTTTATGCACGATGCATTGACAGGCTTGCCCAATAAAAGGCTTTTGGCATCTCGAGCTGAACAGCTATTTAGGTTAACGGAACGTCAAAAACTGTGTTGCAGTTTACTTATCATGGATGTGAATGATTTTAAAAACATCAATGACACACTTGGGCATCAAGCAGGGGATCAAGTACTTAGAGAGGTGGCAGAGCGGCTGAAAAAATCGTTGCGTTTATCCGATGTTTTGGCTCGGCTGGGTGGTGATGAGTTTGCTATTCTTTTGTTTAATTGTGATGCCAAAGAAGCAGAGAAAGTCGCTGTTAAATTACTGCTAGCATTAAAACAACCTTTGGAGTGCCAAGGGCGTATATTATCTGTGGAAGCGAGTATTGGCATTAGTGAGTTTCCTACGCATGGCGATAATTTAGACACTCTGATGCGTAGAGCTGATGTGGCGATGTATTATGCTAAGAAAAGAGATATAAAGACATCGGTTTATGATGTTATGCAAGATAAAAACAGTGTTGAACAGATGTCGTTACTCAAAGAGCTGAACCATGCGATTAAATCAGATGGCATGGAACTTTATTACCAACCTCAAGTAGAAATGGATGGTAGTCAGCGCTTGTCGGTGGAAGCCTTGATTCGTTGGAATCACCCGCAAAAAGGCATGGTTTTCCCTGATCAGTTTATTCCTTTGGCAGAAGATTCAGGTCTGATCATTCCGATGACATGGTGGGTGCTGGAAACAGCCATGAAACAGTGTGCAGTGTGGCATCAGGATGGCTTACCCGTGAATGTGTCGATTAATATATCGGCTAATTTCTTGCAAGAAGAGCATTTGGTGCAGCGGGTGGCAGAGTTTATACGCAAATACCAAGTGCCAGATGATGTGTTTGCGTTGGAAATTACTGAAAATACATTGATGGATGACCCACATCAAGCTTCAAAAACATTAATTGAAATTAGTGAAATGAACATTGATGTGTCGATAGATGATTTTGGCACAGGTTATTCATCACTTGCTTACTTGAAACATTTGGAAATAGATGAGTTAAAAATAGACCGGTCTTTTGTGATGGGTATGAATGAGTATAAAAATGATTCGGTGATTGTGCAGACTGTTATTGATATGGCACATAACTTGGGCTTGAGAGTGGTCGCGGAGGGGGTGGAAAGTCGTGAAGACTGGGACAGCCTTGCTGCAATGGGTTGCGACTTTATTCAAGGTTACTTTATTAGCAGACCCAAGCCCGTTGGTGAAATAAGTGAGTGGTTGAGGAATTATTATGAGCACGGGATGCAACTAGACTGAAGACTAAATCAAAGTAGTTAGTTGACCTTGTTTCGAGAGCTTTTAGAATGCTCTACCTATGATTCAAACTAAGAGATTAAGCCGTTTATATGGTGAAAAACATGCCGTTCGTGAATTGAGCTTTCATGTTCGGCATGGTGAAGTGATGGGGCTTTTGGGACCCAACGGGGCAGGCAAGTCCACAACAATGAAAATGTTAACCTGTTTCCTGCCTCCATCATCAGGTACAGCACGCATAGACGGTATTGATATTCAACAAGATTTGGATGTACGTCGGCGGGTAGGTTATTTGCCAGAGCATGCGCCTTCTTATAACGATTTGAATGTGCATGGACACTTATCATTTATGGGGCGTATGTATGGTGTCCCAGTAGCAACATTAAATGATAAAATCTGTGAGATGAGTGCGGCATGTGGTTTGGAAGGCCGGCTTCATCAGCGTATTGATGAGTTATCCAAGGGTTACCGTCAACGGGTGGGTCTGGCTGCCAGCATGTTACATGATCCTGATTGCCTTATTTTAGATGAACCAACAACAGGGCTCGATCCCAATCAAATGGTTGAAATCCGTCAGCTTATACGTCGCTTGGGTGAGAAAAAAACGGTGCTGCTGTCTTCGCATGTGTTGTCGGAAGTGGATGCTGTATGCGATCGTATGATGATTATAGACAGCGGCGAATTACGCGCGCTTGGCACACGGGATGAGTTGATTGCACTTTCATCATCAGGTTTGCTGCTGCATGTTTGCATGCGTGGTGATGCCGATGCTGTAGTAGCACAAATACATGAGCAGTACGAGGCATGTAAGATAGATTCTCAGGTACTTTCAGGAGATGGTGTAACAAAGCTTATATTTCGACACCCAGATGAGACGATTTCCTTGGCTGAATCGATTTTTACAGCGGTTGTTGCAGTGGGTGGCGTATTACTTGAGATGCATGCACAAGAAACTTCGCTGGAAGATGTCTTTCATCGCATGACGGGAGGCACTTCATGAATATGGCGTACTCCCAAGTCATAAGCTTATGCCGCAAAGAATGGCGCATTGTGATGGATACCCCATTGGGTTATGTGATGGCGGTTGCTTTTTTAATCGTGTGTGGCTTTTTCTTCGAAAGTAATTTATTTCTAATGGGACAAGCCGATATGCGTGCTTGGTTTTCCATTTTATCGTTGTTGCTGATGTTTTTTATTCCCGCCATGGCGATGCGTATGTTGGCAGATGAGAAACGCAGTGGCACATTTGAACTATTGGCGACTATGCCAATCACCACGATGAGTATTGTGTGGGGAAAATATTTGGCATTGTGGCTGCAGATTATGGTGCTTCTCGCGTTGACCTTATTATATCCTTTAACACTGTCATGGCTGGGTGACTTAGATATGGGGCAAGTTTTGGCATCGTATGCAGCAGCTGTCTTATTGGCATCATCGTATGCTGCGGTATGCTTGTATGCTTCGGCGATTACCCGTTATGAAGTTGTGGCATATGTACTTGGTTTTGTCATGTTACTATTGGTGTTTTTGCTTTCAAAGGCAATGCCTACCTTTTCTCCTGGAGTACAGGACTGGATGGTCTTACTAAGTCCGTTATCGCACTATCAGTCGATGTTGCGCGGGTTAATACGTTTATCTGATGTGATGTTCTTTATAACCATGAGTGGTGTATTTTTAACCTTAACATGGTTTGAACTTGAACGTCGAAGGTGGCGTTAATGAGCAAGGGTAATTTGATGGATCAACGTAAAGTGATGCGCCGTTCGGCTTGGATGCGTGTATTGCTTGTGTTGTCACTTGGCATATTGCTTTTCACCCTAGCTAGCCTTTCACATGTGCGTAGTGATTGGACAGAGGATCAAATTTATAGCTTGTCCGACTCAACAAAACAGGTGCTTGATAGCTTGGATGAGCCTTTAATGATTCGAGCTTATATTACATCGGATATGCCGCAGCCTTATGGGCGTTTGCAACGTTTTATTGAAGATATATTGCAATCTTATTATGAGGCAGGGCATGGCAAGGTCGGCTTTGATGTGATGGATCCTGCATCGAATGCCAATGTTTTGGCTTCACTTAAGGCTTTAGATATTCCCAAGGTGCAAGTACAGGTTATAGAAAATGATCGTGCTCAGGTAAAACAGGGGTATTTAGCGATTGTATTGGAATATTTGGATCGTAAAGAAGTCATTTCTGTGTTGCAAAGCGAAGAAGGCTTTGAATATTTGCTAACCAAAAAAATTAAGAAGCTGACTGGCAAAGGTCGTGTAAAGGTAGGTCTAACATCGAGCTTTGGCGCACACACACTGGATGAGTTGCGACGCTTTTCCACATGGATGAAGGATGATTATGAGTTTGTATCATTGGATTTGACGAAAGCAGATGTGCCTGCTGACGTGCGAGCTGTGATTGTGGCAGGTATGACATCGCCGCCATCAAAGCTTTGGCGCTTTCGTTTGGATCAGTTTCGCATGCGTGGAGAAGGTGTTTGGGTCTTGGCAGGTAATGCGAGACCTGCTTTATCAAAGGGTTTTGATGTGCAAGCCGTCGACTCACAAACCAATGACTGGGTGCATGATGATTTAAATGTTTCTGTAGAAACGGGTTTGGTGATGGACAAACGGGCGCAGCGGGTGGTGGTGCGCAATGGCATGTTTCAATCTCAAGTGGATTACCCCTTTGTGCCGAATGTCTTAGATTTGAATGAATCCCATGTGATTACTCGGGATTTGGAATCAGTTTCCATACCGTTTGCATCGCCACTATTGGCAATAGGTGAGAATGCTCAGATATTGATGCAATCATCGCCGTGGACGGCTGTGCAAGGTGGCCCTCCCTTTGATGTTTACCCATTGATGGAAATAGACAAACGCTTTGAAGGCTTACAGACGAAATCACAAGTGCTTGCGTTAGCATTTGAAGGTGCGATGACTTCGGCATTTAAGAGCTTACCACAAGCTATGAAAGGCCCATTGCTAAGGCATGTGGATGCGGGTCGGTTATTGGTTATTGGTTCTCCTGGCATGCTTGATGATGAGTTTATGGATGGTTCGGCACTGGTACTGGCTTTGAATAGTCTGGACTGGTTGAGCCATGATGAAGCTTTGATTGAACTGCGCTCACGCGGGGTGACAGAGCGACCATTGGCAGCATTAAGCCAAAGTGGAAAGTTGGTGTTCAAAATATTATGGCTGTTTGGGTTGCCATTGATGATTTTACTATTTGGATTATGGCGTTGGTGGCGCTTAACTCATTCGTCGGTGAATAGATGAAAAAAGCAGCGTGGGTCGTATTTTTTTTAGTGTTGTTGTGGGCAATATTATGGCTCTGGCAGCAGCCAGCAGCCCAGTCGCAGCGTGTTGATGGGTGGTCAGATATGATTGCAGTGGAAGATATTGTAAAAATGACTATTCAGAAACAGGCTGATAAAAAAATTACTTTAACACTACAGCAAGGAAAGTGGCGCTTGAGCAATGGTGATTTGGCAGTGCAGGATGCTGCGTTGCGATTGCTCGATGATTTAACGGGTATGCAGGTGATTCGGTTGGTGACACGTAAGCATGATTATGATGCTGATTTAGGCTTGCTTCACCGCGGCGTAGAGGTGCGCTGCTTGGATGCACAAGGTGTTGTTTTATTGGATGTAATGGTTGGTAAGCAGGGCAGTGATTTGCTTTCTACCTATGTTCGTCGAGTGGGTGATGATGCTATTGTAGCAGTGGACAAAGCTTTGGTTTGGCAGGTGAGGCGGGGCAGAAAAGCATGGGCATCTGCCGTGAAGGTGAACCCATGACTCAACTTATCTTATTTGATTGCGATGGCACACTCACAGATTCCAATATGGTGATTGTACGCTCTATTCAACAGGCCTTTGAGGATAGTGCTTTAGCTGCACCGAAGACCATGGATGTTTTAGCAGCTTTGGGCATGTCTTTGGATGGTGTGGTTGAAGGTTTGTTGCACAAACAAGGTGATTATTCGCAAAATCTTGTAACCACGATTGCACAAAATTACCGTGAGCATTATGGGGTTTACGAAAAGGATATTAGTCTGTATCCAAAGGTACTGGATGTTTTAAAGGAACTAAAGAAGCGTGGTTATTGGATGGCAGTTGTGACGGGAAAATCCAAAGATGGGTTGGAGCGAGTCTTATCACGCTTTGATTTGGAGGCCTACTTTTATACTTGGCGAACAGCAGATTGTTGTCACTCCAAGCCGCACCCTGCGATGGCATTGGAATGCATGACAGAGTTGGGTGTTGAGGCTGTAAATACAACCTTGGTAGGTGATTCGCATTTTGACATTCAGATGGCAAAGGCTGCGGGGGTGCGTGCTCTGGGGGCTGCATTTGGTTCTGAAAACACACAACTTTTGTATGATGAAGGTGCGGATAAGGTGTTGTATACTTTTGAGGAATTATTGGACTACTTTCCTTAAGAGCATGATAAGATATAATAAGTTATGAGCATAGTAACATTGATGATGTTGTTCGAGCTGTAAGGTAGTCGTGGGTGATTGAATGGATGTTTGATATTTGGGAGAAATGATGAAAAAAATCGTTAAATATAGCTTAAGTGTGTTGGCCATTGTGGTTGTTTTATTATTGCTGGCACCGTTTTTCTTGAATGTGGAAGATTATAAGCAACAAATTGAGCAGCAAGTAGAGGATGCTACAGGTCGCACCTTGAAAATTGGTGGCTTGCAGGCTTCGCTGTTCCCTTGGGTTGGCGTTACACTGGATGATGTTGTTCTGGCAAACCGCCAAGGTTTTTCAAAACACGATTTTTTAAAGGTGAAGCACCTTGATGTGCAAGTGGCCTTTTTGCCGTTATTAAGCCAGACATTAGAAATTGCTCGCTTTAATCTTGAGTCGCCAGAAATTTTCATGGAACGTAATGCCAAAGGTGAAGGTAACTGGGAAGATTTGTTGCCTGCTTCATCAGAATCAATGACTGCTGTTGCCGCAACGCCAAAAGAAGCTCCTACAGCAGTTGCCGAAGATGAAAAGGATTCCATTCTGGCTGCCTTTAGTGCGGAATCACTACAACTTCATGATGGTAAACTTATTTGGCAGGATGCACAGTCAGATGTACGGATAGCGTTGACGGATGTGCAGGTACAGTTGGATGATGTGCAGTTAGAACGCCCTATTCAAGCAAAGGTTTCGGCTCGTCTGAATGATGATAAGATTGATATGGATGCCCAGCTTGGCCCCGTGGGTGACCTGGCATCGTTAGATGTGAACAAGTTGCCTATCCAGCTATCTATTAGGAGTGATGCGATTCGGTTGAAATCCTTTGCAACATGGATCAGTTCTTTTCCTGAAAAATTGGGTGACCTAAATAAGGCTAGCATGATGTTGAATGTGCAGTTGGAGCAGCGCCCTGATGGTGTTCGTTCATTGGCTGGTGAGGGAGCACTGTTGGCAGCTATGAATATCGGATTGGACTGGAAAGTGGAAATGCCAAATGTGAATGCTTTGCGCTTGAATCATGTGGGCATTGCAATCAATGATAAACCTTTGTTTGCGATACAAGGTGATATAAAACAGTTGCGTAAATCACCACGTTATACGTTACGTATTCAGGGTGAAAATATGCAACGTACATGGTTGACGAGCCTACTGCCAGAGCTGAATCAAATGTATGCCGCACACCCTTCTCCATGGAGCACATTGAAAGTAGGGGCTTCACTTGCAGGGACGACAGAGCGTGTGGACTTACGAGATATGCAACTGCTCTTAGATGGTGAAATTGTGCAATTATCGGGCAGTGTAGGTTTTGCAAAGGCTCCTAATATTCGTTTGCGTTTGGCTGCTAAAACGCTGCACCTTGACCCTTGGTTGCCACAGCCAGCAGAGGCTCCTACGAATAAGACTGCTACTAGCAAAATATCAACAAGCGCAAATACATCAGGGGCGAAGACAAGTGCATCAACTAAAGCTGCTGTTGAACCAGACTTGCGTTTTTTAAAATCTTGGCGTGTATCAACGCAGCTACAAGTTGAACAATTATTTATGCGTGGCTTGGAGTTAGGCCATTTGAGAGGAACGTTAAAGGGTGAGCGTGGTATCTTTAAACTTGCCCCATTGGGCTTTGATTTGGCAGGAGGGCAGGTTCGCGAGACGGCTAGCTTGAATGTTAACCGCTATCCTGCGACCTGGACGGAATCTATTCATATTTCAGGGTTAAAATTAAAACCAGTACTAAAAGCAGTGGCAGACACGGACTTATTAGATGGAACCATGCAGCTGGATACCAATTTGAAGGCAACTGGTCTACTGCCGAAGGCAGCGATGGCCTCTTTGAATGGTAGTGGGCAATTATTATTGCAGAATGGTCGCGTAAAAGGCTTTGATATTGCAGGCGCATTGCGCAATTTATCTTCGCTTGGCACGAAAACATCGGGTGGTGGGCAATATACTGATTTTGCGCAACTGCAAGCGAGCTTTAAAATTCGTAAAGGTATTGCAACAAATAACGATTTATTTATGGCATCACCGTTGTTTCGTTTAACGGGTAAAGGAGTTGTGAATTTACCTAACTCAACCCTTGATTACCATGTGCGGCCCAAGTTGGTGGGTTCATTGGTAGGGCAAGGTGACACCATCACTGTGCGTAAAGGCTTGTCTGTACCGTTGCATATATACGGACCATTTTCATCACCGAGTATTAAACCTGAATTGGATGCGAAGTCATTGCTTGAAAATGCAGGTGGCGTCATGGGTAGTGGCGCTGGTGGCGTGGGTGGCATATTAGAGGGTGTGGGAGGTCTACTGGGCGGTAAAAAAGAGCAGCCTGCTAAGAACCAGCCTGCGAACTCACAACCCGCTGAGGCTAAGCCGAAAGCGCAGCCTCCTACACCAGAGCAACTAATACAGAAGGGTATTAAAGGGCTAATGGGGTTTTAAGGGGTAGTAGAAAATGTTTGAACATTTAAGGATGCATCCAGATCGCCCTCAAATTCGTCAGATTCGTAGGGCTGTGGATACCTTGCGTCAGGGCGGCTTTGCGATTGTTCCCACAGAAACAACCTATGCCATGATGATATTGCCAGAAGCGTTGAAGGCACAGGATAGCGTGCGCCAATTGCGTCAGTTGGATGAGAAGCACTTGTGGTCATTGGTGGTGTCTGATTTATCGCAAGCATCGAATTATGTAAGCATGGATAATCAAGCGCATCGAATATTAAAGCGTTGTTTGCCAGGGCCGTATACGTTTATTTTACCTGCAACGGGAAGGCTGCCCAAGCGGGTGTTTGGTAAGCGTAAAGATATTGGCATACGCATGCCCAGCCATACAGTATGTTCAATGTTGCTGGATGAATTGGGAGAGCCTTTATTAGCGACTTCCATGCAGTTTGCAGATGAAGCGTATATCTCAACGGACCCAGAGGACATAGAAGCCCGCTGCAAACATTTGCATGCAGTGTTGATGGATGCGGGGTGGGGCGGTATGACGCCTACCACGGTTGTAGATTTGTGTGATGATGGGGATATAAATGTGCTGCGCTCAGGTGCGGGTGAGTGGCCATGTTAAATTGTAAAACGCAGAAGTTTACTTATGTGATGATAGGGAGAAAAAAGTGACAAAAGAAGGTGTGATAGAACACGAGTTTTCTACAGAGATGACAGCAGCAGAACGCAAGGGTGCAGCTTCATTGGCGAGTATTTTTGGGCTGCGTATGATGGGGCTGTTTTTAATTCTCCCTGTATTTTCAACGTATGCACATGGTTTGGATGGAGCGCTAGAGAATCCCGCATTGGTTGGTATTGCGCTGGGAGCTTACGGGTTGACTCAGGCCTTGTTGCAAATTCCTTTTGGTATGATGTCAGATCGCTTTGGTCGTAAACCTGTGATTGCGGCGGGGATGGTTTTATTTGCGATTGGTAGTGTGATTGCTGCCATGGCAACATCCATTGAAGGTGTATTACTGGGGCGTGTGATTCAGGGCTCTGGTGCAGTGGCAGCAGCAGTGATTGCTTTGGCGGCGGATTTAACCCGTGATGAGCACCGCACAAAAGCCATGGCTACGATTGGCATCACCATTGGTGTTTCGTTTGCGATTTCGATGGTTTTGGGGCCACTATTG
>Ga0316202_10001516_pt1 | contig 17914 bp, 13 predicted proteins | sample 3monrhotite_MG_FD_204934 | JGI IMG/M metagenome (GOLD analysis project Ga0316202, IMG submission 204934) | Microbial mat bacterial communities from mineral coupon in-situ incubated in ocean water Damariscotta River, Maine, United States -... | ecosystem: Environmental > Aquatic > Marine >... | reverse complement strand
TTAGGCCAAGGAGTGCTAGATGAAATCTTAGGGCGTGCCTTTGATGAAAATTCTGATCATGCCGGCAGTGTTTGGCGTTGTAATGAAACAGGAAGGCCAGCTTGTACTGCTCAAGCTTCATTTGGCGCAGATAATGGTGAAAGTAGTCGCGATTTATTTGATGATGTCGATGATTATGATGGCTTTAACAGCAAAGTTAATTCGACCAATCAAAATTTAGATAAAGGTTATAATAGTTTTCAAATAGCCGTTAGTGTTATTTACGACGGCACAGCGTTGGGGTTAGCAAATACGCTTGCCAAACGTGTTACTGTAACTATTACTACACCATTAGGCACCGCAGTTGAATTTACTGGCTACAAGAGTAACTTTTAATGAGATTTGCTAAACGTTTAAGGTTAATTGATAAAAGCAAACGTCAACAAGGCTTTACCTTAGTTGAACTCGTTATTGTTATTGTTTTATTAGGGATTATGGCTACAGGCGTAACAAGCTTTATTAGTTTAAGTACACAAACCTACGTGAATGTTGCTGATCGAGATGAATTAATTGCCAGTGCACGTTTTGCCGTAGAGCGATTAAATAGAGAGCTTCGTAATGCTGTGCCGAATAGTGTGAGGGTAAAAAACCAAAGTGGTTTTAATTGTATTGAGTTTGTTCCAACGATAGCTAGCACGGTATATGTTGATATACCTGTGGCTCCTGAGGGCGCAAAAACTACATTGAGCGTTATTCCTTTTCAAGGGAAAGACGGTAATGATTATCAATGTACGGGGAGCTGTAATGATGTAGTGATTGTTTATCCTGTTTATGATACCGAGATTTATTCTGATCCAACAGATAACGTAGGTAAAATGTTTGGCTTAAAAGCGGTTACTCAAACTAGTGCTACATTGTGGACATTAACGTTAGATCATTTAGCCGGGGATTTATTTGACGCAGATTCACCAACTAAGCGAATGTATATAGCAAAAAGCCCCGTAACTTATTGTACTTTTTCTAATTCATTATATCGGTTTGATAATTATACTATTGATAACGGCGTTTATATTTTTCCTCCGGTTTTGCCTGTGTTAATGGCTGAAAATTTAACTGTGGTAGATGTTCCTTTTATTGTGCAGCATTCAACATTACAACGAAATTCTCAAGTACAAGTTAAGCTACACTTTTTATTAAATGATGAAAATATTGTTTTTAATAATGATATTCATTTAGCTAATACTCCTTGAGTGTTAGATTTTTTTACACTATTTATTTTTGCAAAATATAAAAATACACAAACACATTGATTTTAAAGTGTTTTATTTTGTTGGTTTGTTTTTTGCTTGTAGTTAAGTTATTACCATGCTGTATCAATTAAAGAGAGTATTATGTTGAAATTGGTTAAGTTTTTATTCTTAATGACAACATTAAGTGTTTCATTTTTTTCTTCTGCAGGTTTAATTACGCCTAAAGCCGCACCTTTAGCGCAAAATACGTATGTTAGCTACGGTGGTTATGATTGGACTTGGGCTTCTACATATAATGTTCAATTTTATTTTTGTGATCCAAAAAGTGACAATAGCACTAATAATTATGATAACTACCTAACGAGCGTTTATTCGAGTAGCGGTAGTGCATGTAATACTGATATTTCAAATCAGTTAATGTCAGCAGATTATCATCAAGGGTGGTCATTCTTTGAGGATTTATTTATTAATACTAACATTAATGATTACATTACTGGTTTAGCAACACAAAATGGAATTTTACTGCAAGATTTTTTTAAGGATGGAAATGGTAATAAAGTTCAATCATTTGACTATTGGAATACATCAATAAATACGACGAGTGGTTTTAATAGTCCTTTTGCTAGTGATTGGCGCAATAAAAGCAGAGCTGCTGTTTCATTTTTTTCAGATCCATCTGCATTCGCTAATACTATTTATGTTCGTAAATCTCAACCAGTGCCAGAACCATCAACTATTTTTATTTTAGCTATTGGTCTTTTGGGCTTAAGTGCTCGCTTGAGAAAAAGCTAAAAATAGCGCGTAAATATGCGTTAATCGATATGTTTATCTCCAGCATTAGACCTCGCAATAGCGAGGTTTTTTGCTTTTAAGTATTAATAAAACTTTCCCATAAATATAATTTAATTGCATATTTAAAGGGTTAGCGTTACCTTGGCAGGTACAAGTTTATTAACGTATGCAATACTTGGATGAGTGATAAAAGTAATTTAAACAATAGCCATAATATAGCAGCACAATTAATGCTCTCTACCCAATTAAATACAGCTAAAAGAAAAGTTGCAACTAAGCAACGCGGTAGTGCTTTAGTTATGGCGGTTTTTGTGATGGTGGTTATTTCGTTACTTGGCGCTACGATGATGGAACTACTTTCTACTAGTAGTGAAGGTGTTGCCCAAGAAGTGCTGGGTACACGCGCATTAGCGGCCGCTAATTCTGGCATGCAAGGACAATTACAAAAACTCTTTCCGCTAAATGGTGCTGCACCTAATTTTACTTGTCCTGCTGTACCTAGTTTACCATCGACATCGCCGCCCTATAATTTTTCCAATATTACTGGTTTAAAAAATTGTTCAGCGATTGTTACTTGCAGTAATTATGTTACCGGTAACGATGGCACTAAATATTATCGTTTAAAAAGTATTGGAAATTGTGGCTCTGGGTCTATGGTGGCAACTAGCGATAACATTGTACTTAGTAGCCGTACAGTGCAAGTTGAAGCGAGGAGCTTGTAATGTTTACTCGTTTTACCGCTTTTTGGTTTTTATTAGTTATTTCTTTTTATTCTCAAATCGCTCTTGCTGCGTCGTGTAGTGCTGTATTTCCTTCGGCATTGCAAAGTAATCAATTAGGGTCGGGTAACGAGCTAACTAATATCCCAGTTAACAATTCAACCAATAATTTAACCGCGGGTACGGTGCTTCCTCGTGGTAATAATTTTTATTTAGGCTCGGCTTTGGGCAATAGAGATAGTATCTCTGTTGGGGCTATAACAGGGAGTGAAATAACAGCAAGGCTTTACTTTAGTTCAAGTGTTTCTTGGCAAAATGTTAAAATTAATGAATTTGGTAACCCTGAAGACTTAATCATTATTGTTGATGGTGCTTTGCACCTTACGGGAGGCAATACTGTAATCAATGCTATTATTTATGTTAAAGGGGCGGCTGATAGCAATACGATTACAGGCAATATAACCATAAATGGCTCGTTTACTGATTTAGGTGCAACATCTATTACCCATGCGAGTATAAATTATCAACAAAGTTATATAAATAATGCTGATTTTAATGGCATGTGTACGGGAGCTTTGCCTGTTGTTCCTTTGGCAAATTATCAGTTTGATGAATGTGCATATACAGGCAGTGGTAATGAAGTAGTAGATCAAACCACCATTTATTCTGGTACTAGCCATGGCGGGGTAAATACTAGCGATGTTAGCAAAATTGGCCGATCGCTTAATTTGCTTGATTATACTGATCATGTCGAAACGTCGATACCTTTACCAGCATCATATAGTGTTTCTGCGTGGTTTAAAAAACCAACCTCAACGTCTAATAGCCAATATTTTGTTCTTGGTGCAATGGGGACTGGGGGTGATTTACTTTATCTAGACCGGCTTAATGGCTGGAGATGGGGTGTGTACAATGGAGCAAGTAATATTGATGGTAGTTATTCGTTTGCTAGTTTAGACAGTAATTGGCACCATTTAACATTAGTTTATCAAAGCAATGTAACTAAACTTTATATTGATGGCGTTTATACAGACTCAGTAAATACCACACCTTCAGGAACACTTAAATATATTGGTACGTCTTTTGATGGTGTTAATACGACTAGCGCTCAGGGGTTTAGAGCGCCATTAGACGAGTTTATTGTTTATAATAATGCGCTATTAGCTACTCAGGTACAGTCTATTTATAACAGCCAAAGCATAGGTAATAATTATGATGGTAGTCAACGAGCTATAATAAGCTGTGCTACATTAATTGCTAATTTTAGGCTGGATGAATGTGTTTATACCGGTGCAGCCAATGAGGTAATTGATCAATTAGGCAGCTATGCGGCAACAAGCTTTAGTGGTGTCGATACTTTTGCTTCAGGTAAAATAGAACGAGCAAGTAATTTCAGTAATTATAGTCATCACCTTGAAACGTCGATATTGTTACCAACAAAATATAGTGTAAGTGCATGGGTTAAAAAACCAACCTCAACTACAGATAGTCGCTATTTTATTTTAGGCTCAATGCAAGCGGGCGGTGATTTACTGTATTTAGATCGTAATAATAGCTGGCGTTGGGGCGTGTACAACGGAACTAGTAGTATTGATGGTAGTTATTCATTTGCTAGCTTAGACAGTAATTGGCACCATTTGGCATTGGTATATCAAAATAATGAGACTAAATTATATGTTGACGGCGTTTTTGTTGATTCAATAAATACTATGCCCTCAGGAATATTAAAATATATAGGAACATCATTTGATAGTATAGGTACGGTTAATGCTCAGGGTTTTCGTGCACCTATAGATGAATTTATGGTTTATTCTGGTGTGTTATCTTCTTCAGAAATAAGCACTATATACACAAATCAATTAGCTGGAAATAATCATGATGGTTCAACAAGAGCAGCGGTTAGCTGTACAATTAATATTGATCACTATCAAATAGAACACGATGGTAATGGCCTAACTTGTAGTGCTGAACCAGTAATAATAAAGGCATGTACTGATAACCTTTGTAATACTTTAAGTACTGATGCGGTAACGTTAGATTTTCAAGGAAATGGTACAACAATTAGTTCTCCAACCTTTACTGGCTCAACAACGGTTAATTTTAATCACACTGTGGCTGAAACCTTAACCTTGTCTGTAGCGAATCCAACTATTACGCCAACGAATGCTCTGGTGTGTAATAATGGTAGCACGACGAGTTGCGATATGGTTTTTGCTGATACAGGATTCAGGTTTTTGGTCGATGGTGCGGTAGGTAATATTCCAACCCAGTTGTCGGGAAAACCCTCTAATACTGGATATCACAGTGCGAGTTTGGCTTTACAAGCAATTAAAACAAATTCTGTTACGGGAGCATGTGAAGCAGCATTAACAAGTAATGTCGTGGTTGAATTGGCTGCAAAATGTACTAATCCAACAACGTGTGCAGGACAGGCTGTTAATGTGAACGGCACCAACATAGCAACGTTGGACAATACTGCTAGTTTAACGTATACCAATATTAATTTTGATTTTGGTTCCAATACTACTAATTCTGCTGGATTTACATTTACTTACCCTGATGCAGGTCGAGTACAGTTTTATGCTCGCTATAATATACCTGTAAATGGCTTACCATCAGGTAATTTTATGAGTGGTACTAGTAATGGTTTTGTCGTGCGACCACTAGGTTTTTATGTTGATGTTGTGGGTAATACAGCAGCGCAAACTGCCACGCAAGGAGTGTTTAAAAAAGCGGGTCAAGCATTTACTACCACAATAAAAGCTATGCAATGGCAATCTGGTGATGATACGAATAACGATGCTAAACCAGATTCTAATGCCTTACTAAGCAATAATATAGCCACCCCAAATTTTGGTAATGAACTTGCTGCAGAAAGTGTTGTGATAAGCAACAGCTTAGTTGCTCCTACCGGTGGAAATAACCCAGCGCTTAACAATAACATTTTTTCTAGTTTTATCGCGGGTGTTGCCACAAAAAGCAATTTGTCTTGGAATGAAGTTGGTATTTTAAAATTTGATGCAAACCTTGCTGACAACCAATACATTGGCACTAGTGATATTATTAATACGGTACCTTATGTTGGCCGTTTTATTCCTGATCATTTTACGCAAACAGTGGTAACTCAAGGGAGGCTAACAGGCACTTGTGGCGCTGGTAGTTGGGTTTATAGCGGTCAAAAAGATGAAGCCACCCAACTTGAAGGTGCAATTAGCTATGCTACTGAACCAAAATTGCAGATCACCGCTTATAATGCAAATGGCAGTACTGTTAGTGATATAACACAAAACTACACCACTACTGGTGGTGAGGGCTTTATGCGTTTGTTAAATACCGGCATAAGCATGACCACACCCACGACTGATTTAAATCAAGCGGGTGTTACAACCACTACAACGTTGACTGGAACTATAGACGCAGGAACATTAGTACAGTCAAGCGCTGGCGTGCTAGATTATACCTTAGCGCCTACGGATGATTTTACTTACAGCCATGATGCCAATGCTAAAATTAACCCTTATCAAGCTGAAATTCCATTGGCTGTTGCTAGTATTACCGATCAAGATGGTGTAATCGCTACCTCTACTGAACAAGCAGTACCAACGGGTGTTGAAATACGTTTTGGTAGAATGGTATTAGCGAATAGCTTTGGTCCAGAAACGGCAAATTTAGCACAGCCCTTATCCGTGGAGTATTGGAATAATGGTAATTTTGTTATCAATATTGATGATAATTGCAGTAGCTTTGATTCAGCGAAAGTTAGTTTATCAAATATTAGTTTGGTGCCTAATGGCTTAGCGGCAGTTGTTTCAGGTTTGTTTGTCAAGGGTGTTGATTCAACCATTGAACTCAAAGCAACCGGTGCAGGTAATCAAGGTCAAATTGGCGTCAGCTATAGTACTTTTCCATGGTTACAATACGATTGGAATAAAGATAGTGTGCATAATAATAACCCAGACGCGGTAGCAACCTTTGGCTTATTTCGCGGTAACGATCGCGTTATTTACTGGCGAGAAGTTAATAATTAATAAAAAGTGATATTTTTGTGACTTTTTTAGTGGTTTTTACTCAATCTAATAGCAAAGTTAATCCATACTCGGGTATGATTAGCAGATCTATAAAAGAAATAAATTTAATACATTAAAATTTACGGCTTACTTCAGTTCTTCGCGCAATAATTTACAGTGCAAAAACAATGAGCGGTAACTAGGTAAATCCCCAATGCGGATTTAATACATTTTTACAGGATATATCGAATCTATGTTTAAAAAATTACGTGGTATGTTTTCCAATGACCTATCTATCGATTTAGGTACTGCCAACACCCTTATTTATGTAAAAGATCAAGGTATTGTGTTAAACGAACCTTCAGTGGTTGCTATTCGTCAAGACCGTGCTGGTGGCTCTAAAAGTGTTGCTGCCGTAGGTACTGCAGCTAAACAAATGTTAGGTAGAACGCCGGGTAATATTGAAGCTATTCGTCCAATGAAAGATGGCGTTATTGCTAACTTTTTTGTCACTGAAAAAATGCTACAATATTTTATTAAACAAGTGCATAGTAATAATTTCTTACGTCCAAGTCCGCGTGTTTTAGTGTGTGTGCCTTGTGGTTCAACTCAAGTTGAACGTCGCGCTATTCGCGAATCTGCACTCGGTGCTGGTGCACGAGAAGTTTACTTAATTGATGAACCAATGGCGGCTGCCATTGGTGCAGATATGCCTGTATCAGAAGCAACGGGTTCAATGGTGGTCGATATTGGTGGTGGTACAACCGAAGTGGGCATTATTTCATTAAATGGTATTGTTTATTCTTCGTCAGTACGCATTGGTGGTGACAAATTTGATGAAGCGATTATCAATTATGTACGTCGTAATTTCGGTAGTTTAATTGGTGAAGCAACAGCGGAACGCATTAAGCATGAAATTGGTTCCGCCTATCCAGGTGAAGAATTAGTGGAGCTTGAGGTGCGAGGTCGAAACTTAGCCGAAGGTGTTCCTCGTAGCTTTACCCTAAACAGCAATGAAATATTAGAAGCATTACAAGAACCATTAACGGGTATTGTTAGTGCGATTATGGTGGCATTAGAACAATCACCACCAGAGCTTGCTTCCGATATTTCTGAACGCGGCATGGTACTAACCGGTGGTGGTGCGCTGTTAAAAGATTTAGACCGTTTACTCATGGAAGAAACCGGTATTCCGGTTGTTGTTGCTGATGACCCACTTACTTGTGTTGCGTTAGGTGGTGGTAAAGCGTTAGAAATGATTGATATGCATGGTGGGGATTTATTCTCATACGAGTAAATAACCTTTTCATTTTTCGCTTCATGAAGTTGTGTTGATAATGTCATTCTGAAGTTGTTTCAGGATCTTAGGTTTTTAATTTTTTAGGTGATTTTCATTGGAACCTATCTTTAATAATGAAGCAACACCACAGTATCGACTTGTGTTAGTGTTGCTTTTTTCTGCATCACTTATTTTTTTTGATCACCATCTGGGAAGTTTTGATACGGTCAGAGGCTATTTGCAATCGTTAGTTAGCCCGTTGCAATACATGGCAAACACACCGAAACAAATAATGACATGGACATCAGAAAATCTTACCTCTCGTAAGCATTTAGTTACTGAGAATCAACAATATAAAATTAATGAACTTAAGTTAACAGAACAATTATTAGAGCTCGATATTGTTAAGCAAGAAAACAAACGTTTACGCTTATTGCTTGCTTCACCATTACGTTCAAATATAAAAAAAATGGTTGCTGAAATTATTTCAGTTAATAACGATCCTTATAGTCATCAAATAGTTATAAACCGTGGCGCTAACGATGATGTTTATGAAGGACAACCCGTTGTTGATGATCAAGGTATTGTTGGACAAATCTTACATGTAGGTACTACATCAAGCCGAGTGTTATTAATTACAGATTTAAGCCATGCTATTCCGGTGAGAGTTAAACGTAATGGTGTGCGATTAGTCGCAACGGGATCTGGGCGTTTAGATCGACTCACCAATAATTTTGTTCCACACAGTACGGATATTCACACTGGCGATTTATTGGTTACCTCTGGGTTGGGAGGGAAGTTTCCTGAAGATTATCCGGTATCAAGAGTATTGTCTGTACGCCAAGATGAATCTCGTCCTTTTGCTCGAGTTATTAGTGAACCTATTGCCAAGATAGACAGAATAAGATATCTACTATTGTTATGGCCGAAGAAAGAACATAGTGTATTTTCATCAAAACCTAGCGTTATTAAAAAACCGTCAACTGAAAAAACATTACAGGACAATCCCTAATGTTCGCTAATAATGGTGTTATGATTTTATTTACTTTGTTGTTGGCCTTAATGTTAACAATAATGCCAATGCCTATTACGGTAGACAATTTTCGCCCAGACTGGGTTTTAATTGTCACCATATATTGGAGTATGGCTTTACCAAATAAAGTGAATATTTTTACTGCATGGATTTTAGGTTTTATTATTGATGTACTACTCGGTTCTGTTTTAGGTGTACATGCCGCAGCAATGGCGATAGTAGTATATATATCAGCGGCTAATTATCAAAAAATACGCAATTTTTCATTATGGCAACAAGCGCTAATTGTTGGAGTACTGGCAGCTCTGTATAATTTGCTTACCTTTTGGATGGAGCATTTTTTAACCCAAGTACCTTTTTTAATTAGCTACTTGTATCCGGTGTTAACAACGCTTGTAGTTTGGCCTTGGGCTTTTTTGTTATTGAGAAAAATTCGTCGTCATTTTGCTATTCATTAACATAAGTATATTAATATGAACCATTTATTAATACTCGCCTCTAAGTCTCCGAGACGGCGACAATTGCTTCAACAATTAGGATATCAATTTTATTGCGAAAATGCAGATATTGACGAAAGTGTTTTGCCATTAGAGAACGCTGAAGATTATGTACAACGTGTCGCAATAACCAAAGCGAAAACCGTTGCGGGCTCTTTAGATAAAACGGTTACGGGATCGTTAAATCAAATTGTATTAGCTGCTGATACAAGCGTGGTCGTTGACGGTGTTATTTTAGGTAAGCCGCTAAATTTTGACGATTGTCAGCGTATGTTAATGCTATTATCAAATCGTCAGCATCAGGTATTAACCGCAATTGCAGCGATTCAACAAAATAATTTGAAAACCAAGCTGATTACTACCAATGTAATATTTAAAGCTTTGTCAAATCAGGAAATAAGGCAATATTGGCAAACAGGCGAACCACAAGATAAAGCGGGTAGTTATGGTATTCAGGGAATTGCAGGCCAATTTGTTAAAAGTATTCAAGGTAGTTATTCAGCTGTTGTTGGTCTACCGCTATATGAAACTGTAGGTATTTTGTCAGAATTTGGCTTACAAAATACTATGAACAATAGTTTTAAATAAATCTATTAACTAAAGAAGTATAAGTAATGATTAGTGGTGAATTATTAATTAACGTAACCCCAAGTGAAACACGTGTGGCACTAATTGAAAATGGTATGCTGCAGGAGGTTCATATTGAACGTGAAGCCAAACGAGGTTTGGTTGGTAATATTTATTTAGGAAAAATCATTAGGGTATTACCGGGAATGCAGGCAGCATTTGTTGATATAAATTTGGACAAAGCCGCATTTTTACACGCCTCAGATATTAATTCAAAATTATTATTGAACACTGACTCAACAGAAAAAGATTATAAATCGTCTAAAAATACAGAGCAAACACCCGATATTCAAAGTTTAGTTCACGAAGGGCAACATATAATGGTGCAAGTGGTAAAGGATCCACTTGGTACCAAAGGCGCACGTTTAACCACAGATCTCACCATACCGTCACGTTATTTAGTTTTAATACCCAATGCTAGTCACGCAGGAATTTCACAACGCATAGATGATGCTAAAGAACGTGAACGATTAAAAAAAATAGTGAGTCCTTATTGTGATGAAAATCATGGTTTTATCGTTAGAACCGCAGCCGAAGGTGCTGGTGAATTAGAACTAAAGCATGATGCTGAATTTTTAAGGCGAGTCTGGGCAAAAGTACACGAGCGTAAACAACGCAAACAAACCAAACTAGCCATATATCAAGATCTTTCGCTTGCGTTTAGAATGTTAAGAGATTTTGTTGGTATTGAACTTGAGCGTATTCGCGTTGATTCGAAATTAACCTTTGATCAGTTGCTCGAATTTACTAATGAATTTACTCCTCATTTTACTCCTGTGCTTGAGTATTATCCGGGTGAACGACCAATTTTTGATATCTTTGATGTAGAAGCTGAAATTCAGCGCGCATTGCACCGTAAAATTGTATTAAAGTCTGGTGGGTATTTAATCATTGATCAAACAGAAGCTATGACGACCGTAGATATTAATACTGGGGCATTTGTTGGGCATCGTAATTTAGAAGAAACTATATTTAATACTAATATTGAAGCAACTCAATCTGTTGCACGTCAATTACGTTTGAGAAACCTTGGTGGTATTATCATTATAGATTTTATTGATATGATCAACGAAGACCACAAAAATAGAGTGTTGCATAGCTTAGAAACTGCATTAGCCAAAGATAATGTAAAATTTAATATTCATGGTTTTTCACCATTAGGTTTGGTGGAAATGACGCGTAAAAGAACGCGAGAAAGTTTAGAGCATATTTTGTGTGCAGAATGCCCTACATGTTCAGGTAGAGGTTATTTAAAAACTGTTGAGACAGTATGTTTTGAAATACTTCGAGAAATTGTTAGGGTAAATCGAGCTCATGATGCGGATAAGTTCATTGTTTATTCATCATCGTTAGTGAGTGAAGCATTAATTAATGACGAATTTCATAATTTAGCCGAATTAGAGGTTTTTATTGGTAAGCAAATTAAAATTCAAACAGAAGCCATGTATAATCAGGAACAATTTGATGTGGTAATGATGTAATGAATTTTATTCGTTGCAGAAAGTATAAAAGAGAATAAATGAGCGTATCTAAACTATTAAATAGCTGCATAAATAAGCTTTATAAAGTACTGGCAATTACGTTGGTACTTTTGGCTGTTAGTGTTAGTGGTTTACGTTTAATGCTCCCTTATGCAGAAAATTATCGTTTAAATTTACAAAACTACATTAATCAAAATTATCAACTTAATTTAGTTATCGGCAGTTTAGATGCTGGATGGCGTAAATTAGGGCCAAGTTTAGTCGCTAAAAATGTTAGTTTATTGCAAACTGAACAAGCCAGTATTTTTATTAAGCGCATTGATTTAAGTATTGATTTTTGGGCAAGTATTCAAGCACGCCAATTTATCACTAATGATTTTACCTTATCAGGCACTAAAATATTTATTGATAAAAACGCTCTTGAAAAAGACTCTAAGCTAAATATTTCTGCTACACCACTCCCGTCGCATAAGCAACAAACGAATAAAGGTACTATTGATCGGGTTGTTGAATTATTTCTTACTCAAATTGATCACTTCTCAGTAAGAGAAAGTCAAATGGTGGTTAAGCATTCGGAAAATAAGTACCATAATATTTCGATAAATCAACTAGCGTGGAAAAATACAGCCAATCGACATAGCGCACAAGGTGATGTGGTTTTTGGCAATTTAAGTGCAAAAAATCTTAAATTACAATTAAATTTAACTGGAAATAAGCAACAAGAGCTTGCCGGTACAGTGTATTTAGAAGGTAATAATTTAGATATTACTCCATGGCTTGAACAAGTCATAAAAATTGACAATGAGCAAACCGATTCGTCAATTAGTTTTAAATCTTGGTTGTCCTTGAAAGATGGTAGTGCAGAGAAACTTCAAGTGCAGTTGGGTGATAATCAAATCAATTGGCGTTATCAGAATAGAGAACATCGATTAAGCTTGTTAAAAGGGCAATTGCTCACTAATTTTTTTGGTAATCTCAATCAATTTCAATTACGTAGTTCCCCTTTGATTTTTAAGTTAGATCAACAAGAATGGCAGCCAATTACTGTTCAAGCAAGCAATAGGCAAAATTTATTTACCAGTTATTTTTCAGGCATACAATTACAATATATAACGCCTTTAGTGCCGCTTTTAGTTGATGACAAGATATTACTTAAACAAGTTGGTGAATTAGATCCAACAGGGGATCTAAGTGATGTTTTTATACAAAGCCATCAGGGAAAATTCAACGTTTCTGCACAATTTAACAATATTTCTTTAAGCTATAGCCGAGGTCTTCCTGGTATTGAACATTTATCGGGAAGTTTTTTAGTCGCGGATAATCGTATACAACTGTCAGTAAAGGCTAAACATGGGAAATTAGATTTTAAGAAGCACTTTAGTAGAGCGTTACCTTATCAATATTTATCCGCGGTAATCGAAGGTAAAGTTGATCAAGATGGTTGGCGATTTGGTAGTGAAAATTTAATATTCAATTCAGCAGAATTAGAGCTTCAAGGTGGCTTTGGCGTAAATATACCAAAGGATGGTTTAGCCAGTTTATCTTTATTTGCCAATGTAAATGATATCAAAGCAACAAATGCGCAATATTATTTTCCACATTTATTAATGGGGAAAAATTTAGTAACGTATTTAAATAAGGGACTTATTAAAGGAGATATTTCACAAGTAAAAGTGCTTTTTAACGGTGCATTAGAGAAGTTTCCGTTTAAAGATAATGAGGGTATTTTTACTGTTGATGCAGAGTTAACTAACAGTACGTTTATGTTTGATAGTCAGTGGCCAGCAATTAAAAAATTTAATGCAAATTTAAATTTCACTAATAATAGTATGTTAATTACGGGACACTCAGGGGATTTATTAGGTGTTGATGTTCGCGGTGTGAAAGCTAATATAGCCGACTTGAGTGATAAGCAATTACTTAAAATTAATGCAAATATTAACAATGCTCAACCCGAAGTTGTACAAGCTTTAATAGCCCAAAGTCCATTAAAAAATAGCGTTGGTAAAACGCTTGAATTTATTACGTTACATGATGTTATTAATGGCCAGTTCTCTTTAAATATTCCGTTAAACTCTCCTGAAAAAACGATTGCAGCAGGTCTTATTAACTTTCATAACAATCAAATAACACTAAAAGAGCCAATGATGTTTTTTGATAAAGTGAATGGTCAATTAAGCTTTGAAAATGATAAATTAAATACTAAAAATTTACAGGTAAATTGGCTTGGTATGCCAATGAAATTAGCGTTAAATACGCATAATAATCAAGGTCATTATCAAACAGATATAACTATAGATGCTGACTGGGCTGAAAAACAATGGCAAGCTCAAGTCCCCAGTTTATTGCAAGCGTATGCACAGGGTAATTTAGTTTGGCATGGCGATTTGAGTTTACTTACCCCTGAAAAAGGTGCTTTTTCATATCAGTTAAAAATTGACTCAAACCTGCAAGGTATTCAATTTAATTTGCCGACACCTTACGCAAAAACATTCAATGAAAAAATGTCGTTAATGGTTAATGTTAATGGCGGTTTACAGCAATCAATAATCGATACTAAAATTGGTGATAAATTTAATTTTTATGGTGTTTTGGCGCATCAAAATGCAAGTTTTTCTCGTGCTCATTTATTACTTGGTAATGAGCAAATGCTTTTACCTATGGATGGTTTTTATATTACCACTAATATTGAAGAAGCCGACTTTAGTCAGTGGCAGCCATTAGTTTCTAATATTATCGGTAGTGTGGAAAAATACTCTACACAAAAAGAAACATCAACTGACGCACTACTTCCTGTTCCTGAACGTATTAGAGGAACCATAAAAAATCTTGATGTTTATGGGCAAAAGCTATCCAATGTTTCGTTCAATTTGTTTGATAAAATGCAGTGGTGGTTATTACAACTTAATGCTAAAGAAGTGCGAAGCCAAATTAAAATTTATCCTGATTGGCTTAAGCAAGGTATAGACGTTGATGCTGATTTTTTGCATCTTAACCTTGATGATGAAGTACCGCTTCAAATAGCAATAGGTAAGCCTACTATTTCACATGTTGAAGATAAAATAATCATGCCAATAGTGAGTAGGGCTGACAATGATAAATTATTTGCTTTTATCCCTCCTCTTAAAGTGCATTGTGATAGCTGTAGTTATAGTAAGTTAGATTTTGGCACGGTGGATTTTTCAATAAAGCGTAAGCAAAAAGATGTGATTGCATTAGAAAATTTTGTAGCCAAAAGAGGAAAAAACAAATTATCGTTTAAGGGCGATTGGTTGCATAACGCCGAGCGATCAATAACGCATATTGAAGGAAAAGTGCATACTTCAGATATTCAACATGAGTTTGAACAATTAGGGTTTACTTCAGCCATTAAAGAAAGTGGTGGCACGGTTGGTTTTTCTTTAAATTGGCAGAATGCTCCTCAGAATTTTACATTTGCTAACTTGAATGGTGATTTAAGTGCAAAAATTGACGATGGTTATGTTGTTGAAGTGAGTGATCAAGCGAGAATGCTGTCTATATTTAGTTTGAATTCATTAGTGCGCAAGCTTACTTTAGATTTTCGTGACATTTTTAGTAAAGGAATGTTTTATAGTTCGATTAAAGGTGATTTTAATTTAAGAAATGGTGTGATTTATACTGACAATACACATATGAAAGGTGCTGCGGGCGACTTAACCATGAAAGGTAATACACAACTTGTCTCTGGTAAACTTGACTATATCGCCTCTTTTAAACCTAACCTATCATCCATTCCCATTCTCGCATGGGTTGCATCGTCAAACCCTGTGATATTTTTAACTAGTTTAGCTATAGAAAAAGTATTTGTTTCAAACGTAATTACAAAAATTGATTTTGAAATTTCGGGTAATGTAAATGAACCAAAAGTAGACAAAATTAATAGTAAAAGCCGTAAAGTTCGTGTCGGCCAGTCGATAGCACCTGAATTTGTTGATGATAATGCTATAAAAGATACCAACATATTGAAAACAGAAAAAGAGCCTAAAGCGTAAAGTGTAAAGTGTAAAGTGTCATGTACTGTACTGATAAATCATCTTTAATCTGAGCGGGTTTAATGTTTAAGGCTATTCGATTATGATGAATTACATGGAAGTAGTGGATAACTAATTGAAATTCAATTATCTCAGCAATAAATGATGTATATATGTTCTATCTGAAAATCATTTGTTGTCAAACAGAACAAATATATATTCACCTACATCATGTTTTATCTGATGTCTTACAGGCTAACCCGCTTTATATTTGCACCTAGTGCTTGTAACTTATCTTCAATGTGCAAATAACCTCTATCAATGTGATAAATGCGATCAACTTGTGTTTCAGTTTTAGCAACTAAGCCTGCAATCACTAAACTTGCAGAAGCACGTAAATCAGTCGCCATGACTTGTGCGCCATGTAAACTGTCAACGCCTTGAGTTATTGCGGTATTACCTTCCAGTGATATATCTGCACCCATACGTTGTAATTCAGGCACATGCATAAACCGATTTTCAAAGATATTTTCGGTAATAGTGGCTGTGCCTTGAGCTATGACGTTTAAGGTAACGAACTGTGCTTGCATATCTGTTGGAAAAGCAGGATGCGGCGCGGTTTTAATATTGACTGCTTTTGGTAATGAATTCATTGAAAGCTCAATCCAATCATCACCCGTGGTAATGTCTGCACCTGCTTCTTGTAATTTACTTAAAACCGATTCAAGTGCGTGGGGATCGGTGTTTAAACACTTGATATGGCCTTGTGTTACTGCGGCAGCAACTAAGAAGGTACCTGTTTCAATGCGATCTGGCATTACGCGGTGTTCTTTACCATTAAGCTCGGCAACGCCTTCAATGGTTAACGTGTCAGTACCTGCGCCACTTACTTTAGCACCCATACCGTTAAGACAATTGGCTAGATCAACAATTTCAGGTTCGCGAGCCGCATTTTCTATAACCGTAATGCCTTCAGCCAGTGCTGCTGCCATCATTAAATTTTCTGTTCCTGTAACACTAACCATATCCATAAAAATGCTTGCAGCTTTTAGGCGGCCATTATTTTTTGCGATAATATAACCATTTTTTACATCGATATTTGCCCCCATTAATTTGAGGCCTTGAATATGCAAATTAACTGGGCGTGCTCCAATAGCACAACCGCCAGGTAAGGAAACTTCAGCATGTCCCATTCGAGCAAGTAAAGGTCCTAATACTAAAATAGAAGCGCGCATAGTTTTAACTAAATCATAAGCCGCTCGACAGTTATCAATGTTACTGGCATCAATAATTAATTCATTATCAGATAACCACTCTATTTTAGCGCCCAATTGCGTTAATAATTTTACCGTAGTTAAAATGTCATTTAGCTTAGGGACATTGCGAAAAATGGTGGGTGTTTTTGAAAGTAATGCTGACATTAAAATCGGCAATGCCGCGTTTTTAGCGCCAGAAATGGTAACTTCACCTTTGAGTGGCGTACCGCCAGATATTTTAAATGCGTCCAAAATAGATCACTGTCCAATAAGTTAATAGATGGGGATGAATAAGCTGAGTATTACATGCTTTTTGAGATCACGCAGCTTTTTTATAAGTTGAATAACTTATCACGCTGCCATTGTTCTTTAGTAAATGTTTTAATAGTAACCGCATGAATTTTATTTTCACTGATTGCGGCAGATAAGGGGGCATAAACCGCTTGTTGTCGCTTAACTCGGCTCATTTCTCCAAACATATCCGCAACGGCTATCACCTTGCACTGAGAACCATCAAAAGTAACATGTAGTTCGTCAAGCGTTAGTGCTTCACTAATTAAGTTTTTAATTTCGCTAAGTTCCAAGAACTTCTCCTTATAAGGGTATAAAAATGTGGTATGAATTAAGTTGTAGGTAAAAAGTTTTCTACACCACTTAACTTAGCTAACTTAGTTAACTGTTCAGGAAAATTAACTAAGCTTAACTGACATTGTTTCTCGTTTGCTTGCTCTAATAATGCACAGACCCAAGCAAGACCGGCAGTATCAACCTTTTCAACGCCCTTAAAATTAAAGATAACATTATCGGCGGTTAACGATTTTTGAACTTTTTTCACAGGTAAGCTAGGTACAGTATGACGGGTCAGTTCACCGACTAATATATAAATTCCGTTCTCAACTAATAACTGAAGGGCTGCTACATTTTTTTTCATTGCGACGTTTTAACTTGTTTTACTTTCATTTCTAATTTTTTATTCAATTTTAATTTAATATCTCGCAAACT
>Ga0316202_10001515_pt1 | contig 17924 bp, 20 predicted proteins | sample 3monrhotite_MG_FD_204934 | JGI IMG/M metagenome (GOLD analysis project Ga0316202, IMG submission 204934) | Microbial mat bacterial communities from mineral coupon in-situ incubated in ocean water Damariscotta River, Maine, United States -... | ecosystem: Environmental > Aquatic > Marine >... | reverse complement strand
ACATCAGCAGATGCTAACACACCAAGTAAAACACAATTTAAGATTGATGGTAACGATAGTGGTGCTATTACATTCAACAACGCATACAAGTTTCCAACAAGTGATGGTAGCGCTAATCAAGTATTACAAACAGATGGCTCTGGTGCTTTAAGTTTTGCCACTATTACAGAATCAGATATTTCTGATTTAGGTTCTTACATACTTGCTGATAGTACGGATACATTAACAAATAAATCTGGTAATATATCACAATGGACAAATGATGCTGGTTACTTAACTTCGTTTACAGAAACAAATGACTTGACATCTTCAGTAACTTGGGCTAATGTTCCTGACGCAAATATAACTGAAAGTTCAGTAACACAACACCAGGCAGCATTAAGTGTAACAGAATCTCAAATTAGTGATCTACAGTCTTATATTACGGCTACAAGTACAGATACACTAACAAACAAAACAATTGACGCAACTAGTAACACAATATCAAATATTGGAAATAGTCAATTAACAACAGGTATTGATGCTGCTAAGATTTCATCTGGAACAGTAAGTAATACTGAATTTGATTATTTAGATGGTGTTACATCAAGTATTCAAACACAAATAGACAACAGAGCAACAAAAGGTTTTGCTATTGCTATGGCAATTGCATTATAAATATATAAATATAAGAGAGAGAAAACATGGCACAAAATTTTAGAAGATACACAGCAAGAAACGTTGGAACCTCAGCTACAACAGTATTTACAGCTGACAGTTATGACACAGTAATTGGTATAGCATGTGCTAATATTACAACAGCTACAATAAAAGTTGACGTGATATTAAATGATGCTGATTCTTCAAATGACGTGTACCTTATCAAAGGTGCACCAATTCAAAATGGTGGCACTTTACAAGTAATAGATGGTGGAGCTAAATACGTAGTAAAAAGTGGAGACGTTTTAAAAGTCGTTTCTAATACTGCTAGTTCACTTGATGTTATTGTAAGTGTAGTAGATGATATTTCAACATAGGAACAATAAATGGCTTATATAGGAAACAACATAGATATTAGTAAAGTCAGATTTGCTGAAATGAAGGCTACTTCTTTAGACAAATCTACAATTCAAACAATTTATTTAGGCGGCGGTGAAGATGGAGTTAATAACTCACCTACAGATGCTTTTGGAGTTTCTTTAGAACAAGTACTAACAGATTGTAATAATTCAAGTTTCGATATTATTGATATGGGAACAATTGAAGATACAGTTGGAATAGTCGATTTTGGTTATATTTAAACTAATAAAAAGGGGAGTTAAACAACTTATTATTATAAATAATAAAAGTTAGTTTGTTAATAAAGGGAGAGAACAACAATGCCAACAATTTTACAATTAAGAAGAGGTACTACTGCTGAAAATGATGCCTATACAGGTTCAGTCGGTGAAATAACAGTAGATACTACATTAAACAAAATTCGATTACACGATGGATCTACTGCAGGTGGTGAAACCATTGGAGATGGATCAGGAAACATTCAAATCGGTGTAACAGGAAATAACGAAATAGATACATCATCAGGAAATCTTACTATAGATTCAGCTGGTGGTACAGTTACAGTTGATGATAACTTAACAGTATCAGGTAACTTAACAGTATCAGGAACTACTACTACTGTAGACTCAACTACTATTGAAGTACAAAATGCTTTAGTATTTGAAGGTAGTACAAGTGACGATTACGAATTAACTTTAACAGCAGGTGACCCTACTGCTGATAGAACAATTACTCTTCCAGACGCTACTGACACATTAGTTGGTAAAGCGACAACAGATACTTTAACAAACAAAACTTTAACAAGTGTTGTATTAAATACAGCTGTTTCAGGTACTGCTATATTAGATGAAGACAATATGGCATCTGACTCTGCTACACAACTTGCAACTCAACAATCTATTAAGGCATATGTTGACGCTCAAGTTACAGCTTCTGATTTAGACTTCCAAGGTGACTCTGGTGATGCTCTATCAATTGATTTAGATAGTGAAACATTTACAGTTGCTGGTGGAACTGGTATTAGTACTTCAGGTGCTACAAACACTTTAACAGTAACGTTAGATGACACAGCTGTTTCTGCTGGTTCTTACGGTTCTTCAACTGCAATTCCAACATTTACAGTTGACGCTCAAGGACGATTAACTGCTGCTGGTACAGCTTCTATATCTTCAAATATGGGAATTGCTGGTGATAGTGGTACAGACACAATCACAGTTGGTACAGATACTTTCACAATTGCTGGTGGTAATGGATTAACATCAACTGCTACAACAGATACAATTACTTTAGATATTGATAGTACAGTTGCAACATTAACTGATTCTCAAACACTAACTAATAAAACTATTAGTTTAACAAACAATATAGTAAGTGGTACAACTGCTGAATTTAATAGTGCATTAAGTGATGGCTCATTTGCTACATTGGCTGGAACAGAAACGTTAACAAATAAAACTTTAACATCACCTACTATTACAGGCACAGGTGCAATTGCAGGAACATTTACTGGTAACATCACAGGTGACGTAACTGGTAATGCTGACACAGCAACAACACTTGAAACTGCTAGAAATATCGGTGGCGTATCATTTGATGGAAGTGCAGACATTGATTTACCTGGCGTTAACACAACTGGTAATCAAAATACTTCAGGTTCAGCCGCAACGTTAACAACTGCTAGAACTATTGCTGGACAATCATTTGATGGTTCTGCTAATATTACAATTGCAGCTACAGATTTATCTGACACAAACCAATCACTAGCAACTAGTGATAATGTTTCATTTGCTAACTTAACATTAAGTGGTAATTTAACAGTTAATGGTACAACAACTACAGTCGCAACAACAAACACAACCATTACAGACAACCTACTAGAGTTAAACTCTGGCGCAGCTTCAAACGCAAACGATACTGGTATCTTAATCGAAAGAGGAAGTACTGGTGACAATGCTATTATGGCTTGGGATGAAAGTGCTGATAAGTTCATAGTTGGTACTACAACTGCTACTAATGACGCAACAGGTGATTTAACAATTGCTACAGGTACTTTAGTCGCAAACGTTGAAGGAAATCTAACTGGTGATGTAACTGGTAATGCAACTGGTAATGCTGGTACAGCAACTACTTTAGAAACAGCAAGAACAATCGCTGGTCAATCATTTGATGGTAGTGCAAACATCTCAATCGCTTCAACTGATTTATCTGATACAGCTGATATTACGTACTTAACTGGTACTCAGACGTTGACAAACAAAACGATTGCTGCTGGTTCAAACACGATTTCAGGCCTTACATCTTCACACTTTGCTAGTGCTGTTACATTAGTAATTAATGATTCAACTGGAACTGCTGTTAAGACAATTGTTGGTTCTGCAAGTTAATAATCAATTAATCTAAACCGATTTTTAGACACACCATAATTGCGTCTTTGCAACGCCTGATAATCGTATAAATAGTATAAAAGGATTAGTATGGCCAACCCAGCAACAAGAGAAGAATTAAAACAGTACGCTTTAAGAACATTAGGCAAGCCTGTCATTGAGATAAATGTAGATGACGATCAGGCTGAAGATAGAATAGATGAAGCGTTACAATATTTCGCACAATATCACTATGATGGTGTTGAAAGAACATACCTTAAATATCAAGTAACTCAAGCAGACGTAGATAGAATCAAATCTCCTGATGGAGATACGTCTTCAAGTGTAACTAAAAATTCTGTAACTACTGCGTGGACTGAACAAAATAATTTCATAGTAGTGCCAGAAGCTGTATTAGCAGTTACAAGAATATTTCCTCTTTCAAATAGAGGTAATCAAAATATGTTTGATGTTAGATACCAATTAAGATTAAATGATTTATATGATTTTACATCTTCTTCAGTTATTCATTATGAAATGGTAATGAAAAATTTAGATATGTTAGATCACATATTAGTTGGTGAAAAACCTATTAGATTTAATCAATATAATAATAAACTATTTGTAGATATGGATTGGAAACATGACATATCTGTAGGAGAGTATCTTGTTATTGAGTGTTTTAGAAAACTAGACCCTACCGTTATGACAGACGTTTATAACGACATATACTTAAAAAGATATGTTACTGCATTACTTAAAAAACAATGGGGTTCTAACTTATCTAAATTTAATGGTGTTGCAATGTTAGGTGGTGTTACACTTAACGGTCAACAAATATTTTCAGAAGCACTACAAGATATACAAAAATTAGAAGAAGAAATAAGAGGCACATACGAAACGCCTATAACTTACATGATAGGATAATGCCATGCCAATTAATCATTATTTCCAAGGTGGCAACGGAATCGGAAACGACTCTGAAAAAAGATTACACGAAGATTTAATTATAGAAGGCCTAAAGATATACGGCCTAGATAATTTTTACTTACCAAGAACATTAGTCAACAAAGATTTAGTTTTAGGAGAAGATACTCTATCTAAATTTGACCAATCTTACATGATTGAGATGTACATGGAAACTGCTGAAGGTTTTGGTGGTGAACAAGAATTAGTATCTAAATTTGGTTTAGAAATTAGAGAAGACACAACATTTGTAATTGCAAAAAGAAGATGGCAAAATCAAGTTGATAATAATGCAAATATTATTGTAGATGGTAGACCTAACGAAGGTGATTTAATTTATGTACCATTAATGAATAGTTTTTTTGAGATACAATTTGTAGAAGATCAGGAACCATTCTTTCAACTAGGTAACTTACCTGTCTATAAATTAAGAACAACTAGATTTGAATATAGTTCAGAAAAACTTGATACTGGTATGCCAGAAATTGACGTTGCTGAAGATAGATTATCTATAGACCAATTACAACATCAATTAACATTAGAAGATGGTGGTGGTATCATGTTAGAGGATTCTGATACTACAGTAAACACTATAAACTTCTTATTGACAGAAACACACGAAGATATAAATCTTGCAACACAAACTAGAGATTACGCTGATAACGCCACGTACAATGCTGACGCTGGGTTTGATACTGCTAGTACAGGTGATGACATATTAGACTTTACAGAAAGAAACCCTTTCGGAGAGGTTGATGAAACATAATGTTTGGAAAACAATTTTACCACGAATCATTAAGAAAAATTGTTGTATCATTTGGTACAATATTCAATAACATTATCATTGTAAGAAAAGATGGCGATGGTAGTACAATACAAAGATTAAAAGTACCTCTTGCATATTCGCCTAAAGAAAAGTTTTTAACAAGATTAGAACAACAACCTAATTTAGATCAAAGAGAAATGGCAATATCATTACCTCGTATGGGTTTTGAAATTGCTGGTTTGTCTTATGACTCATCTCGTAAGTTACAAAGAGTTGGTAAGTTTAAAAATGTAAATACTTCAGACGCAAATAAACAATATTATCAATACAATCCTGTACCTTACAATTTGTCATTTAACTTATATTCATTTACAGCAACTGCTGAAGATGGTCTATGTATTATAGAACAAATACTACCATACTTTCAACCAGACTATACAGTTACAGTAAATGCAATACCAAGTATGGGTATAAAAAGAGATGTACCAATAACACTAAATAGTGTTGATTATCAGGATACATATGATGGTTCATTTACACAAAGAAGAGCTGTAAACTATACATTAAACTTTACAGCAAAAACTTATCTATATGGCCCTATATATTCTAGTAAAGTTATTAAAACTGCTCAAACAGATTTATATAACGACACAGGCACTAGTGCAGAAAAAGAAGAAAGAATTGTTGTAGTTCCTAATCCGACAACTGCTGACGCTGATGATGATTTTGGATTTACAACAACTATAACGAATTATTAATTATGACTATAGATGAAAAAATAAACGAAGCTCTTGGTATCTCTAACGAGAAAATACTAACTAAAGCTGTTGCCAAAAAAGAATATACACCTCCTGTACCTAGGTTAGAAGATAAAAATAAAGAAGATATTGATAACGATTATAAGTACAGTAGAGAAAATTATTACAATCTTATAGAACGAGGACAAGACGCAATACAAGGTATACTTGATATTGCCAACGAAAGTCAACACCCTAGAGCATACGAAGTTGCAGGTAACTTAATTAAACAAGTTGCTGATACAGTTGACAAATTACAAGACTTACAAGGCAAACTTAAAACACTTAAAGACGTACCTAATAAAACAAATACAAATATTAAACAAGCATTATTTGTAGGTTCTTCAGCAGAATTACATAAAATGTTAAAGAATAAAAATAAAGACGTGCAAAGTGAAGAAGATAAAGATTTTAAAAAGGTAAATCCTGATGACTGAAGCATATCTAGGTAACCCTAACCTATATAAAGCAAATCTACAACAAAGTTACACCGAAGATCAAGTAAGAGAGATTGCAAAGTGCATGGATGATCCTATACACTTTATAAAAACATATACTAGAATTGTAAATATTGATGAAGGTCTAGTACCTTTTAATATGTACGGGTTTCAGGAAAAGATGGTAGACACTTTTCATAATAACAGATTTTCTATTTGTAAACTACCAAGACAATCAGGTAAGTCAACTACTATTATTGCATATCTATTACATCAAGTTATATTTAATGACAATATAAACGTTGCCATACTTGCAAACAAAAGCTCTACTGCTAGAGATTTATTAGGTAGATTGCAACTTGCATATGAAAACTTACCTAAATTTTTACAACAAGGTGTCTTAAACTGGAACAAAGGTTCTTTAGAATTAGAAAACGGCAGTAAAATTCTTGCGGCTGCAACATCTTCAAGTGCAATTAGGGGTGGTTCATTTAATATCATATTCCTTGATGAGTTTGCTTTCATACCTAACAATATATCTGAACAGTTTTTTAGTTCAGTATATCCTACAATTTCATCTGGTAAAAAATCTAAAGTTATGATTGTATCTACACCACATGGAATGAATATGTTTTACAAATTGTGGAATGACTCAATACATGGAAGAAACGATTATAAACCTATTGAAGTACATTGGTCAGAGGTACCTGGTAGAGATGATAAGTGGAAAGAAGAAACAATTAGAAACACAAGTGAGGCACAATTTGCTACAGAGTTTGAGTGTGAGTTTGTAGGTTCAGTAGATACATTAATCAATCCATCTAAATTACGAAACTTATCACACAATACACCACTAGTATCTAACGAAGGTTTAGATATGTACGAAAGAGCAGAAAAAGGTAAAGATTATGTTATGACAGTTGACGTAGCACGTGGTACTGTAAGAGATTATTCTGCCTTTACTGTATTTGATGTAACACAAATGCCATATAAGTTGGTTGCAAAATTTAGAGATAACGAAATTAAACCTATATTATTTCCTCATACTATTGAGAAAGTCGCAAGAGCATATAACAATGCTCATATATGTGTTGAAGTAAATGATCTAGGACATCAAATAGCAGACGCTTTACAGTTTGAATTAGAATACACAAACTTATTAATGTGTATGATGAAAGGTAGAGCAGGTCAGATATTAGGTGGTGGTTTCAGTAAAAGAGGTACGCAATTAGGTGTACGTATGACTAAACAAGTAAAACGTATAGGTTGTTCTAACTTAAAAAGTTTACTTGAAGGCGATAAGATATTAATAAATGACTTTCATACAATACAAGAGTTATCAACATTTGTAAGAAGAGGATCAGGTTGGCAAGCAGAGGAAGGTTCTAATGACGATTTAGTTATGTGTTGCGTTATATTCGCATGGATAACAAATCAAAGATATTTCAAAGAAATGACAGACCAAGATGTACGTGCTAGAATGTATGCTGAACAACAAAACGCAATAGAGCAAGACATGGCACCCTTTGGTTTCATGGACAATGGTATGGAAGAAGAATATCAACAAGATGATAGTGGTGAAGTATGGCAGCCAGTAACCGTACGAAAAGGTGATATTTTATAAATATAAACGAGATTAATGATACCTATTAGCTAATAAGAGGAGAACAAACATATGGCATTTCAAGTTTCACCAGGTGTTCTCGTACAAGAGAGGGATTTAACAAACGTAATCCCAGCAGTGGCAACTACGATCGGTGCCGTTGCAGGACAGTTCAATCAAGGACCTATGGACGAAGTTACGTCTATTAGTTCGGAGAAAGAATTAGTAGAAACGTTTGGAAAACCTGACTCTACAAACTTTGAATTTTGGTTTAGTGCTGCAAGTTTTTTGCAATACTCATCAAGTTTAAGAGTAGTACGAGCTGCAAACACTTCAAGTGTTAACGCTGTTGTATCTGGATCAGCATTAAGAATTAAGAACACAGATCATTATCAAAACGGTGACGGAAGTACAGGACCTTATAACGATGGTTCGGCTGCCGTTGGCGAATGGGCTGCAAGAACAGCAGGCGCATGGGGTAATAACTTAAAAGTTTCAGTATGTCCGAGTGCAACGGCATATGAAACAGTAAATAAAACAACAACAAATGACGCTTCAACAGCAGTTGGAGATACAACTATCGTATTAACTTCAGGAACTGATTTTAATGTAGGCGATATTGTAAACTTCGGCGAGTCAGGTGGACATGAATATAGAGTTACAGATGTTTCAACAAACACTTTAACTTTTGTAAGACATCCATCAGGCACAGGCGGACTACACACAGCTGTTGCAAACGGTTCACAAGTAAGAAGAAGATGGCAATACTACGATCTAGTAGATAAAGCACCAGCAACATCGGTATACGCTTCTAATAGAAGTGGTGTAAATGACGAAATGCACATAGTAGTCGTTGATGAAGACGGTGGTATTACAGGTACTGCTGGTGAAGTTTTAGAAGTTTATGATTCAGTATCAAAAGGATCAGACGCTAAAACAGCACAAGGCGATACTAACTACTACGTTGACGTACTTTACAACCAATCAGAATACATCTATTGGATGGATCACGTTGTGACAGGAACAAATTGGGGTAGTGCAGTTGCAGGAATAACATTTACTGCTCTGTCAGCACCTTTTGCTAGATCACTTGTAAGTGGTGCAGATGGTTCAACAGTAAGTACTGCTGAATTAAAAACTGCTTACGAAAAATACAATGACGCTGATACTGTAGATGTTAACTTAATCATCGCTGGTAAAGGTGACGCTACACACATTGATAACTTAATTACAATCGCTGAAAACAGAAAAGACGCAATAGTATTTGTTTCTCCTGAAAGAACGGATGTAGTTAATGTTTCAAATAGTACTACTCAAACAACTAACGTAAAAAGTTTCTTTGACAGTATTAGATCATCATCATACGTTGTATTTGATAGTGGTTACAAATATACATACGACAAATATAATGACGTATTCAGATATGTTCCTTTAAATGGTGACATTGCTGGATTAGCTGCAAGAACAGACTTAATCGCAGACTCATGGTTCTCACCTGCTGGTTTCAACAGAGGAGTAATTAGAGGTGCAGTTAAACTTGCTTACAATCCAACACAAGGACAAAGAGATGAATTGTACAGAGCGAGAATTAACCCAGTTGTAACATTACCAGGACAAGGTACTTTATTGTTTGGTGATAAAACTGGATTATCAACGCCGAGTGCTTTTGATAGAATAAACGTAAGAAGATTGTTTATTACTTTGGAGAAGGCAATATCAACAGCTTCTAAATTTCAACTATTTGAATTTAATGACGAGTTTACAAGAGCTCAATTTAGAAACATAGTTGAACCATTCCTAAGAGATGTACAAGGTAGAAGAGGTGTTACAGACTTTAGAGTAGTTTGTGATTCTTCTAATAACACTGCTAATGTCATTGATAGTAATGAGTTTAGAGCTGATATATTTGTTAAACCAAATAGATCAATCAACTTTATACAACTACAATTCGTTGCGACACGATCAGGCGCCGCATTTGAAGAAGTGGTAGGAGGATAAACACATGCCAAATATAAATGACTTTAAAGCTAAGTTAAGAGGCGGTGGAGCTCGTGCCAATCAGTTTAGAGTAACAATGCCTTTTCCTGGTTTTGCTGCTGTAGGTGGTGAAACAGAAACTATGAGTTTCTTAACTACATCTACATCTTTACCAGGAATGACTGTAACGGAAGTTGCAATACCATTTAGAGGTAGGGAGTTATATGTTGCAGGTGATAGAACATTTGCTACATGGACTACAACTATTCTAAATGATACTAACTTCTTAATACGTAATGCTTACGAAAGATGGTTAAACGGTATCAACAATATGTCAGATAACGAGGGGTTAGTAAATCCTGTTGATTATCAAGTTGACGCATTTGTAGATCAGTTAGACCGAAATGGTAACGTGATTAAATCATACACATTCAGAGGAATGTTTCCAACAACTCTGGATGATATTGCTCTATCGTATAGTGATAACAACTCCGTAGAGAGTTTTACTGCTACACATAGATACCAATACTTTGAAACAAACACTACTACTTAATACCGTTATAAGTATTAATAGTAATAGGAGAAATTAAATTATGGCTGAACTGTTTGGGTTTAAGATAGAACGTTTAAAAGACGCTACAACCGATCCAAGACAAAATATAGTTCCACCTCAAGCGGAAGACGGTACAACAACCGTCCCCGCTGGTGGGTTTTTTGCGTCTTATGGCGGATTTGATGTAACGGCTAGAAACGAGCTAGACTTAATAAGAAGATATAGAGAAGTATCACTTCATCCCGAGTGTGACCTTGCAATAGAGGATATCATATCTGAAGCAATCGTATCAAATGAAAATCAACAATCTGTACAATTAGATTTAAGTAAAATTGAGTACAGCGAATCTATCAAAAAGAAAATAAGAGAATCATTCCATGAAGTATTGAAGTTATTAAACTTTGATATAAAAGGCCACGACATCTTTAGAAGATGGTACGTAGATGGTAGATTATACTATCATAAAATTATAGACAAAGATAGTCCTAGGCTAGGAATTACAGAATTAAGATATATAGACCCTCGGAAAATCAAAAAGATTAGAGAGGTTAGAAAGCAAAGAACAGATGGTATGCCTTCTTCATTTGCTTTTGAAAACAAATTCCAAGAATATTATATATTCAACGAAAGAGGAATACACCCGACTGCTACATCTAACGCAGGTGGGTTAAGAATAGCACCAGATGCTATTTCGTTTTGTCCGTCTGGTTTAATAGATCAACAGGCAAATCAAGTTTTATCTTATTTACACAAGGCAATTAAACCTGTCAATCAATTAAGAATGATTGAAGACGCTGTTGTAATATACAGAATTGCTCGTGCACCAGAAAGAAGAATATTCTATATTGATGTAGGTAACTTACCTAAAATTAAGGCTGAACAATATTTAAGAGATGTTATGGCTAGATATAGAAACAAACTTGTATATGACGCAAGTACAGGTGAAATTAAAGACGATAGAAATCAGATGAGTATGTTAGAAGACTTTTGGTTACCTCGTAGAGAAGGTGGGAGAGGAACTGAAATTACTACATTACCTGGTGGTCAAAACTTAGGTGAAATACAAGATATAGAATACTTCCAAAAGAAACTATATCGTTCTCTTAATATACCAATTAGTAGATTAGAAGGTGGTCAAGGATTTAATTTAGGTCGTGCAGCTGAAATTAGTAGAGATGAAGTTAAGTTTACTAAATTTGTAGGCAGATTACGTAAAAAATTCTGTATGCTTTTCCATGATCTATTGAAAACACAATTAATTTTAAAAGGCGTTATTGCTCCAGAAGAATGGGACAGTATGCAAGGCGATATTACATATTCTTTCTTACAAGATGGTTACTTTGCTGAATTAAAACACAGCGAAATGATGAGAGAAAGAGTTATGCTCGCTCAACAACTAGAAGGGTATGTTGGTAAATATTTCTCTAACGAGTATATACGAACCAAGATATTAAAACAAAATGAAACAGAAATTGATGAAATTGATAAACAAATTGAAGAAGAAGGTTCTGAAGGACAAGCCGAAGAAGTCCCAGCCATCACGCCTCGTAAAGAAGCGAATGGCAGTAAAGAAAAAGAACCAACATTAAAACCAAAAGAAGGAGAAAAAGATGTCGGAAGAAGTAATTAGATATGGTGCTGGTGGCGTTCCTTACGTAAAGAAAACAGAAGCACCTAAGGAAGAAGTTAAAGAAGAAGTAATATCTGAAATTTTAACAAAGAATCCTAACAAAGAAAAAAAATCTGAAACTACTAAAGAAGAAAAGTAATAGGAGATAAATAATATTATGAGTAAAGAAAATTTAAACAAGTTTGTTAATTCACTACAACAAGGTGACGCTAAACAGGCAGGAGATGACTTAAAAAATGCTCTTGCAGATAAAGTTAGTGCAGCCTTAGATGGCGCTAAAGTTGATGTGGCAAAGTCAGTATTTACAGGACAACAAGGCGCAGACGCTCCAGAAGCGAATGTGTTTAGTGGTAATGATATAAGTGCTGAAACTCCTGCACCAGAGGTAGCTAGTGATGAAGTGGCTCAGTAATTTTATCAAAGATAATATAACTGAAGGCAACGATTATAAGCGTACTAGACAGTACAACAAACTCACGCCTAAAATGAAGCGTGCTGTAGATATGATATTCAGAGCTGCTGATAAAGACGCAGATGTAATATCTAATTTTGAAAAAAATGTCAATACAGCTGCGAAACAATTTGGTGTAAGTAAACAAGATTTGATGACGTATTTTGATAAAGAAACGTTAACAATTTTAAGGAGATAGAAATGGGAACATTTATAATAAAAGGAACCGCTATTGCAGGTACATTGACTGATAATTCAATCGGCAATTCACCTTTTGTAAGAGTAGTTGCTACTGCTGGTACAAATACTATTACAGTAAAAGATGGCAGTACTACTTTAGGTACAACTTTATTACATTCTGCTGGCGATGAAATTACGATAGAAAAACATCCTAAACATACAATTTCATCAAGTGCAGCTGTAAGTGCTACTGCTGTAGGCGTAGGACACTAACATGGCTGATACAGTATCTACACAAACATTAACAGATACGACAGGCGTAAAGTTTGCCGTTAAGATGACTAACTTTTCTGACGGCACAGGTGAAACTTTAGTTAAAAAAGTTGACGCTAGCGAAACAACTTTTATGACTGAAGACGGTAATCGTAAAATATCAAAAATCTTTTATTCAATAAACACTGCTAATCCTAAATCAGCAGTTGAATTGATATGGGATGGTACAGATAATGCAACGGCAGTTTTGTTGTCTGGTCAAGGTTTTTGGGACTTACGTGCCGATGGAAATGAGATAGGAAACAATGCAACAACACCTACAGGTGATGTTTTACTATCTACAAAAAATTTCGCAATTGGTGATAATTACACGATTTTAGTGGTTTTCAGATAATAATTTGTATAAATATTAAAGAGAAATTAGAGATAGATACAAATGAAATTAATTACCGAAGAAATATCAAACGCAGAATATATTGTAGAAGAAAAAAATGGTAAAAGAAATTATTCCATTAAAGGTATATTCATGCAATCAGACGTTAAGAATAGGAATGGAAGAATCTATCCTAAAGAAATCTTACAAAAAGAAGTTGTAAGATACAATAGAGAGTTCATCAATAAAAGCAGAGCATTCGGCGAACTTGGTCATCCTGATGGCCCGACAGTAAATTTAGAAAGAGTTTCGCACATGATTAAGGCTCTATATCCAGAAGGCAGCAATTTTATAGGTGAAGCACGAGTTTTAGATACCCCATATGGAAAAATAGTGAAAAGTTTAATTGACGAGGGTGCAAAATTAGGTGTTTCAAGTAGAGGAATGGGTACACTTGCAAATGTGGGTGGTGCCAATGTAGTTAAAGACGATTTTTACCTTGCAACCGCGGCTGATATAGTCGCAGACCCAAGTGCTCCAGACGCTTTCGTAGAAGGCATTATGGAAGGCAAAGAGTGGGTTTGGAATAATGGGATTTTGAAAGAGCAAGAAGTAAACGAATTAAAGTTACAAGCAGAAAGTAAAGAGAGAATGGCAAGAGCAGAAAAGAACGCTCAAGTATTCGAATCTTTTCTTAAAAAGCTGTAGTTTTATAAATAGTAATTAACACATTCCGATAGGAGTGGTGTGATTATTGCAATAATTAACAAGTAAACTATTGAGGAGATAGAACAATGGCTGACAAAACTGTGGCAGATTTGCCTACAAAAAATGCAGCTCCAGCTGAACCAGCAAAGTCGTTACAGGCAACTGTACAACAAGTGATGAATAAAGCAATCACTTCACCGACTGACGCAAAAGTAGATTTCGCACAAGGGGTTAACCACATTACAGGTGACCCACAACAAAAAAGTGCAGGTCCAGCGGACGCAATGCCTACTCTCTCTGCTGAAAAAGAGCCTAAAAAAGATATTCAGGCTACTTACGAAGCTGATGAGAAAAAGGACGAAAAAGAAAAAGAAGATATGAAAGAAGCAGAATACGCTGATAAAAAAGATGATGAGAAAAAAGATGTGAAAGAAGGCGAAATGCCTGCTGGTCTTAAAAAGTACTTGGACAAAAAGAATGATAAAGAAGATGAAAAGTCTGAAGAAAAAGAAGACGATAAGAAAAAAGATATGAAAGAAGCTGAAGACAAAGAAGATAAGAAAAAAGACGAAAAAGAAATGTCTGAAGCGGAAGACAAGAAAGAAAAAGAAGTTAAAGAAGAAGACGCTTACGATAAAGATGATGAGAAACCAAAGTCTAAACCTAAAAAAGAAATGACTGCTAAAGATAAAGTAAAAGACATGGATATGAAAGAAGACGTTGCTGCTCTAACTGATGGTGAAGAACTATCGGAAGAGTTTAAACAAAAAGCTTCTACAATTTTCGAGTCTGCTGTTAAAGCAAAACTTGTTGAAGAAATAGAAAATTTAGAGAGCGAATACGAAACTAAGGTTAATGAGAAAGTTGAAGAAACTAAATCAGAAATCGTAGAAAAAGTTGACGCTTACCTAAACTATGTTGTCGAGGAGTGGATGAAAGAAAACGAATTGGCAATAGAAAAAGGTTTAAGAGCTGAGATTACTGAAGATTTTATCGGTGGTCTTAAATCTTTATTTGAATCTCACTACATCAATGTTCCACAAGAGAAGTATGATGTGATTGAGGCTCAGACTGCTGAGATAGAGAAGTTAAAAGAAGAAGTTAACCAAACTATTGAGAAAAACGTTGAGTTAAATCAGGCAATCGGTCAACACGTAAGAGCAGATATTATCAATGATGTATCATCTGATCTTGCTGAAACTGAATCTGAAAAACTTAAAGGTTTAGCAGAAAGTATTGAATACAAAGACGCTGACAGTTTTAGAACAAGTGTAGAAACATTAAAAAATTCTTACTTCCCTAAAACAAAAGCGAGTGAAACTGAATCTAATGAAGTAGCAGAAAACAATGCTGGCTCTATGAATGAGTCAATGGCTGCATATACTGCTGCAATTAGTAAATCAAAGAAAAACCCATACGTAAAGTAAGGGTTAGTTAATTAACTAAAAAGAAGGAGAGATAGAAAAATGTTTTTATCTGAATCAATGCAAAACAAGTGGCAGCCCGTTTTAGACCATCCTGATCTTCCTGAGGTCAAAGATAGTTATAAAAGAGCCGTTACTTCAATGGTATTAGAGAACCAAGAAAAGTCGCTTAAAGAAGACGCTGCTTTCTTATCAGAAGCTGCGCCAACTAACGCAACTGGTTCATCTATACAAAACTGGAATCCTATTTTAATTAGCTTAGTAAGAAGAGCAATGCCTAACCTTATCGCTTACGATATCGCAGGTGTTCAACCAATGTCTGGCCCAACAGGTCTGATTTTCGCAATGAGAAGTAGATATACATCTCAAAGTGGTGGTGAAGCTCTTTTTGACGAAGCTGATACAGATTTTTCAGGCAGAAATGCTGCTGGATCATCTGTTGCGAATAAAACAGGTGTAGCACAAACTGGTGAAAACCCAGCTGTTCTTAATGACTCAATCGGTACTTCTACTGGTTACACAACTGGTACTGGTATGACTACTGACTATGCAGAAGCACTTGGAGACGCTTCTGGTAACGCATTTGCTGAAATGGCATTCTCAATTGAGAAGTCAACGGTAACTGCGAAAAGCAGAGCATTAAAGGCTGAGTACACTATGGAATTAGCACAGGACCTTAAAGCAATTCACGGCTTAGACGCTGAAACTGAATTGTCTAACATATTATCTGCTGAAATCTTAGCTGAGATCAACAGAGAAGTAGTTAGAACAGTTTATAGAACTGCTGAAGTAGGTGCTGCTGATAATGACAACTCACACGCTGCAATTAACACAACAACTGCTGGTATATTTGACCTTGACACAGACTCTAATGGTAGATGGTCTGTTGAAAGATTCAAAGGTCTTATGTTCCAACTAGAGAGAGATGCAAACACAATCGCTCAGAGAACCAGAAGAGGAAAAGGTAACATGATTATCTGTTCTTCAGATGTTGCCTCTGCATTACAAATGGCGGGTGTTTTGGATTACACTCCTGCATTAAACAACAACTTAAACATTGACGATACTGGTAATACTTTTGCTGGTGTATTAAATGGTAAGTACAAAGTTTACATTGACCCATATGCTGCTAACATGGCAAGCAATGCGTCACCTACTAAACAGTACTACGTTGTTGGTTACAAAGGAACTTCTCCATACGACGCTGGTTTATTCTATTGTCCGTATGTACCTCTACAAATGGTTAGAGCAGTAGGTCAGGATAACTTCCAACCGAAAATCGGTTTCAAAACTAGATACGGTATGGTTGCTAATCCATTTGCTGGTGCTTCTGCGTCAGGAAATATTACTGCTGACGGTGTTGGTGCAATCAACGCTAACAGATACTACAGACGTGTTCAAGTTACGAACATCATGTAATATTTGTTGAGAAACAAATTTAAGAAGGGCGCTTCGGCGCCCTTTTTTTTAGCATAAATAAAAGTAGATTATGTTTTATACTGAAAGAATAACAATTTATAAAGAAATACCTATGTGGAAAAGAACACCATTTAAAGAACTTCTAGGAATATTAGTAGTAGGTTGTATTATTACACTATTAGCATTAGGTCTTAATTATTTAAATCCTAAGCCAAATGTATTAGAAGAATTAGAAGAAAAAATTAAAAAAGTAGAACAAAAAGAAATTGTTTTAACTGAACCTGAAAAACAACTAGAAAAACAAGCTACAGAAAAAGAATGGCAAGAAGTAGATAAACAAACAGATAAATAGCTGTATGACAGTAACAAACTCATACACTAGACAACCAACTAAACTGGACTATGCTAGTCCTACACAGTTTAAGTTTTCTATAATCAAGTTACCTAAAGTAGAATATTTTTGTACTACAGCAAATGTGCCTGGTATTACACTAGGTTCATCAGCACAAGCTACACCTTTTAAAGATATACCTATACCTGGTGATAAACTAGATTACGATACATTAAACATACAGTTTTTAGTAGATGAAAATTTAGAAAACTATAGAGAGATACATGGTTGGATGACTGGTCTTGGATTTCCTAAAGATCATTCACAATTTAGATCATTACAGGCTGCAGGATCAGACAGATATCCTACAACAACAAGCGAAACTTACAATAAAGAATTGGGACAAGTTGTAAAACAAACTTCAGATGATGGTGGTTTGTATTCAGACGCTACATTGTTTATATTAACAAGTAAAAACAATTCAAATATAGAAGTACGTTTTAGAGATATTTACCCAATATCATTATCTGGTTTAGATTACAATCAACAAGCAACAGATGTAAATTACTTAACAGCAAGTGTAACGTTTCAATATAAACTTTATGAGTTTGCTAATGTAAGTGGTAGTGACACAT
>Ga0316202_10001511_pt1 | contig 17966 bp, 12 predicted proteins | sample 3monrhotite_MG_FD_204934 | JGI IMG/M metagenome (GOLD analysis project Ga0316202, IMG submission 204934) | Microbial mat bacterial communities from mineral coupon in-situ incubated in ocean water Damariscotta River, Maine, United States -... | ecosystem: Environmental > Aquatic > Marine >... | reverse complement strand
GTGGTGAACAGAGAGCCAAGAAGGTCTACAGACGCGCAGACATTATTAAACTAATGCGTACTGACCCAGACAGATACCAAGCACTATCAAATGAGATTATGCAAGCGTATGCAGAAGGGAGGGTACGAAACTAATATTATTTATAAGGTGAATTAAAATGGCTACATCAACATATCCCGCACAAGGCGGCACAGTAGATAACACTAGCGCGGCAACTTTTATCCCAGAAATCTGGAGTGACGAGGTTGTTGCCGCTTATCAATCTAACCTAGTACTAGCTAACCTAGTTAAGAAAATGGCTATGGCAGGAAAGAAAGGTGATACCCTTCACATTCCTAAGCCTACCCGTGGTTCAGCTAACGCTAAAGCGGAAAACACAGCAGTAACTATTCAGAACGCTACTGAGTCTGAAGTACAAGTAGTTATTGACAAGCACTTCGAGTACTCACGTCTAATCGAAGACATCACAGATGTACAAGCACTAGCTTCACTTCGTCAGTTCTACACTGGTGACGCAGGTTACGCTCTAGCTAAGCAAGTAGACACTAGCTTGTTTGAACTAGGTAAGTCTTTCGGTGACAACGGTGGTGATTACGTTGGTACTGGTACTTACAACTTCTCTGGTGGCACTGGTGTTGAGGCTTACGCCGTAGACTCTGTTGCCGCAGGTGACGTATTCAACGATGCAGGTTTCCGTGAGCTAATTCAAAAAATGGATGATGCTGACGTACCTATGGACAATCGTTGTCTAGTAGTACCACCATCAGTACGTAACGCTATCATGGGTATCGACCGTTACTCTTCTAGCGACTTCGTAGATGGTAAAGTTGTAAACAATGGTCAAATCGGTAACTTGTATGGTATCGACATCTTTGTTTCTTCTAACTGCCCTGTTATCGAAACTGCCGCTGATAATGGCGCAGGTGGTGACGTTAAACAAGCTATGTTATTCCACAAAGATGCAATGGTTCTAGCAGAGCAACAAGGTGTTCGTTCACAAACTCAGTACAAGCAAGAGTTCTTAGGTTCTCTTTACACTGCTGATACTTTGTACGGCACTGCTGTTCTACGTCCAGACGCGGCATTCAACATCGCTGTAAACGCTTAGTAGTACTTAAGGGGTTTCTTCGGAAGCCCCTTTCCCTTTTCTTTTTTATACAATTCTTTTTTTTTTAACTATAGGAATGTTTCATGAGTATATTCAGAGGCACAGGTGGTACAGGTGATTCAACTACTTCTTCTGTTGTCGATGCCGTAACGGAACAATCTACTATAGCTACAACGAAAGCGCAGGAAGCGGCTACCTCTGCTTCTAATGCTCTTACGTCTGAAACTAATGCGGCAACGTCCGCAACCACAGCTTCTACAAAAGCTACTGAAGCTAATACAGCAAAGACTGCCGCAGAGAACGCAAAGACTGCCGCAGAGAATGCTAGAAATGCGGCACAAACCGCACAAACAGCCGCAGAGTCGGCTAGAGATACAGCACAGATTCATGCCAATACAGCTAACAATACTTATGTTCAAACTGTAGCAGGTATTTCAACGGAAGTACAAAGTTTAGATAGTATTAAAAATGCTATTACAAGTGTCAATACAATTAAATCTGACGTTACTACGGTATCTAATATATCTTCCGATGTAACTACTGTAGCTTCTGATGCTTCCGATATTGGCACAGTGTCTAGTAACATTGGTAATGTAAATAACGTAGGTAATAATATAGCCAACGTAAACTCGGTAGCAACTAATGCAACCAATATAAACACAGTAGCTAGTGACGGTACTGACATTGGTACGGTGGCTACAAATATTTCCAATGTAAATATAGTAGCAGGTATATCTAGTGACGTAACCACTGTAGTGGGTCTTGAGTCTAAAATGGATACTGTTATAGCGGACGCTAGTGACATAGGTACTGTAGCAAACAATATTGGTGATGTGGGAACGGTTGCAGGAAACATAACTGCTGTTCAAAATGCTAGTGCTAATGCAACGATAGCTACTAACAAAGCCGCAGAAGCATCCGCCAGCGCGTCTTCAGCCGCTTCTTCAGCAAACTCCATACAAACTCTTACAGCCGCCACAGGCGCGGCAGGTACTGAGGCTTCCTATAATGCTTCTACGGGTGTTTTAACAGTACCTAGAGGAGCAGACGGCACAGACGGCACAGATGGTACAGATGCAAGCGTAACAGCCGCTAATGTTACTGGTGTCCTTACAGGCGGCACTGGTATCTCTATAGCAAGTAATGGTACTATTACCAATGACTCACCAGACCAAACAGTAGCCTTAACAGGGGCAGGCGGTACTTCAGTATCTGGTACATATCCTAACTTTACTATTACCAGTAGCAGTACTCTAACAGACGCACAGATTAAAACAGCTTACGAAAACAATGCAGATACTAACGCATTTACCGATGCAGAAAAGACAAAGCTATTAGGTATAGAAGCAAGCGCGGACGTAACGGACGCAACCAATGTAACTGCCGCAGGTGCACTAATGGATTCAGAAGTAACTAACCTAGCACAGGTTAAGGCTTTTGATTCTTCTGATTATGCTACAGCCGCACAAGGTACACTAGCAACTAACGCCTTGCCTAAAGCAGGTGGGCAAATGACGGGTAACATTACGTTCTCTGGCTCACAGACAGTAGATGGTAGGGACTTATCTGTTGATGGTATTAAATTAGATTCTATAGAAGCAGGTGCGACAGGAGACCAAACAGGGGCTGAAATTAAAACTGCCTACGAAGCTGAAGCAGACACTAATGCCTTTACTGACGCAGACCACACTAAACTAGATGGTTTAAAGGGCACGCTTACGCATAACTATTGGGATAGTATGCAATGGGCGCAAGGTGCGAATAGAGCATTAACTACAACATTGACACAGTACGGTGTTACGCAGTTTGTTAAACACTCAGGCGATACTTATAAAACATACGTTGACCTATCAGTAGATTTAATCCACAGCAGTACGTCAGGAACAAACGATGCTTATGGTCACTTAGCAGTAACAGCACCTTCACCTACGGGTGAGCCTACAATTAACATGGGAACTTGCACAACTTTCAGTAGTGGAGTTAGTTATATACGAGCGTTCTCGATATCAGGTGATTGGTCAGAATATTTTTCTCCTTACATAGGAATATCTAAAAATTCAGACGGTTCTAGTCCAATGTCCACTCCTTATATGTGGTATTACAATCCTTACTCTAATACAACAACAGTGTGGGTAAGTCTTTATACAAACGCCCCTTCAACTGGAGACACTATATATTTACATCCTTTTGATTGGGAGTCTTCAGGTACTGTAATTAACGGTGAAACTTTGACGTTAGACGGTAGTTCTGATACTGGTGTAAATAACCGAAGAGACTTTAAGATTTACTTAGGTCGTTTTGATTCACGAGTAAGTTATAAATTTAAAGCTAAAGAAAACTCTTCTACGGATGTTGTGACGCTAGATACACTACGAATGTCCACTACAGAATACGAGGCATAGTGATGCAAGTAGGTTATATACAAAAAAATTCTGAGGGTGTTGTAGAGCAAGTTATACACAGCACCCACGATTCAAGAGAAGAAGCACACGTTGCCGCAGTAGCCTTAGCTGATAGCTTAGTTGGTAATGATAATATATTTGAAGTACAACGTGGCTATCCTGATACTGAGACTACATTTAAAGCTAGAGTGTCTTACAACGTACCACCAACTGACGCACAGAGAAACCCGTCCGAAAATACTGGAGAATAACATGGTCACGGAAGAAACAAAACAAGCTGTAGACGTATTTGCGGCATCCACAGGTGCGATGTCTCTAGCGGCTTGGTTGCCTCCCGTTGCTAGTGTCTTTACTATTATATGGTTGGGTATTCGTATCTATGAATCAGAGACAGTACAGAACATCGTACATAGGAAGTGAGGCATATATGTTACAACAACTAATCGGACCAGTAACAGGACTACTTGACAAATTCATAGAGGATAAAGACAAGAAGAATGCCATCGCTTTTGAACTTTCGACAATGGCTGAAAAGCACGCGCAGGAACTTTCGAAAGCGCAACTTGAAGTTAATAAGACAGAAGCGGCACACCGAAGCCTATTTGTATCGGGTTGGAGACCTGCTGTTGGTTGGACTTGTTGTATTGGACTTGCGAGTCAGTACATTCTTATCCCGATGGCAAATTTTGCGCTTGCTATTGCCGATTCTACCATTAAAATCCCTGTACTAGACATGGCTACTATGATGCCAGTACTTATGGGTATGCTTGGCTTAGGTGCTATGCGTACCGTAGAAAAAACCAAAGGCGTAGAGAGGAATAAATAATGTCAGGAGCAGGATTTATACCAAGAGTAGAAGGTGCTAGGAGTAGAAAAGAAACTCCCTACGAAATAGCGGAAAGAGAAAAAGAGGCGGCTCGTAGAGAACTTTATGAAGGTTTCGATAGCTTAGAAGAGTTAGAAGAAGACAGACTGTATAGACTACGGTTAGCTAACGAAGAAATACGCCACGCAGACATTACGCACGGTGGTCAGTACATTGACCCTACTTTTGACCCTACCTACGGAGGCACAGGAGGTTCAGGTCTTTACGCTAGACCTCCTACTGGGTGGGACTATGAACATGACACTCCTAAAATTGAATATTTTGAAATGTTTGGTGAGCCTTCTTTAGCAGAGAAAGCGGAATTTGAAGAAGAATATAGTAGGGTTGTAGGGGCTGACGTATGGAGTCCTGCAGAATTAATACAACTAGAAAACTTAAGAGATGAGTTTTACGGGGGAGAGAGAAGTCCGTTTAGTACGTTTAATAGATTAATGTATTCTGACTTTAATATAGACAATAGAGAAGAGACATTAGCCACTTTAGATGAAGCAGGTATCGAAGAGTATCTTAAACCTACTACACTAGAGGAAGCTAAACTAGCCGCTGATAATGCTTACATAGAGTACCTTGAAGAAAACTATACCAACGAAAATAGAATAACTGCTTTTAAGGCTATTGAAAAAGGTCCTCTTAATTTTGATACTGTAGAGGATATTGAATTATACCACAGTTTACCTGATGACGATATTCAAAAAAAGGCTATGGACATTCAGGGCGTTGTCATGGAGGACTTCCTTAGAAATCAGGCAGGGGCTACCGATAGTCAAAACCTAACACAAGGTAAATCATTTTCTTGGGGGTGGGGAGGAAAAGCAGGATATACCCAATTAAACACAGGTACTATTATAGGAACGCCTGATATTAATATGGACAATTATACCATAGGTTCCTTTGGAGAATATGGTAATTCTTCCTATAATGATGAGCCTAGCGATACAGCTATGGATAATCTTAATATTGCGTTTGATGTTGTTAGTGTTATGTATCCTCCTCTTGCTCCTGTCTTTCAAGGCATTAAAGCAACAATAAATACAGGGGATATAGAAGAAGGTTTTAAAAGTGCGGCTAAAACTTACGCTTTAAAAGAAATAGGTTCGTCAGCGGCAGATTTTGCAGTAGATGTTTTTAAAGATTTAAACATAAACATAGACACATTTGAACTACCACAACCAGCAAAAGAAATACTAGGAAACACAATAGGCGGTATAGCTTCAGGAGAAAGTGGAGAAGAGGCTCTTAAAGGAGCTATTACTAAACAAGTAGGCTCTGTTGTAGTTGAAGGTTTAGACATAGATGAAGACGCAGTAATAGGTAAAATTAAAACTACATTAGGAATGGACGCAGACGCTGATGTTCCTGAGTTTGTAAAAAATATAGCTACTGACACAGCAACTGCTTTAGTTGAAGGTGAGTCTGTTTCGGATGCTTTTGATTCTTCCGTTAAATCTGAAGCTAAAGATTTTGTAGGCGAAGTAGCAGAACAAGGCGTTAAACTTGTCGCAAACGAAGCAGGTGATATTTTTGTATCAGCCGCGGAATTAGCAGGAGATGTTTTTGAAGATACGGTAGATGCTCTAGGTCCTGTTGGAGACATTATTGAAACAGGTCTTAATGTGGGTTCCGATATATTATCAGAGGTAGAAGACGTAGTTATAGAGCCAATTAAAACTGTAGCTCCTATAGTAGAAGACATAGTTATAGACCCTATTAAAGAAGCTGTAGAGCCTGCAATAGACATAGCTAAAGACGTAGGTCAAGATGTTATAGACTTAGGCTCAGATGTTTTGTCGGAGGTAGAAGACATAGTTATAGAGCCAATTAAAACTGTAGCTCCTGTAGTAGAAGACATAGTTATAGACCCTATTAAAGAAATTCCAATAGACATTCTGAACGAGTTACGTACAAGAGTAGGTCTTCCTCCTATAGTCACAGACGTTATAGAAACTGTAGGAGATATAGGACAAGGTGTTATAGATGTAGGTTCAGATGTTTTATCAGAAGTAGAAGACATAGTTATAGACCCTATTAAAACTGTAGCTCCTGTAGTAGAAGACATAGTTATAGACCCTATTAAAACTGTAGCTCCTGTAGTAGAAGACATAGTTATAGACCCTATTAAAACTGTAGCTCCTGTAGTAGAAGACATAGTTATAGACCCTATTAAAACAGGGATAGAAACTGTAGTAGATATAGCAGATGAAGGACTAGATGTCTTTGGTGAAAAAGTAATAGACCCTGCGTTACAAGCAGGTAAAGAGTTAGGTCAAGATGTTATAGACTTAGGCTCAGACGTGTTGTCGGAAGCTGAAGATATATTTATAGAACCAGTTAAAGAAGTTGTTGATGCTTTACCTAGTGTAGACTTACCTGACATAGACTTACCTGATGTAGACTTACCTGATGTAGACTTACCTGATGTAGACTTAAGCTTACCATCCTTTGACTATTCAATGTTAACAGGGTTAACTACACCTAGACAGCCCACACAAGTCGAAGGTTTGTTTGACAAAGAACTATTTAAATTTGACACAGAGATTAAGTCTACACAGGAAATGCTTAGTCCCTTTATGAACTCAAGGAAATATGGATAATGACTTACTTACAACTAGTAAATAGTGTGCTACGTAGAATGAGAGAGAATGAAACAGAGAGTGTTGAAAGTTCAACTGATTCCTATGTAAAACTAATAGGAGAGCTTGTTAATGATGCTAGACGTATTGTTGAGGATGCTTGGGATTGGTCAGCGCTCAGAGGAACAATTACAGTAACTACCACTGACAATCAGTTTAGTTATAGTATGACTGGTACTAACAACGCCTTTAAGATACTAGACGTTATTAACGACACGTCTAACTTCTTTATGCGTCCCGCTAGTTCGTCTTGGATGAACAACGCATATTTAGTCCAAGAGCCTACTAAAGGTTCTCCTGAGTACTACTCTTGGAATGGTGTGGATACTAACGGCAATGCTTTAGTTGACTTATATCCTAAGCCAGACCAAGCATATACATTACGATTTAACATTGTAGATAGACCAGATGCCTTTACTCTTGACGCAGATAAACTAGTTGTACCTTCATCACCAGTAGTACAGTACGCAGTAGCCTTAGCCTCTCGTGAACGTGGAGAGACAGGCGGTACTTCAGCACAGGAACTATTTGCCCTAGCGGACACTACGTTAGCAGATGCAGTAGCGTTTGATGCCGCTAGATTCCCTTCTGAAACTGTATGGACACCTTGCTAATGGCACAACAACTACAGAACATTACAGTACAAGCCCCAGGATTTGCGGGGATTAACAGTCAGGATTCACCTGTATCCATTGACCAGTCCTTTGCGGCTACAGCCAGTAACTGTGTCATTGATGAATATGGACGTATAGGGGCGCGTAAGGGATATAAGGAGCAATCCTCTAATGTTTCCTTTGCTTCAGGCAGTCGTGGCGTAGAGGCTGTATTTGAGTCCTTAGATGCTAGTGGTGACAAAGTAATATTCTCTGCGGCTGACAATAAAATATATAAAGGTCTTGACTTTTCAGTAACTGACATAACACCTACGGGTTCTACACCTGCAATCTCAGCAAACAACTGGAAGATTGTTAGCTTTAATAACCATACGTATTTTTATCAAAGAGGACATGAACCTCTAATCTATACAGACTCTAGTGGTTCTGGTGTACTGGCTAAGCACAGTGATTTTGCTAATCAAACGACACCACCACAAGCCAATGAAGTTATAGGCGCGTATGGTAGACTATGGGCGGCTGATGTATCTGGTAACACTAAGACTGTTTACTGGAGTGATACGTTACAAGGACATAAGTGGTCGGGTGGTACATCAGGTTCTTTAGACTTGACTACAGTATTCCCTACGGGTCACGATGAGGTTGTAGCCTTAGCGGCACACAATGGCTTCTTAGTTATCTTTTGTAAGCGTTCAATTATTATTTACTCTGGTGCTGAAAGTCCCGCTACGATGCAATTACACGACACTGTAGAGGGCGTTGGCTGTGTTGCTAGAGATTCCGTACAACACACAGGTACTGACATATTGTTTTTATCTGAAGAGGGTGTACGTAGCTTTAGTCGTACTATACAAGAAAAGTCAATGCCTATGCGTGACATTAGTAACAACATACGTACTGAGCTGACTACGTTAGTTAGGTTGGAAGGTAAACCTATTAAGTCTCTGTATAGTGCTGATGAGGCATTCTACTTATTGTCATTACAGGATGGGAATACCATATACTGCTTTGATATGCGTACTACTTTACCTGACGGTGCTAACAGAGTAACTACTTGGTCAGGTGTTGAGCCTCGAAGCATGGCTTTATTACAGAACGGTGATATTTACTTTGGTAGAGAAAATGGTATATTTAAATATGAAGGCTATCAAGATGACACTGCTTCCTATGAAATGATTTACTACAGCAATCCGTTGAGTTTCGGTAACTCTACTAACCTTAAGTTTCTTAAAAAGTTTAACCTCACAGTAATTGGTAACGTAGCCGCAGACACTACATTGGTATGGGGTTATGATTACGGTGGTGATTTTAATAAAAAAACAGTCAATAGCGGTTTAAGTAATTCACTTACCTCTGAGTATGGTGTATCAAAATTCGGAAGGAAAGAAGATATAGATAATGATAACAACGGTATTCCTGATGAACCTGATTATATACCCGCTGTATTTACAGTAGGCACAGACATACAACGTCCTAAAGTTAACACAAATGGTAGCGGAACTGTAGTAACAATCGGCATCGAATCCACTATTGATGGCGCACCTTATTCAATACAACAAATAGACGTACACGCTCTTCTAGGGAGATTAATTTAATGAGTAACTATTCGGTACAAACAAACTTTGGAGCAAAGGATGGACTTGCTTCAGGCAACGCGGCTAAGATTATTAGAGGAGCAGAATTTACAGTCGAGTTTAATAACATTGCAACAGCAATAGCTACTAAGCTAGATTTAACAAGCGGTTCTGCGACAGACCTTACAACAACAGGAACCCTTACGAATAGCGGTGCTATGACCACTACAGGCGTATCTACGTTTAATGGGGCTGTAAACTTTGCATCTACAACTGCTCATACGGGTAATGCAACATTTAGCGACAACGCTAAGGCTATCTTTGGTGCGGGTGCAGATTTACAGATTTATCATGACGGTACTGATACACATATTGTAGAAAGCGGTGCAGGTTCGTTAAAAATAAAAGGTAACTTTTTACAGCTATTGTCACCAGATAATGAAAAGTTTTTTGAAGGACAGGCTAACGGTGCTTCATCTCTTTTTTATAATGGTCTTGCAAAACTAGATACGTCAAATAACGGCATAGACGTTACTGGCACAGCCACGATGGATGGGCTTACTGTTGATGGCTCTGGAATTTTTCAAGGAACATCAACACAAATAGATTTAATAGAAACAGATGCTGTAGGTAATAACACTAGACTTAGACAAACTGTTGGTGATTTCTTTATTCAAACCGTTGATAACTCAAGTGCAAATCCAGTTAGTAGATTTAATTTAGACCATGCCACAGGAGACATCAGCTTCTACGAGGACACAGGCACAGCGCCTAAGCTGACATGGGATGCTTCTGCGGAATCTTTGGGTATAGGTACTACTAGCCCTGATAGTAAACTACACGTAAGAGGGTCAAGCTCAGGTGCTACTGGTGTTGCTGATGGTACTTTAATAGTAGAGCAGGGTTCAGCACCTTCTATACAAATTCTTTCAGCAAATACACAAACTCAGACAATAAAGTTTGGTGACCCTGAAGATGGTGACGTAGGAAAAATAAGTTATTCTCACGCTGACAACCACATGGGTTTATTTACTGACGGCACAGAGGCTATGCGTATAGACTCAACAGGAAACGTAGGTATAGGTACTGATAGTCCTGATGCTGAACTTCATGTAGCTGATGCAGGGTCTAACGTTGTTATAAGAATTGAGTCAAGTAATTCGCATCAGGGTAATATTTTCTTTGATGACCAAGCCGCAGCAAATGTAGGCAAGATAGGTTACGACCACTCTGACAACTCTTTACAGTTTGATACTTCTAGCACAGAGGCTATGCGTATTGACTCATCAGGCAACGTAGGTATAGGTACTGATAGTCCTCAAAGTCCTTTACACGTTCAAGGAACAGGTACTACAGCAATACAGGTAACTGGTGGAAGTAGTAATGTCGCAGGGATTTACTTGGGTGATGCAGGTGGTTTAGCTAATGGTCGTTTAAGCTATAGTAATTCAGATAACTCACTACAGCTATTTACTGACGGCTCTGAAGCCATGCGTATTGACTCATCAGGCAACGTATTGGTGAATAAGACTGGAAGTAACTTTAGCGTGGAAGGTATTGAGCTTAGAGGCAGTCCGAGTTCACTTCAATCAGTAGCTACTTTTACCAGAGATGGTCAAAATGTTGCCGCTTTTAATAGATTAACAGATGATGGTTCTATAGTTGATTTTAGTAAAGATGGTATAACTATAGGTAGTATCGGCAATACAAGTAATGATTTAAAAATAGAATCTAATGGTAATTTATTATTTAAAAATTCAATTTCCAATGATTTTTTTGCTTCTTTTACAGCCAACGGTGGGTCTACGATTTATTATGATAACTCACCTAGAATTGAAACACGAGTAAGCGATACTTTGTTTTATGGTAACGGTATTGCCGCGGCTACAATGGTTCACCCTAGTCCTAGTTATGCAGACTCTAAATGTTTACTTTCAGGAGATACAAGCTACAGTGAAACTGATGCAACTCTTTTGCAAAGTAAAAACAGTTTAAATCTTAAGGCTTTAGGTGGTTCTGTAAACATAGGTACAGACTCTGTTGCTTCCCCTCAGCTTCAAGTTTTTGATACTTATACAGAGTCTTTGACGTTCCGTAGTGATTTATTTCAAGGTAAAACTACTACTACCTCTTTGCTAACTTTCAACGATAACAATGCATTTAGTTCAACAAATGGAACTTCTCTTTTTTCTGGTAACGATTTAAATTTGTTGGCAGGACTAAATGATAAAATACAGTTTGGTCAAGGGGGGGCTGGTAGTCCTGCGGCTGTGGTAGATGTAACTGGCGGTAACTTTGGTATAGGCACTACTAGTCCAACTGAAAAACTAGACATAGATGGTGATTCAATAAGACTACGGCAATCACAGACACCCGCATCAGCATCAGCAACGGGCAGTCAAGGACAAATAGCTTGGGATGCAAATTATATGTACGTATGTACAGCCACTGACACTTGGAAACGAGTTGCTCTTGCAACTTGGTAAACTGGAGAATAAATAATGAGTTTAAGCGATTTAATAAGCGGAGCGGCAGGTTACTATAACCAAGATGAGGCGGCTAAAGCGGCACTTGAGTTAGGACAACAGTCAGCACAAGAACTTTCGAGACTTGGTACAGAAGTAGCAGGTATGGCTGAGTTTAAACCTTTTACCGTGTCTACGGGACTAAGCACGACTACAACAACACCTGAAGGTGGTTATACTTTAGGTCTATCTCCCGAGCAACAGGCTTTACAGACTAGCGGATTATCAACAGCACAAGGCTTTATGTCTGACATTGGTCAAGACCCTATGTCTCAGTTATTAGGCGGTCAGGCTTACCAAGCATATCAAGGATTAGGACCAAGCGCATTGACTGGTATGGGTGTATCAGGTTATCAAGCTGTAGGTCAAGACCCAATGCAACAAGAAATACTTTCTCAAGCTAGACAAGGTTTTGCTAACATAGGTCAAGACCCTAGACAGCAAGCCTTGTTATCACAAGCTGATACAGCCTTTGGTCGTGCAATGGCAGACCCTAGTCAGGCACAGGCTGACCTTTATGGGCAAATAAGAGCTACACAGCAACCAGAGGAAGAACGTCAACGTTTAGCCTTAGAGGAGCGTATGTTGGCTCAGGGACGTTTAGGATTAAGTTCTAGCGCATACGGTGGTGCTACTCCAGAGTTACTAGCACAAGAGACTGCTAGACAAGAGGCTATGTCAAGAGCAAACCTATCGGCTAGACAACAAGCTATGCAGGAACAACAACAAGCTTACGGTCAAGGTCTTGGTTTGTTAGGACAAGCGTCAGGTCTACGAGCGCAAGACTTATCTGAAGCTATGGGATTACTTGGTGCAGGTTATACTCCAGAGCAACGTGAGTTAGCTAGAGCAGGTGCATTGTTTGGTGCGGGTATGACTAAGGAACAAGCGGACTTGGCTAGAGCAGGAACATTGCAACAAGCAAGTTATATACCTCGCGCTCAAGACTTAGCTATGGCTCAAGGCATGATGGGTCTAGGCTATATGCCACAATCACAAGCCTTAGAAGCATTACGTATGGGTACTGGTGTAGCAGGGTTTGCTGACATAGGTAGACGTACAGGTGCTGAGTTTATGGGTAGAGCAGGTCAAGCGGGTATTGAGGCTCTTATGCAGGGTGCTGAGTTAGCGCAAGCACTTGAGGCGACTAAACGTCAGTCACTTACTGAAGCATTGTTGGGTAGAGAGCCTACGATACAAGAGCAGTTACTAGCTAACTACTTAAAAGTGCCTGTACCGCAAGGTGACAGCGGTTTTCTAGGCGGTCTGTTTAGTAGTGATGGTTTACTGGGTGGTTTGTTTGGCGGCGGCGGTAGTGGTAGCAGTAGCGATGCTAGTGGTGGTTACACCTCTACATCTCCTGTTTCTACGCCAATAGGGCAGGCAATACCTTCAGGCATTAACAACCTAGAGAATTTATTTTAGAGGAAAATACTAATGGCTAATAGAGATATAGCAGGATTATTAACAGGCATCCCTAGCGGTGGTATTGACCCTCGTACACAGATGTCAGGTAGAGATATGCTCGTACAGAGTGCCTTAGCAGGTCAACAACGTATGGCGGGTGGCTTACGTGGTTTGATGGGTGGTGGACCAACGATACAACAACAGTTGGTTACAGCGGCAGGTGATAAGCAGAGAGCAGATGAGGCTAAAAGACTAAAACAGTTAGAGAACTTAGCTGATGCTTTGCCTCCTGAATACGCTTCACTAAAAAATGCGGTTGAAAATGGTGTAGAGGGTGCGGTTAAGAAAGCCGTTGAGATTTTAGGTAGAGAGAAGAAAGCACCTACTAAAGTAGATAAAAAGATTGTTAATTTAGTAAACACAAAAACTAATAAAACAATGGGTACTGCTGTAGAAGTTGACGGTCAGTTATTCAACAGTCAGGGTCAACTTATATCTCCAGAAGAGTTAGAGGGGTTCGGTGTTTCTACTTCATACGTTAAGCCCTCAACACCTCTGGTAAGTACAGCGGTAGACCCTCAAGCAAAAGCTAAGGCAGAAAGACGAAGCCAACTGTTTGTCCCTTTAACAACTGTTGCTGAAAGTACGGCTGAAACTGCAAAAACAGCTATTGACGAAAAAAGAAATGCTCAAACAACTTTAAGGACTATAGACAATAACGCAAAAACTGGTGCAATATCAGCTGTAAGTTCTGATTTAGCACAGATTGGTCAAGATGTTTTTCAAAACTTAGGTATTCAAGTGCCACAGGGTTGGTCTAAACTAACAAATTCTAAAGCACAATATCAAATGATTTCTGCACAAGGCTTACTGCCTCGTATTGAAGAACAGGGCAGAGGATTTACCGATACAGAAAGAGAATATTTCTTAAAAGAAGTAATACCTAGCTATAAGCAAGCATGGCAGTTTAATGAGCTTGCTTCTAACTTGCAAAATGAGTCTGCTACCTTAAAAATAGCTGAAGCAGGTTTTGCTAACAACCGTAGAGCATGGCACGTTTCTGAAGATAGAACACCTACCCAAGCTCACGCTGTTGTGTGGGATGATTACACATCTAAACTACCTTATAATAAATTAAAGAAAAATGCTAAAAGAATGGTAGGTACTGAAGAAGTCACTTATGATAAATATCAAACTCTGTCAGATAAGAGTAAGCTGTGGCAGTATTGGTCTTCTGGTCAAGAACCTACAGGTTTTACTTTGATAGATGCTGAGGGAAATCCTGTAGATTACACATTTTATGAACTAAACAACCTTGAGGGTTTTGAAGGTAAAACAGCTAGAGAGATTTTACAACTGTTCGATGATGCTGACCGATTATCAGGGGCTATTTACAAATGAAAATTAAACATAATTTAGGTTTAACCTTTCCGACAGAAGACGAGGAAAGAACTCGTATTCCTCATAATTTAGGTTTAGATTTTCCCAATGAAACAATACATGATTTAGAAACACAAGAAACATTAGCACAACGTAGAGACATAAACCTGCCTGAGTTAGAAGGTGAAGACACACCCCCTAGAAACAAAGGTTTCTTTGAGGAAGTAGGCGAGGACGTAGCTAGAACGCTATCTCCCTTTACGTATCCTGTGTTAGAGGTAATGAATACTATAAACACTAACGTGGGCGGTACTATGTATGACGTAGCCGTACGTGCGCCCTATTTGTTCGGCTCTACTGGCTATGAAAACATAAAGAATATGGTTGAGGCTGTTGACCCCGAAGTAGACTTTGAGTGGGAAGGTGGTCAGAACCTAACTATACCTGAAGTGCTTAAGAATCAAAGTTACGTAAGTGACCCTGAGATGGCTGAGTACTACGATAAGGTTGGTTTATATACTAGCTTAGGTGTAGGCACTAACGCTGTTGCCGCTAGACACGTAGCCAACTTAGGTAAAGGCGTATTTAAGTTCAATAAAAAAGGTGCTAGACTTAATCCTGTTACAGGTAAGCCTATGACAACAGGTGTTGAAGGGACTAAAGCAGGTATTACAAGAGACTTAGCTAATCAACCCTTGCGCGGTGAGGTAGATTTAGCAGTACGTATGGCTACTGGCGGTTTTGTTGCGTCAGACTTAACAGGTTCAGACAGTTTGCTTATTTCTTTACCCGCAGAGATTGCCGCAGGTATGCTTAGAAGGTCTCCTACTTATTTTGACTTTACTACGGGTGTAACTCGTAATGCTGACACAGGCACAGAGATTCTTAACAAGAAAACTTTAAGTTTATTTGAAAAGAAATATGGTGTTGAGGACTTAAGGCGAGCATCTGGTCGTATCAGAGAAAGTGCTACAGACCCTTATGAGGCACACTTAGCTTTAGAAGCCGCAGAGACCGCTACTAAAAAAGGTGGAGTAGAGAACCATCTATCTGTTGCACAGAACATGGATGACGCAGGTCTTCTTGTCAATGAAAGAGCATTAGCTGTTGAAGACTCAGTTTTTGCAGGGAATATAAACGACCAACTAGACCAAGCACAGTATTCTTTAACACAAGAGTTAAGTAAACTACTAAATCCTGAAACGGGCGCATATAAGTGGGAAGCAATAGAAAACCTGTTGCCGCGTATAAGTGAAGACTTATTATCTGGTGTTAACGATAGGGTTCGTATTGCTAGAGAAAACCTAGAATCGTTGTTACCTTTGTACAATGGCGATGTTACAAAGATGTCAAAAGAGTTTAATAAAGAATTTCAAAAAGTATTTGATGATATTGGTAGACAAGAAGATGCTCTATGGAAACCTATAAACGATAGCGGGTTTCAACTTGATGTTGTTCCTTTTAAACGTGCAATATTCGATATAGTTCAGAACTCTAACAGAGAAACTAATTTACCTGCTGAAAAGTTTGCTGAGTTTTTAGGTATGGGCTTAATGCGTACAGATAAAGGGTGGGTTACAGTCGCTCTCAGTAAGCGCGGAACAAAAGAAATGAAAGGTAAAGATGTTGTTTTCCCTAAAGTACCTATGGGTAATGTACAAAGCCCGCAGGTGATGAAGACAGTCCGTACAGGGCTTAATGAAATGGTACGTGACCCCAACATAAGCGTTGATAAAGATTCCGCTGTGAAGGCACAACAAGCCGCTGTGGATATTTTAACAAACAACATAGATAATGTTCCTAAACAATTTAGAGATTCTTACTTAACCGCTACGTCTTACTCTAAGCACATAAACGATACTTTCAACAGAGGCACGGTAATGCCTAAAGTTGTCAAAGCAGTGCCAGAGAAAAAACTAGAGACTGCTGTAGGCGGAGCAACTAAAAGTGAAACAGATGTAAACGTAGTAGCTAGAGAGTTTGAAGAGGTGTTCAATTTAGCAACCCCTACTAGCGATGCGGCACAGTCTAGTATGCTTAAGTCCGCTGAAGGTATGTTCTTAGCTAAGTTTGCACAACAGGTTGACCCCAACGATTTAGCCACGTTTGATGCCTTTATAGCGCAACACAGGACGTGGTTTAAGCGTTTCCCTGACGCAGGTAACATGATTAAAGACGCTAGGAAAAAGGCTGTCAAAGCAGGAAATACTCTAAAGAATGCAGAGTTAAAAGCCGAAGCGGCTAAGTTAGATATATTTGCAGGACTGACTGGTAAGACACCAACCGAGATTGCAGATGTTATACTAAAAAGTTCTAACCCGCTAACTAATGCTAGAAGACTTAAGGCAAAACTAAGCCAAGACCCAAGAGCGTTAGAGTCGTTCCAAGACTTCTTATCAAGACGTATTGTTGGTCAGGCATTAGATAGCGTAGCGGCACAGGTTAAAGGCGCAGGTAAGTCAGATGTTGTTCAAGTAGCTAAACTATCACAGAGTCTTAAAGAGCTAGACCCGTTTATGCAGGTTTTTAAATCTAAAGGAGAAAGAGAGGGTCTTGACCTACTTATTTCTCAGTTTAAATCTTTAGAGAAAGCACTGTCTGCTAAAGGAGCTAAGGGAGAAGATTATAAAGTATCGACATCACTGGCTATAGCGGCTAAGTTAGGAGGTCTTAAAGCAGTAAGTATGTTGTTCGGCTCTCAATCTATTGTATTAGCAGGTGCTACCTCTAAAACAGCAGAGGCAATACTTAAAAACCTTACCTACGGTAACGCATCAAAAATAATGAAGGAGGCTTATAAAAATCCAGAGTTAATGAAGATTTTACTTAGTAATAATATATCTAAAGGTCAGCTAAATAAACTAAATTCTGACCAATTCCAGACAGGTCGTTCTTTATATAGAGCATTAGTAGGGGAAACTTTAGCAGAAGAGTAAAAACAAAAGGGGGCATTGCGCCCCCTTAGTTTTACCTATGCTATTTCACACGCGCCTCCGACACATGCCAGTTCTTGCGAACCTGTAGTATTATCTTCCTTCTCGAAGTGTTCTAAGTCTTCCCACTTAACATCCACTGGCATAGCCGCTAGTAACTCCTCATACTTCTCAGCGGTTATGTCCTCATAAGGGGCTTGCTGATAAACATGGTCACTGACAGGCAACAAACTAATACCACTAACCGAATCAAAGTTATCCCATATCCACTGTGCTATTTGCAGGAACTCACTATCTGTATAATAAACAGTGATACTTGGCTTATGTTCGCACCAGTGGTCTTGGTACTTCTTCCAGACTCTTAGCTGTTCCATTGCACCCACCTGCTTTACTGTAGTACTACTGTCGGGTGACTTGATAGGGAAGCCAAAGACCAGAGAAGACTTACTCATTACGTCATCTTCTACAGGGAAACCTGCGGCTGTCATGTACTGAGCAAGCGGGTCT
>Ga0316202_10001508_pt1 | contig 17991 bp, 21 predicted proteins | sample 3monrhotite_MG_FD_204934 | JGI IMG/M metagenome (GOLD analysis project Ga0316202, IMG submission 204934) | Microbial mat bacterial communities from mineral coupon in-situ incubated in ocean water Damariscotta River, Maine, United States -... | ecosystem: Environmental > Aquatic > Marine >... | reverse complement strand
TGACGCGCAATGGAACGAAAAGTGCAGTTAAGGAATCAGGCCGTTTTTTAGGGGGGGCAAGGGTAGGGCAGCGCTCCACCTTATCGGTAAAATGTACGAGGCTTTTCATTGCCTTGGGTTTGCAACACTCTTCAAGCAAAAACACCACGTAATAGCCCACGGCCCGATCCCGAAAACCCGCCGCCCACTCGTAAAGCTCACACCGCCGTTTAAAATAATCCTCATGTGATTTACACGTTTGAAGCTGTGATAGCACATGCCATTGTAAATAATGGCGCTCTTTAGCGGTCATAAATTACCGTTCCGGCTCATGGCCTTGGTCTTGTTCAATATCCTGAGTATCGCCGCGCAAAGTTTGTATATATTGTTCCCGCTTCATTGTTTCAATTTCATCGGGTGTATAAGTCGTTCCATCTTGTGAACGGCTTAAACGGTCAAACTCCGGTTTAACTTCGGTTTTATCAATCGCCTGTTGCTGATTTTGCTTTTCATGGGCAAAGCTTGCCGCCCCGACATTTTCCCAATGTTCAAGGGATGATTGGCCTTGCTTTTTGCGCCTGTTATCGTTCATAGCTGCCATTTGCTTATTGTGTGTTTCGGCCTTGTTTTCTGCGCTTTTCTGGTGTTCCTGCTGCTTTTTCTGAACATCATCAGCAATAGATTTTTTAGCGGCAATTTCTTTGCCGTCATGCTCTCGCGCCAGTGTCTTGATTTTAGCAACTTTCCCGCGCCCCTGTGTGGTCTTGGCCTGTACTGTATTAGCTACGCGCTGCGCGGCTTCTGGGTTGTTCTGGGCTTCGTTTAAAAGCGCTTCTTGCTGTTCGGCTTTGGCTTGTGCTATGCCTTCCCCTGCGGCATCCCCCAAGCGCCCGTCAATTTCTTCTTTCAGGGCTTCGCGCTCCGCTTCATGACGGGCTTTTAAATTCTCCATAATCTTTAAACTATCGTCTAGCCGCTGCTGTGCGTTCTCGATAGTTTTGCGCTCGGCTTCGATCGCATCTTTAACGCTCTGACCTTCTCGCCAGCGATAATACACCGAAGCCAACACAGACGAGGAAATACCCTCAAGACGCGCTTTTTCAGCCTTGTGCGTGGCTATTTCAGGCTCGTAAGTCTCAAGAATTGTTTTCTTATTAATGCCACGGCTGGCAGATTTCGCGCTTTTCCATTCTTCGCGGTGCGCTTCCCGTAATTCGTTATATTGCCCTTTGCCCTCGCGCTTGATTTCAATTTTCAATTGCTTGGTAATTGCAGCGCCGCGAAGCCTGACAGCTTCTTGATTTTCAGCATAAGAAAGTGCCGCTAGTTCAAGCGCGTCTTGTCGCTCGGCTTCGTATCGGTCGCGGTCAAAGTATCCGCTTTCTCCTTGATCGGTGTCCACCTGTCGCAGTGCGTTATCATCTGGAAGACTTCCTCCCGATCCAGAAGACAAAATATTTTGATCGTTTCCGTTTTCTCGTCCTTGTATGTCCTCGTCCACCCAGCTTTGCAAGTCTGACATTGGGTTTTGCGCCAATTCTTCAAACTCTTCAACTCTTTGGGCTGTGTCTTCTTGGATTTCATTGTACTGCGTTCTTTCTTCTTGTTGTTGCTGCGCGGCCTGTTCCTTATACGCTGCCGCCCGTTGTTTAGCGATTAGATCGGCATCCGGCAAGCTCTCACGTTCAATATCTTTTAAAAGATTATTGATTGCGGCGGTCTTCGCCTTGCCTTTTTCCTCTATATCAAGCTGACGGCCTAGCTTTTGAATATCGCCTTTCTCATCCACCAGCACAAAGCCGCCACCACGCCGCGCTGGTGCAAGTTCCAAACCTTCGGCTTGCAAAGCATTGGCAAAACTTTTGCCATCATCAGCGGCATAGTATGCGCGGGTAACGCTGGCGCTATAATCTTGCTTTGTGTCTTGATGTTTTACGTGTTGGCCTTGCTCACGTTTCAGCGCGTTTTCTTCGCGCTTGTGGCAATGTAAACCGTGTTCCCGTTCATATTCCAAAGCCCAAGTCTGAGCGCGTTTTTTATCAAGCCCCACATCATGAATTAACCCCGTTTCATGGTGAACAAGATTAATAACAACATGAACATGAGCATGTTTTGTGTCCTCATGAGCAACCATAAAAAATTGATGATCTTCCAGCCCATGCGCTTTGATATAATCAAGTGCGGCCTCTCGCTGGTGTTCTTCGCTTGGCGTCTCGCCAATCGCCCACGCTATAGAATGGTGATAAACATTTCCTGCCTCGCCTTTGCGCCCTGCATTATTAGGCTCTAATCCTTCTTTTTCCCGATAAGCGGCGCGTATATCTTCGCGGTTTTTATCCGTCCACGCCATAACAAGCGCGGCCTTTTCTATATCATTGGTTCGCAAATTTCCGGTATCGCTCCACGCCATGCGCTCGGACGTTTGCGCTTTATCTTTATCATGCACAAGATAAGCCGCCACGCCTTTAAAGCTCTGCCCTCGGCTATTAATTTTCGGAATCATTTCTCTAATTCGTCCAGCACATTATCAAGGCGTAAAAGGCGGGGCTTTATTTGTTCGTTCATATTATCAAAACGCACTAAATCAATATCATTATGAATATGCAGCGCTCTTATAATCTGGTGAACATTCTTGCCAATAGCATTTAATTCGTAAGCGTTTTTATTCAGCGTAACAATTAAACCCGTATCAGCTATAGGCGCACGCGCTACAGCGTAACCATTGGCGTAAAGCTGGCGGCGATATTCACTAAGTGATAAGCCGCTAGCCTCGGCGCTTGCTAATAAGGCGGAATACTCTTGTTTTGTCATGCGCACAGCAGGAGCATAACAAGTGCGTTTTTCGGCTTCTGATTTTGGTGGTCGGCTCATACTGCCGCCCCTCCTTCTTTCAATTTTTTGCGACGCTTAAAAAATTGATTGCCACTTAGTGGCAACCAAGCGAAAGGGGATCAAACGGGGAAAAGCGCAGCGGCTCCCCTTTGCAAGATGGGAAATTGAACAAAAATCCGACAGGGTTTTTGTGATACATTTCCCCATCTTGTTACCCTTCCATTCTGCCCAACTATACCCCAAGCACACAACCTTGACAAGAACCACAAAACCAAGCCACAACAAAAACTTGCCGCCGCCCCGTAGCTCTGGGATAATGCTACGATGTGTTGCGAAAACCAAGGAGCGCCGCAAATGTCCGATTTACTCACCAAACTACAGGAGCGCGAGGCCAAGCTTAAAGCGCAGATCAAAACCGCCAAAGCTGCACAAGCCAAAAAAGAAGCCGCCAACGACAACCGCCGCGCCGCTATTGCATGGCCTGCTGTTATGGCTGCAATGAAAGAAAAGCCGGAACTTGCCGCCCTTGTTAATGATGCCCTACATACAAACGTAACCAACCCCAAAGAGCGCAAGCTTTTAGGGCTGCAAGTTCTGCCGAAAGAAGAAAAAAATTAACCCCGCTAACGCGGGGATAATGACACGGCTAACGCCGTGACTTTTATTTTTTGGGGCGCTCTGCCCCAAACCCCGAAACAGGTATAACTCACTCCGGTAATGGTGTTTGATTTTTTAATGAAATTAGAGTTATGATGGTTACACAGTCAAGGTCTAACAGGGCCGCGATTGTCGAAACGACGGTAATATACGTCAAGCCTCTATCGGAAACGGTAGGGGCTTTTTTCTTGCTCCCCTGCCATTTTTCATGCTAACCATAATAAAACACACATCGAAAGGATGCGGGAAAATGGAACATATAGCAGACGACTTGCAAACAAACGAAAAGGAAAAAGGCGGCCTACTTTCTAAAATATTTGACTGCTTAACACCAAATTTTATTAAAGAATACAATGAGGAAAAGCTAGAAGCGGCATTTTTAAAAAAATATCCTGATGCGTTTGAATTTATACAAGAGAAACGAGAGCAAAAATATAAGCAATCGGAAGAACATCAACAAAATATTGCCTATATTGCCCGTAGCGTGATAAGCACAAAAGAACACGTTGACACACCGGAAGAAATCAACAAAAGCATTAAGGAGTATTTAGAAAAAAATCCCGATGATGTAACCGTAGAAGAAATTAATAAATATATTCAATCCATGCCTTCGGATGAAAAAGAATCCCTTAAAAATCCAGAAATGTGGAAAAGGATAAATGCCTCAAAGCAATATGAAGCTGATATGCAAAAACAATATGCGGAAGAAGATAAGAATAATTCTGTTGCAATTTTAGAAGCCTAGCGTTTTTTTATCCAAGGGAAATTTTCATAAGCGGGGACACGATTAAGCAAAAGCGGCAACCCGTCAACAGGTACAAATAATTGCCTGTTACCGCTTTTAAAAAGCATTTGCTTGATTTCGTTCGGCTCTAAAACAGGCATTGTCGTATATTGTATTTGTCCGTTTACTTCATTTTCTTTTTGATATGTTCCCAAAGCTTCAGAAAGCATTTGCAAGCTGTCGTTATCAGTAGATGAAAGCCCGAATACCTGAATATCACAATTCGCAAAAAAATCAGCAGGGTTAGGATAATGCCGCTTGATCTGGTTTAAATTCTGCACCACGAAAAGCCCTTTAGCCATAGCAGAGCCGCGCTTAAATGTAACAAGGCTTTCCGCGCTCTGGAAATACCGGAATAAATTAAATTCCTCGAATATTACCAAGGTTTGCCGCTCGTGGTCTGTGGCGTTCGGTGTGCGGTAATTATCCAGCATATCCAGCGCGGTTGAATAAACGACTTTTATCAGGCGTTCATACTGAATTATAAAATCTTCCGGCACGCAAAACGAGACTATTGCGCCCTTGGTTTTCATATCGGCTAACGTAAAATCATGCCCCATAATATGCGGCCTTAACATCGGGTCATTACACCAACGCAACGAGCGCGAAACAGTAGAATAAAAGTTTTCCCTTAGCTTGGGGTCTTTCCCTAAAAGCAACATAGCTGCCTCACGCGCTCCCCCTCCAAGTTCTTCATTAAAAATCATTTCCCCTAGAATATCGTCCAGACATTCTTCCGGCGTTTTGGGCCGTGTATGAAAGTTCCCGTCTGGGTCTTTTATGGGCTTGCCCTTGGTATCGTGTAAAATGGCTTGCGGTTGTGGCTGGCCTCTAAAATAGCCAATACTGAATAAATCATAAACGCTCGGCAAGTTCTGAAATTCTTCCGCGTATTTTGTTAAAACCTGAACGATAAAACCGCCCACAATCGTTTGCCCGTTTTCTTTAAAAAAATCATTGCTGCCGTGACCTTCGGCTTTTTCAATTACAATGTTTTCACATAGCCGCTGGATACGACTTTTTGCGCTCGGGTGATTGATATCAATCTCTTTCAAAGGATTCCATTTCTGGCGCTGCCCCGGCTCTAAGCTCTTGATACCCTCAAAAGGATCAAAGAAATATTGAGGAATGGATTCATGTTTATGCTTGATGCAATTCTCGTAATATTCGCCCTTTATATCAAACGCCAATATGCCCCAGTTCCAGCAAGAAATAATATTGTAAAGACCGCACAGGCTTTTCCCCCCGCCCGTGGTTGAACATAAAATATGATGATTTTCGGAAGTCACGGCAATATGCCGCCCTCCAAGCTGAAAATCATCTTTCCAGTTCGTCTTGCCAAGATACAACGACGATTTTTTACCCGAAACATGGAACCCTTGAGATATCCAGTAAAGCGGCAACGTCCAGTCCAGCGCCACAAGCGTTTTTATACCTGCCCAACGTCCGGCCCCACCTTTCTTGCCAATAATCAGCCATTCGCGGTAAGGCTGCCATTCCTTCAAATACTCCACCGCCACAAGCCAATAAGTGGGAATGGTCATAATTAAAACAGGGGTAAAGACCGCCCACCACGCAAGGGCGAAGCTTTTAAAAAACTGGCTGTTATTGCTATTTACCTCATACACCCAAAGCCCTAAAACCGGAACAAGTAACCATAAAAAACGATCTGGAAACCAGCGGGGCCGCCTTATCATTGCGTATCTATGGCCCATTAAAAACCACACACTAAAAATGATAAAACCCGCGCTGATAATAAAAAATTCTGGTTCTTTCATAACAACCGCCTATTGAAATAATAAATCTGGCTCTTCTTCAAAAATATCCGGTTTCTCTTTTTGCGCCTTTTGCTCTGTCGCATCCTCAAGGCTTTCAAAAGAAATAACGGGGGTTTCTTTGTAAACCTCGTAATTCTCAAAAAGCCCTTCGGGGGTTTCTTTGTAAGGTTCATAAGTTTTTTGCTCTGTCGCCACTTTCGGGGCTTGTTCTTTTTGCGCTATGTCCTGATTATCGAAAAACGCAAAACCCGCTATATTTGCAGAGATAAAAACCACCCACCCAAGCGCAAAAATACCGCCTAAAATATAATTACGCCTTGCACTAAAACCGATATCGCGCTGTGCAGAAGGTACGTAATTTTTAAATAAACGGCGTTTTATAGAAGAAAACATAAAATTTTAATCTCGGAATAAATCAAAACCACGCGGCTCTAAGGCTTCGGTTTTATCAAGTTTTTGCTGCTGGCTTTCTTTGACCTGCTGCATTTTCACCTGTGTATCGTAAATTGCTATGCCCACTTGCTGGCGCTGCTCTGCTGCCTCCGGTGTATCTTCACCTTCCAGCTTGTCGAGTTTTTCCTGATACTCGTCTAGCTGCTCCTGATAAAGCTCAAGCTGATTTTCTTCCGGGTCGCCTTCCCCGAAAACCGTTTCTATTAAATCGGACATATTACGGCCCTCGATATTGGTTTGAAAATGTCGCACCTGGTCAAAGCGAAGCTTGACCAAGTGCGGGTTTAATTTGTTTGTTTTGGGTATGCCCTTAACAAACTGCTTTCAATAAGTACACTATAACGCTAATCTGATAGTATAGTGTACTACCAAAACAGAACCATGCAAAGCGTACTACATGAGAATTTACGGATATTTGAGAGCGTCAACCGATGAACAGGACGCAACCCGCGCAAAAAAAGAACTTACGGACTTTGCAAAAGCAAAGGGGCTAAAAATTGCGGCGTGGTTCATCGAAAACGAAAGCGGGGCAAGCCTTAAACGGCCTGAATTGTTCCGGCTGCTCGATATCGCGCAGCATGGCGATGTGTTGCTAGTCGAACAAATAGACCGGATTTCCCGCCTAAACGCCCATGACTGGCAAAAGCTTAAAAACCTGATTAATGATAAAGGCTTGCGGATTGTCTGCCCTTCCCTGCCAACCTCCTATCAATTCCTAGAAGGAGGAAAGGATGATTTTACCGCCCGTATGGTTGAAGCCCTTAATTCTATGTTGCTCGATGTGCTGGCGGCTGTTGCCCGTCAGGACTACGAGGACAGACGTAAACGACAAGCCCAAGGGGTAGAAAGGGCGAAAAAAGAAGGTAAATACAAGGGCCGTCAGATTGATAAAAAATTGCGTTCCAATATCCGGCATTTGCTCGATGCGGGAAAAACCTATTCGCAGATTGTTGAAGTTCTGGGCTGCTCGAAAAGCACGATATCAACGGTTAAAAAAGAAATGTCCAATTAGCACCCCTGATAAGCATTTTAAATGCCCGTGAATTTTTATCTGTTACCTGCTCACGTTGTCCATATTGCCTATTATCACTTTACATTTTGCGGTGACGCGCCCTTAAAATATCAATTTTTTTGACTTGGCCGTCCTCGTCAACAAACTTCCAAAACGTCCAGCCATTCGCCCGGCGATAAGGCAAACCATCTGCGGGTTTTCCTGAAACCTTTGCCCTGACAATACCACCGGCAACAGAAAGGGATGTGTGGCGCTTTCCATCCATCAAAATGAAGCCGTCCTTGTCGATTTCTGCGGTAAAGTCTTTGCCCTTGAAGGTGACATGAATAGAGAAGAGGGGCTTGATTATTCCTGCTTCTATCAAATCAACAAGTTTTATACGCTTGCCGGTCATGCTGCGCCCGTCTGATTAGAAACAACGCGCTCAACTATAGAGCTGATTGAAGCTTTCCATTGTGGTGCGTCCTGATTGGCTTTAGCGCGGCATTCTATCATAAGCTGGCGTAACAAGCCGGGCATATCAGAAAGACGGCCTTTGCCGGATGCCAAAAAAGCCCCAAAATCGCCAAGAGTAAGCGGCACAATATCAAGAGATAATTTACTATCATCAGATAAATACCAGTCACCGGAGCGGAATGTATGTGCTGTATTGCTATCTATCTGTAGGGCTATAAACAGACCATAGACGGGCTTTGTCGCTTCTTCGGTATATTGTGCCACATGACGGCGTACAGGCTCACCCTCGGCGGCCTCTTGGCGTGATGAGGCGGTTAAGGTCACTTCTACAACAATAATGGCATCTTCAAACTCAAAAATCATATCCGCACCGCCACCGGGGGCGCAATGCACTGGCAGAAAGTCTTGGTCAATCTGAAAACGCCGCGCTTCCCAGGGCGCGTTACTAAGGCTATCAATAGCCAAAAATGACCGCCAGATAATCCACTCAAGATAGGCCGGGCCCTCGCCCTTGGGAATTGAGACTGTCTCACCGTTGGGAAGTTTAGCCGATCCCCGGCTAGGTATCGCTTGCATCCACGCCATGATTTCATCGAGTTGCTCGGATTGCTTATCTGCATATTCCTGTTCATCAAGCTGCAAAAGCATAGCTTCCAGCTCATGACGTTTATTTTCAAGATCGGGTAAAGGTGTTTCGGCGGGTGGCACAAGTGCTGCAACGCCGCGCCCTTGAAGCTGTGCCGCTAAATCAGACACAACGGCATAAGAAGAGGCCGCATTATCAGTGGGGAGCTGTGCGCCTAACCACAAGGCATGTAAATATGCTTGATCCGATAAAACCGCATCCTCTTCATCACGCAATAAAGCGGCAAGCTGGGCGCGGGATGGAGAAAGCGCAATTCCTCTTCCAGCATTGCGGAAAAGCCCGGTAGCTTTTAGATAGCGAAAAGAAAGATCGGCATAATCATCTAGAGTGCCTTGTTTATAATCAAGATTTGTCGCTATTTCATCATAGAAATTACGGTCATAAGCGCGAACATTGCCTTTGGCCTTTTCGCGCCCTTCACGAAAATTGATAATATTTTGCACGACTGAATCCAGCCCATCGGCAGGGGTGGCCGTTTGCACATAAAGAGCAAATTCCTGAAAGGTAAAATTTGTATTTTGTCCGGCGGTGGCAAGGCCATTCATAACACGCAAAATAAAACGCAATGGTGAAAAACTATCACCATCATAGCGGTTCTCAATTAAAGAGGGGATACGATAGCTGGCCAGAGAACGTAAAAAGCATTCCTGCTGTGCGGTAATGATTTCGGCTTGTGCCAGCCTGTAGCCATTAGGGGTTACTTCATATTGTCGCCCCGATAATTCTTCAATTTCTTCTGTTATCGGCGCAAGGGCGGGGTCTGTGGTGCCGCTCTTTATATTGCGGGTAAGCTGCGGCGTTATAAAGCCAAGCTGTGAAAGAGCAACACGCCATTTGCGCCCAAGGTCTGACGCATCTTCACCCGCAGCAACGCGCGGGGCATCAAGAACACCTTCATGATGCAAGAGGGCGGCAAAAGCGTTTTCCTGATCTCGCCCTGAAATATTCCCGTTTAATGGCGAACCTTGCAGAACACGCAAGGCATCCCGCAAGCGGTAGGGGGTACGAACAGTTGTATTTCCAATGTGCCAAAGCATTTTAAAAACCTACAAAAAGATATTCCTGCACTTCATTGCGAATATCGCTCTTTTGATTACCAAAACTATAGCGATAATCAATATCTATCACCTCGACATGCCTTTTATATTTTGACATGAGCGATATAATTTCTTCACGGGTTGGCAGGGAATTTGAAGAATAAGACACGAGCAAAACGCTGTCTTTAAGACGGCGAAAAAGCTTGTCAAAGGCATCTGCCGCGCCAGATCGTGAGCTAAACGGGGTGGGGTAGCTTTTAAATTTCTTGGTCTTGGTGTGCCATTGCATATCCACACCCTCCCAATTCCGGGCAAGCCCTTCAACAAAATGATAGCGGCGTACATATTCATTATCAGATAGGGGGCTGTAATAAGGCGGATCGATATAAACAAGATCAGCTTTGAAACGGGTTATCATAGCATCACCCTGCCGCGCCCGATTCTGCTGGCCGTTATCAAAGACGGCGGCATTTATCAGCCCGGCGGCATTGCGGATCTGTTCTTCCATACTCATGCGAAGATCGGCACGGCCATCATCATAGCGCAAGCCTGTATAGGTAAAAATGCCCCGCGCCCGTTTTTTCAGACAAGCACGAATAAGGGCAGACATTGCCATAGCTCTTTTCTGGCTGTTGGGTAATTTCTTGAGATTTGAGCGCACCAAGTCGATAACGGCGTTCTCATTATCGGTGTAGTAAAGCCCGGCATAGGTATCTTGCACAAAGCGACTGGCTTCGGGATTAGGCGCAAAGAGCTTGTCAATTTCCTTTTCAGTAAGGGTGTGACCGTTATTTTCAATCATGGCCTTTGAGAGTGTGGTGCTCATCGCCATATAATCATTCGAGAAAACCTGTTTTCCCATTGTTTTGAACAAATAACCGACAACGCCGGAGCCGGAAAAAAGATCCAGCGCGGAATTAAATTGAAATTGGTTTGCTACATCCTGAATATAGGGCAAAAGCTTTTCTTTTGATCCCATGTAGCGGGTAGGAGGATAGGCAAGCGCCTTTTCATCAACGGGTACGGGTACTTCGCGGATAGAAAAACGCGGGTAAGGCTGCACCGTCACAATTACATCTTCGCCGGTGCGGGTATTTGCTTTTGAACTGATATTGCGGCGGGTATTTACAACCTCGACTTCGTAAGGCTCATAAAGCTCATGCACAAGCGGGTGATTGGAGTTTGTAAGAATAACGTGACAGCCTAATTTTTGGAGGCGGGCGACTTCTTCGGCCAGCTCTCTATGATCTTCTTCATAAAACTGCTCTTTGGTATAGCGTTTGAAATCCGCATATTTGGAAACAGGCAAATAGGGGGGATCAAGAAAAACAAGATCGCCAGATTTGGCAGATTTTGCCAAAACGTCTTTATAATCTCCGCACTTGATTTCTACATTCTGCAAAGCCTTTGAGGCGGCACGAAGCGTTTCTGTCTGACATATTCGGGGGTTCTTATAACGGCCATACGGCACATTAAACTCGCCCTTTTTATTAACGCGATAGAGGCCGTTATAACAAGTGTGATTAAGATAAATCATTCGTGCGGCGGCATATTCCTTTTCAAGATCAGCAGAAACCAGCTTACGAATTTTATAAAAATAGGATTCGGTATTTTTGAAGGTGCGTAAATGCTCTATGACCTGCTCAACATTGTCAGCCAGACATTGATAGACATTGACCAATTCCGGGTTTGAATCGGCAATAACACCAGCACGAGGCTGCAAGGAAAAAAACATAGCCCCGCCGCCGATAAAAGGCTCTATATAGCGGCTAAACTTTTTTGGAGCCTTGGTCATTAGTTCATTAAGAATCTGTGTTTTACCACCCGCCCACTTAAGAACGGGCTTTGCTTTAATAGCTACGACAACTGATTTTTTGGCTGAATTTTGCATGAAAGTTCCCCTGACACTTTGGATCAAATTTGATCCAAAGTTCCTTTTTTGTCAACCAGCTTTATTTATTTCATGCTGTTGTTAACAGACTACCAGCAGGTTAAAAAGCGATAACCGTTTGTATGAAAAAACACCATTGTTTTCCATAAGATACATTATCACGTTTGAGGATTGTTGTTAACCTTTACAAAATCTCCTGACTTGATATTAATGAAGTATGGAAAAAAACGAAGCTAAGAAACAAAATGAGCCGCTTGAGGAGATGAAACATTTTTTGGAATGTCCTCCAGAGGATCTATTGAAAATCATAAAAAAGACTTCGGAGAATGTTGATAGCCACAGGCAAAGCGAATATTTACGTTGTGCTATTGAGCTTAGACATATAGAGCAACTTAAAAACAACGCCAAAGCGGAGAGTAAACTAGCCAATCGAGTGGCACTGCTTTCTTTAGTAATTGCTTTAGGAACTGCAATTCTAGCTACTATGGCTATATATTCATATATCGATAATAGACCACTAAAAGTTTACAACCTAGACGCTCCGTGGGGAATGTGATTTTAAGCCCCCTAATAGCGTTATGTGTCTTTATTAGTACGGATCACCACAAAAGACAATTAAACGCCCATAGAAGCCCGTACAGACGTTTTTATGGTTTTCGGGTAAGGGATATACTGCCAAGGGGTTAAAAATTGCCCTGTGAGCACTGACGGGCAAAATAAGCGCCCTTTGAAAAGCAATCAGGGTTATAAATCTAGCTGGTGAACATCGGCAATTTTACGAATAGAAAAATCTTCATCCGGTCTATTGGCTTCAGCTTCTTTCAAAGCCTGTAAAGCGTCTATCTTTGTCATAGGGATATCATAACCTTCGAGCGGGATTTTATGCTCCCCCGGATTGCCCTGTGCATCGTGCCACGCATCATGGCACTGCATCACTATCCATTGTTTTTTATCGCTGTCGGTCATAAATCCACCTTAGCCCACAGATTCAGGAAAGAGCAAGAAAAACCCCCTGCCCTCTTTGGTGGCGAAGCCACGCCGAACCTTTTGCTACTTGATCTAGATCAAGGCTCTACCCTATCAGCCTATTACCGGATTCTAATATTAATCTGATACCACCCTGCCAAACTTCTTTTTTGCGGTCTGTCTGGTTGCTCCGGTGCTTCGGGTTATGCACAGGGCAGCAAACAAGACTAATATATGTAATATGATTAAAAGAAGTAAAGAATAGGGACTAAAAAGCCCCCGCGTATCGAAACAATAAACACCATTAAAAACAATAACTTACATGTAAAAAACAAAGCTTAGGATTTCTCTTAACTGGCGGTCAAAGCTCTAACCTTTGCTTAACTGGCGGTCAAAGCTCTAACCTTTTCTCTTAACTGGCGGTCAAAGCTCTAACCTATTTTTAACATAATTACTCAATTCTGCTTAACTGGCGGTCAAAGCTCCCACTTACTGCACCGCACAATAGGCATTTTTTTGTCATAAATCAGGATAAAAACTTAACTGGCGGTCAAAGCTCTAACTTACTGGCGGTCAAAGCCCTAACATGTGGCGGTCAAAGCTCTAACCTTAAAACCAGTTATCAACAAAACTACTTAAGCAGATTCTGACTATCCGAGCTACGTTTATTAGCAGCCTTTTGTTCCCTGATAAAATCCCCTGCTGCAAAGAGCGTATATTTTATATCAACAATCTTGCGCCCTTCTTTTCGCTCGTCTATCTCGTATCGCATTAAAACACCTTGTTTCTCTAATTCCTCAAGCGCTGAAATTGCTTTTACTCTGTTTTTGCCTTCTGTTGCTTGTTGCAATAAACCGCTGGCTTTAAGGTCTGAATACATAAAATGATAATCATTCATAAAGCTGGCCTGTCTAAAACGATTAATAATGCGCTTGTAAATCCAGCGAGTAAGCTGCTCGTTGCAACTCATCAAACGATCATAATTAAACTGGCGATATTCTAGCTTATCTATGGCATGAGATATAAAAAGTGGTAAACGGGCTATGTGGTGCGCGTTGGTATCGGCTAGATATTCTTCCCTGTCAACGGTCACAAGGTCTTGTAAAATTGCCCCTTTCCAAACTTCTTTATTCCCATGACACAGGGTAATAATGCAAGAACTCATAACCTCAATGGCATGTTTAATCTGTTTAATGCTCCGGCTTCGCCCTCTGATCTTTAGTTCTTTTTGTACCATGCTCAATGAAAACCTAACCCAAGTTTCAGATTTTTCAACGTCATGAACACCATATTGCTGATTAGTTAAAATCTTTTTTAAAGCTTCCTCTACCAGCTCCTCGGTAACACTTGGAAAAAACGCCTTATAACGTCCATCATCTTGTTTGATTAAAGCAGGCTGAATGCGCACCTCACAGGGTGAGCCATTGTAGGAATATTTCCATTCATACGGATCTGCATGTCCTGTCGGGGTTCGCAATTTTTCAACCTGTTTAGGTGTAAAAAAATACTTGGGTATGCTCTCCCATATCTCAACCGTGTTTGATACTTCGCTTGGTTCATTAGCAACAAACTGTGAAAACAAATCATATTGAGGGCTTTTTATAGACGCCTGCGGCGGGTTTTTTTTTATAATTTCTTTCTCAGCCATTCTTTGAACCTTTCTGAACCGTTGCAAATACGGGTCATTATGCTGTCATTTTTTCAGGTTGTTCTAGTGCTTCCAATTCATCCAGCACACCTTTAACCAGAAAATAAAGGCTTCTCGATAGATTGTTAACATTACTCGGCGGCGTTGGAAACTTTACCTTATCCGCTTCCCGCAAACGCTTTACAGCGGCAACCTTTTTCACCTTCCCTATAATCTTGTCTTGTGGCAACTCAGAATAATATTCCCTAAAATCCCGCTCGCGCTCTTGCCTGTTGCTTGAAACCTGATTAAGCAATAGCCGCACATTCTTTGCACCGTAACCCTCAAGCCTTGCCATATGCTCTAAAGCCAAGACAACGGCTTCGGGGTCTGGAATAACAGGCATTAGAACAAGATCAACGCTTCCAGCTATCCACTTGTCAAACTCTGGACGATTGCCCCCACTATCGATAATACAAAGCCCGTCATTATTGATTGCTGCATCTATAAGAGTTGTTAAGGTTTCGGGCTTCCTAGCATCATAAAACATATAAGGCCGCCCATTGACCGCTATAGGCTCTCTATTGTCCGTATGCATCAAATACGCTGGCGTACCCTTCCAAGCCGCGCCAAGTGCCAAAAGGTGAGAAAGTGAAGTTTTACCAACACCGCCTTTAGTTCCAACTATTGCAACACCTTTCATGATTTAGCCCCCATATCACGTTGTATAATCGTTCTAAGAGCTTCGCTAGCACTTACCACCTTTCCGGCTTTCTGTGACAGCTTCAAGGCTTGTGCGTTGATATAGTCCATATCCAATTGTTGTAAAGAAAAAGTCTTTCTAACGCTGGCGCTGGCCTTCTCTGCCTGTTCTTCTACAGTCTTCGAGAATTCATCATCAGGCATTGAAGTACCTAAGTCCTTTAGCTTTGGGGCTTTCATAGTCTCTTATCCTCTTACATTATGATTATATGATATGAATTTCATACTAAATGATCGTATGATTTTATTATCATACTTAATGAAAGTATGAATGTAATTTAAAAGAATGCAAGTATTGATTATGAAAGTATGAACTTATGCACATAAACTATGATTGTGTGATTGTAATATCTTCATACTTTGCTATACTTACCCTAACATCAATCAAGAACCGGAGATAACGCCATGACCGAAACAAGCGAAAAATTTAATAATGCCGTAAACGTCAATATTGAATTACCAGACAATGAAGCCCTTGCACTGGCGCAATTTGTTAAGCGTGTGGGGTGGTCAGAAATGCGGGACAATGCCGCCAGTGAAGACGAAGCCTATGAAATCAAGGCCGCTATTGGCAAGTTACAAGATGCTTTAGGGCTTGCGGGATATGCGCCGCGATAGGGTAGGGGGCTAAACTATTCTTTCTTGCTCCAATCGTCCCACATGGGCGCTAGAAGCTGTGGGGCGCTTACGCCTGTGGCCTTGGCAATCTTGAACAGGGTTATATAACGGGGTAGCACGTCACCAGCTTCGTAAGCCTGATAAGTGCGCGGGGCTATCTTGATTTTGGCGGCAAGCTCTTCTTGTGTCAGTCCTGCTTTTTGTCGGGCCGTGGCAATGGCTTGTCCTAAATATTTGCCTACTCTTGTATTCATTCATACCCTTATCGGTTTTTTGCTTGCCTGATAAGGGTTTTAAGGGGTATAGTCCAGTTTAAACACGAGATTAAAACTCGTGTTCTTCACACACAGAAAAGCCCGCTATTTCCCCACTATATAGCGGGCTTTACTGATGATTGACAAAAAGAAGGGAGGGGGAGCGCGTTTAGGGGCTGATACAGAGCTTTACAGCCCCGTTTTTAACTATGCATGACACAGATAAAGCCCTTGAGCTTATGAGGGAATTTATAAGGCTTGAACATGAGTACAGGCAGACACTAAACCCCGCCATACTTCCACGCCTTGAGGAAATAGCCGCGCAATATATTATTGCCAATGGCTCCGGCGATCTGTTCAAAGCCACTGACAGCGAAGACTTGAAAAAATAAAAAGCGCCACCCTGTAGACCGCTTTTTATAAATAAGGCTTGATAAAGCGGGGCAACTCACTTTGACGATAGATCATTCCGTCCCTATAGCTGACTATTAACTTGTAATGGTCGCTATTATCGTAAATATAAGCCAGATCACACAGATGCAAGTGGGCTTTTAGGTTCTCAAAGCTCTTAGGATAACGCCGCGCAATATCATCTACGGGTATGTTATGGCCACCTCTTGATACACGGGCATTAACACGCGCCGCACTTAATCCCGCACTCTCTAGGGCAACATACACAAGAATAGTTTTAAATCCTTTTTTGCGAGCCTGACGCAAATAATTCAGATAAACACGCCCTGAAATCGTGCTTTCGACAATAAAAGACTGTTGCCGCTCTATACACTGCTGAACGCTTAACAATGCGGTGCGGCCTGCTCCTAGCTGTTCCGTATCTATCGTAGAAAACGAACCCGTCATAGCCTTAGCAATCGCATCAGGGTCGATAACTTTAAGGCTCGGGTGTTTTCTAAGAATTGTTTTCGTAAAAGTGGACTTGCCAGCACCATTAACACCAGCAATCAAAAACATTTGAGGACGCGACATATCAGGGCTTTAGCCCCTGTTTTTTTTGCTCTTTTTTAGCTGTCTCATAAGCTTCATCGCCTAATTGCTGCGCCCCTGTAGGCGTTTCAAGCTCTTGAGCCAGTTTTTCAGCTTCCTTATTTTCGCGCTCATGCGCTAGATTAAATTTATCTTTGGAATGTTCATCATTCATAATCATAACCTCGTCATTTCTATCAAACCAATATAACAGCCCTTCAAATAAAACAACAAACTCTTATGCTAAGGGGGCTTTTATCAAAATAGCAAAGCGCGGCTTTTTGCGCTTTTCTTGTGATGGGGATGGAGCGCGGCTTTTCTGCGCGTTCCCCATGATAAACCATTCCACCGCTACCGATAAGAACCCCCAAACCCTAAAGGATGGCAGGGCAGGGGATAGAGCCACAATCGCCACCCTGCCAAACGCTTTTCATTATCCATTTTCTAAATTCCTTTTCTTGTTATATAGAGCTTGCGCCCAAAAGGGCGCAAGCTATTTTTAATCTATAAACGCCATAATCTGCGCGGCTTCCTCATGCTCTGCGGCAAAGTCTCGCAAATGGTAATAAGCATCTATTATGCTTGCGCTCTGGCGTTTCCATGCCAAGGCATTAAGGGCATACAGGCAAACGCTTATGCTTGCGGCCTGTGCGCTCATTTCCTTTTCAAAGTAGTTCATAGGATTACAGACTTTGAAGCGCTCCACACTATCCAGTGCGATATAAAGCCCGCCATTTGATAGCGTGTAAAAATGCCAGTATCCGCCGCTATAGCCTTGGGCATATTGCCCCATAAAATTAAACACCAGACTTTCAAAGGCTGCACAATCTGCGCCTAGCTTCGCGGGTAAAAATGCCAGTCTTTTGGTTTCCGGTATCTGTGTTTGTGTAATGACTTCCATTGTCTTTGCCTTTCGTGGTTAAAGTTTGCGTCATGCAAACCTGACCAACTGGCGAAGTTTGGGGGTAGCAACTGCAAGGGCAGATTAAAAATTGCGTAGATGGTAGGAATTGACGCGAAGCGGCAAGGGGTAGGAATTTTTAATATGGCGAAGCGAACCCTTGCGGGCGCGAGGGGCAAAGCCCCTTAGTAAGCAATGCCCCTAAATCTTAAAATCCTCTAAAGGGGGTATGACGCGCAATGGAACGAAAAGTGCAGTTAAGGAATCAGGCCGTTTTTTAGGGGGGGCAAGGGTAGGGCAGCGCTCCACCTTATCGGTAAAATGTACGAGGCTTTTCATTGCCTTGGGTTTGCAACG
>Ga0316202_10001507_pt1 | contig 18015 bp, 15 predicted proteins | sample 3monrhotite_MG_FD_204934 | JGI IMG/M metagenome (GOLD analysis project Ga0316202, IMG submission 204934) | Microbial mat bacterial communities from mineral coupon in-situ incubated in ocean water Damariscotta River, Maine, United States -... | ecosystem: Environmental > Aquatic > Marine >... | reverse complement strand
TTTGCGGATCCAACCGGCAACCCACATCCGGGTCAGGAATACGGCGCTGAACACGGATGTTACCAGGCCAATGATAAGAACGATTGCGAAGCCGCGGATCGGCCCCGAACCAAACACAGTGAGCAGCACAGCAGCAATGAAGTTGGTGATGTTGGCATCGTAAATCGCGCGGCTGGCTTCTTTGTAGCCGTTTTCGACCGCGGCGATCACTCGCCTCCCCCGTTTTCGTTCTTCGCGTATTCGCTCATTGATCAGCACATTGGCATCGACCGCTGAACCGACCGTAAGCACGAAACCGGCAATGCCGGGGAGAGTCAGGGTGGTGTTGAAAACAGCCATGATGCCAAGCAGCATGATCACGTTGATGATCAGCGCACATGTCGCATAAACACCGAAACGACCATAGCTTGCGACCATGAGCGCGATAACGGCGACAGAGCCGATCATCAGCGTAATCATTCCGCGCTTGATTGAGTCAGCGCCAAGATCCGGCCCGACGGTGCGCTCTTCCACGATCGCAAGATCCACCGGCAGTGCGCCCGATTGCAGCGAAATCGCCAAGGCGAGTGCAGAATCGGTGGTGAAATTGCCCGAAATCTGCGCTGAGCCGCCGCGAATTGGCTCGTTGAAAACCGGAGCGGAAATCACTTCGCCATCAAGAATGATTGCGAAACGCTTGTTGACATTCTCTGTACTCAGCTGGGCAAATTTTGCCCCGCCCTGGCTGTCGAAGCGGATGTTGACCACTGGTGAATTATCCTGCGGATCGACGCCCGATTTCGCTTCGGTTAGCGAGTCGCCCTGAATGCCCCCCAGGCGTTTGACCGAGATCGAAGTCCCCGGTTCACCGGCACCCTCAGCAAAGGGATAAATTCGGCTGCCCGGGTTAGCGATACCGGCGGCAATATCCGTCGGAAGCGCTTGGTCATCGACCAGTTTGAATTCGAGTTTGGCAGTTTGTCCAAGCAATTCCTTGAGCTGATCAGGATCGCTCAGGCCTGGCACTTGGACCACAATGCGAGTGTCACCTTGACGGATGATGGTCGGCTCGCGCGTTCCCAGGGCGTCGATACGCTTGCGTACCACGTCGGTCGCGCTGTCCATCGCGTCAGACACCGCGGCATCTGCACCGGCGCCGCTTTCGGTGAGTACAAAACGCGTCTCATCGACGAATTCCAGCTCCCACTCGGCCGTGATCCCGGTTCCGTTAATGGCAGGCCGAAGCGCCTCGCGCGCACGGTCCACATCCGCCGCGCTGTTGACGATAAAGCTCAGCTGGCCATTGCGCGTTGAATAGTCGCCCGCGCGAATGCGCGGTTCGGCGTTACGAAAGACGGTGCGGACCGTTTCTTCCATATTTTGCAGACGCTGCGCAGCAACTTGTTGCGGGTCAGCCTCGAGCAGAATGTGGCTGCCGCCGGCAAGATCGAGCCCGAGATTGACTGTGGGTTCTGGCAGAGCATCCGGCCAACTGATGCCAGTTGGTGAGAGCAGCGACGGCATCGCAGCGAAAACCGCCAGCAGCGTCAAGCCCCAGAGCCAAATCTTCTTCCAGCGAGGAAATTCAAGCATTGCGCGTACTCTCGTTCTGGCCGGTTCAGTCGTTCGCGGCTTTACCAGCCGGCGGAACGATGTCGCCAATGGTGCTCTTGACCGCCTTGACCCGAACGCCCTGGGCAAGCTCGAGATCGGCATAGTCGTCGTCGACTTTGACCACCTTGCCAATCAAACCGCCAGCAGTGACAACCTTGTCGCCCTTTTTCAGTCCGGCAACCTTTTCGGCATGCTCCTTCTGACGCTTCATCTGCGGGCGGATGATCAAGAACCAGAAAATCAGGCCCATCAGAACGAAGGGAATGATCCCGGTCCATGCGGGCTGCGAGTTTGCGCCTGCGGCAGCGGTTAGAATATTGAGCATCGAGTGGGCCTACACCTAGATTAGAATTGCGTTCTTCCGAGAATGCACAATGCGATGGAATCGCACTCTTACCTCTCCTCGGAAACAAGTGGGCGCGACTAGCAGCAATGCAAGCTTGCCGCAACGCGTTGCAAATGAGGTGTGTTATCGGTGCATCAGATATTGCGAAAGGCGTGAACGCACCCTATAGGCGCGCCCTCCACTGATCGGGACGTGGCGCAGTCTGGTAGCGCACTATACTGGGGGTGTAGGGGTCGCTGGTTCGAATCCAGTCGTCCCGACCAGTGGAATATTGACCATGCCGGTCAATCTGGCGATTGCCTGAAAACTATTGCAGCCCGGCAAGTAGGCGGAACTTGCTGTCGATAGGACTATTCCAGAGCGCTCATGCGACTTTCTTTCGCCATTCCGCTGTCCATAAGCGCGCTTGTCTTGACAAATCCGTCCTCGGCCCAAGAACCTGCCGACACAGACGCAGTCCTGACCTCGACCGAGCAGTCGGATGGTACAGCAGGGCGAAGCTTCACACCTGCCGATTTTGAGCGTTTTGCACCGCGCAATGCACAGGATATGGCGCAGCAGATCCCGGGGTTTTCGGTCAGGGAGGGCGGCGATGATCGTGGTCTAGGTCAGGCTGACACGAATGTTTTGATCAATGGCCAACGTATTTCCGGAAAATCAAACGGACCGGTCGAGGCGCTGCAACGCATTCCGGCCAAGGAAGTTGTCCGGCTCGAGATTGTTGATGGCGCAAGCTTGGATATCGGCGGCTTGTCAGGCCAGGTTCTCAACGTCGTCACAAAAACGACCGGCAGAGTTACTGGCCAATATCGCTACTCCGCTGAATGGCGATCGTCAGGCGTTCCGTTTCGCTGGGGCGATGGTCAAGTCTCGTTCGCTGGTGGCGGCGCGAAAACCGAATGGACGTTGAGCCTAGACAACAATTCCGGGCGCCGCGGTGACGCTGGTATCGAACGCGTGTTCGATGCCAATGATATTCTGATCGACTCTCGCGACGAGAAACTAAACTCCAATTCCGACCGGATCAGCGTTGCCGGCTCATTCGCGCGAACCGCCAACAATGGAAATGTGCTTAATCTTACGGGCCAAGTGCAAGGATTCATCTCCAACCAGCGCGAGGTCTCGCAGCGGAGCGGATCGCTCAACCCGGTCGACAGAACGCGGGTATTTCGTTCTTCCGAAGACCAGTTCAACTTCGAAATCGGCGCCGATTATGCGTTCGATCTTGGCGCTGGCCGGCTGAAAATTATTGGTTATCACCGCTATGAAGACAGTCCGACCGTTTCTGGCGCTACTACCGAGTTTGCCGATGGAACTGCACCAAGCGGTTCAGTCTTTACCCGCGATTCAGACGAAGGAGAGTCTATCCTTCGTACCGAATATAGTTTCGCAGGACTGGGTGGTGATCTGCAATTAGCTGTCGAGGGGGTACGAAATTTCCTCGATATTCAATCCTCCTTTGAAGAACGCGATGCATCCGGCGCATTGCAGCCGGTCGCGTTTGATGGTGCCACATCACGCGTCGAAGAAGACCGTGCCGAAACCAGCCTCACTTACAGCCGCGGCTTGTCGGACCGATTGCAATTGCAGACGTCCATTGGCGGCGAATATTCCAAGATCAGCCAGACCGGTGTCGCCGGGCAAACCCGCACATTCTGGCGTCCGAAAGGCTTTGTCTCGCTCGACTGGAACGCCAATGACGGTCTGAACATTTCTGCCCGGATCGAGCGCCAAGTTGGCCAATTGGATTTTTCAGACTTCATCGCAACGGCCAATCTCGATCAAGACCGCGTCAACGTCACCAACTCCAACCTTCAGCCGTCGCAAAGCTGGTTATATGAGCTGGAAGCAACCCAAAGCTTGGACGATTTTGGATCACTCAACTTTCGCGGGTTTTACGAAGACATCAGCGATATCGTCGATCAAATCCCGATCGCTGGCGGCGGGCAGGCTCCGGGCAATATTGATTCTGCCAAAATCTACGGATTTGAAGGCGAACTGACGTTGCTGTTCGATCCCTTGGGACTGAACGGCCTTCGGTTCGATACGTCTTTCGAATATGCCGAAAGCGAAGTACTAGACCCGCTGCTTGGCACGCCGCGCGAAATTTCGGACAATGATTACGTAGAGTTCAGAGCAGAAATACGGCAGGATTTCCTTGGAACGCCATGGGCCATCGGTGGATTTATCCGCTACGACGATTCGCGGGCGACCGTTCGCTTGAACGAGATTGCAGACACAACCGAAAGCTTTGGTTTCGCGAGAATTTTTGTCGAACACAAAGACGTTTTTGGTCTGACGGTGAGAGCCCGGGTTGGAAATTTGCTCGGCCGTCAGAACAATTTTGACCGGACCATTTTTACGGATCGCGCTGCAGGGACGGTTGATTTTCGTGAAGAACGCCGCCGCCGCTTCGGCACGATCTACTCGCTCGACATCGAAGGCTCATTCTAGCCCAGTCGAGACTTGCGCCCTACCAGCGCGAACTCTACCCGTCTGACCAGACAGGAGAGATTTTTTGACCGAACCCGCCTCAGCTTCGACTGCGTCAATGAAAATGCGTTCATGGCTGTTCGCTCCGGGCGACAGTGAACGAAAGATGCAAAAGGCCAGCGACGGCGAAGCTGATATTGTGCTGCTGGATCTGGAAGATTCGGTGATGCCGGAGATTAAGCCCGTTGCACGAGCGCTGGTGCATGATTTTCTTGCCTCGCGTGATGATCGGCATCGGCTGTGGGTGCGCGTAAATCCGCTTACGAGCGGCGAGATTGAAGCCGATCTCGCGGCGATCATGCCGGCAGCACCGGGAGGGTTGTTCTTGCCCAAGGCGGAGGGCCGCGAAGATGTCGAAGCGCTCGACGAACTGCTAACCAAGCTCGAGATTGCGCACAGTATCGAAGCGGGTTCCACCAAACTTGCAGCGCTGGTTACCGAAACGCCCAAGGCAATGTTCCACACTGGCGACTATGAGGGCGCGCCACGCTTGGTAGCGATGAGCTGGGGGGCAGAGGATTTGTCTTCAGCACTGGGCGCGACCGTCCAGTTTCAATCCAACGGCAATTACATGCCGACTTTCGAACTGGCGCGTAGCCTGTGCCTGGTCGGCGCAGTGGCTGCGGGTGCCGCGCCGATCGAAACAATCCAGTCAGACTTTCGCGATCTCGACGGGCTGCGCGAGCGCGCGCTGATGGTTCGCAGCCAAGGCTACCGCGGGATGCTCGCAATTCATCCGGCGCAAGTCCCGGTAATCAACGAGGCATTTACCCCAAGCGAAGAGGAATTGGATCACGCACGGGCAATAGTCGCGGCATTCGAAGCCAATCCGGGTGCAGGAACTGTCGGCCTCAACGGCGCAATGCTCGACCGGCCGCATTTGGCGCTCGCCCAGGCCTTGCTCGCAAGCGCTGACGGTTAAGGTATTTTCCTACACGAACCAATTTGGTTAGTCATTATGCGAATCACATAAGGAATTCGCATATGGCACTTCTCGAATCGCTAATTGGACCCATCGCTGCGCTGATCGACAAGCTTATTCCCGACAAGGAAGCGCGCGCAAAAGCCAAGCTCGAATTGCTCAGGCTAGAGGGCACACAAGAACTACGATCCATCGAGGCCCGCCTGTCGGCCATTGTTGCCGAAGCCAACTCCAAAGATCCCTGGACCAGCCGCGCCCGCCCCAGCTTCCTCTATGTCATGTATGTCCTTCTGCTCACGGCTCTGCCGATGGGCATCCTCGCCGCCTTCAGCCCCGCCACCGCCCAGGAGATCGCGAGCGGGATGAACGCCTATCTTTCCGGCCTTCCCGAACCGCTCTACGCGCTGTTTGGGACGGGGTACCTTGGATACACCGCTGCAAGGCAGTGGGGTAAGGTGAAGGGTGTGGACCGGTGATTGCGGCGACGGGGTTGGATGGCATGCTGTCATCACCGGCTGATGATATAATTACCCAACAGCTTTCGCTGAGTTGTGAAACCTAGCCCATTCATCTAGCGCAATGAATACAGGGGTCGCGTCCTGTTGACGGGGATTCTGATGCCGAACCTACCAACTCAAAATCATCTCTACCAAAATCATCATTTGGATTCGACACGGTGGAATTGGTTTGAGCCTCGAGAAGACGATATCATCATCGCAACGTCTTATAAGGCTGGGACAACGCTCATGCAGACGATCGTGGGGAACCTCCTTTTCCCGACCGGCGAACTGCCTGGTCCTGCTTCGTTTATTTCGCCCTGGCTCGATTTTCGGCCCATTCCTTTGGAAATGGTGCTTGGGCAGCTGGAAGCCCAAGAGCACCGTCGATACATCAAGACACATACTCCGTTGGATGGACTGCCATATTATCCGCAAGCAAAGTACCTATGTGTGAGCCGCGATCCACGAGACGTATTTATGTCACTGCTCAATCACTGGGGCAGTCACACAGACGAATTCTATGCTGCGGCAAACGGACTCCCGGGCCGTGTTGGAGATGAATTCCCGAGATTTAGCGGAGACGTAAAGCAAATCTGGCGCGATTGGATCACGCGAAGCTGGTTTGATTGGGAGATTGGCGGCTATCCGTATTGGTCGCACCTTAGCTATGCCCAGACCTTTTGGGATCACCGAGATCAATCCAATATCAAGCTGGTGCATTTCAACGACCTGTTGTCCGACTTGGACGGCCAAATGAAAGACATTGCCGCGTATCTCGAAATCGAAGTTCCAGACGAAATGTGGCCCGATGTCGTCAAGCGATGCACATTCGCTGAGGTAAAGAAAGATCCGTCAAAAGTGGTCGGCGAGAATATCGCTTTTGCATTTAAGGGCGGCGCTGATAGCTTCATCCACAAAGGGACCAATGGTCGCTGGGTCGGAGTGCTAGATGATGAAGATTTGGCGCTTTACGAAGAAGCAATGAGCAAGCTTCCGCCAGACTATGCGAATTGGCTACAAAATGGTGGTTCTGAACCGCCAAAATGAGTGCTCGTGAATGGAAGGTTTGCTTACTAGTCCCTTCCCCCTCCTTCGCCTCCCCGCTATCCCGCAAACATGACCAGCACCATCTACGTCCTCAACGGCCCCAATTTGAACCTCCTCGGCCTGCGCGAGCCGGATATTTATGGCTCCGACACGCTCGACGATATTGCCGGGATGTTGGAGGATCGCGGGCGCGAACTCGGTCTCGAGATCGATATGCGGCAGACCAATCATGAGGGCATGTTGGTCGACTGGCTGCATGAGGCCCAAGCCGAAGGCGCGAAGGCGGTGCTGCTCAATGCCGGTGCCTATACGCATACGTCGATTGCGCTGCTCGATGCCATTCGCGCTATAACTACTCCGGTGATCGAGGTGCATCTGTCCGACCCGACGACGCGTGAGGAATTCCGCCATAAGTCTTATGTTGGCATGGCTGCTGTTGAGGTTGTCCAGGGACTCGGTGCGCAGGGATATGTTGTGGCGCTCGACGCTGCGGCCAAGCTCTGATTTTCCCACCACAATTGCGAAAAATCGCTCCGTCGGGGTCACACAAAACTTGCCCTTGCCCGCATTGCCGCGCATACGCGGTCGCTTGAAGCAATTATGAGGTATTCATGCCCGCTAGTAAGAGCGCTGCCGGTAAAAAATCCGGCATGAATGTTGATACCGCGCTGGTTCGCGAACTGGCCGAGATGCTGGGTGAAACCGGCCTTACCGAAATCGAAGTCGAAGATGGCGAGCGCAAAATCCGCGTATCGCGCGGCGGCGGTGTCGCTGCCGCGGCTCCGGCACAGATTGCCGCACCTGCCGCTGCAGCCCCTGCTCCAGCTGCCCCAACGGCAGCGCCTGCAGAGGCGACTCCCGCTGGCTCGGAAGATCACGGCGACGCACTGAAATCTCCGATGGTAGGCACAGTATATCTCGCTGCCGAGCCTGGCGCCGCTGCTTTCGTCAACGTTGGTGACAGCGTGAAAGAAGGCGATACGCTGGTAATTATCGAGGCGATGAAGGTGATGAACCCGATCGCCGCTGATAAATCGGGTACGGTCAAGGCGATTCTGGTCGAAAATGGCCAGCCGGTCGAATTCGACCAGCCGCTCGTAGTTATAGGCTGATCGCTCAATGGGTATTTCCCGCATATTGATAGCCAATCGCGGCGAGATCGCACTGCGAATTCACCGTGCTGCACATGAAATGGGTATCGAGACCGTTGCGGTCCATTCGACCGCCGACGCCGATGCGATGCATGTCAGGCTGGCCGATCACGCAGTCTGCATCGGTCCGCCGCCCGCGACCGAAAGCTACCTCAACACCGCCGCAATCATCTCTGCTGCAGAGGTCGCTCATTGCGACGCGATCCATCCTGGCTACGGCTTCCTTTCTGAGAATGAGAAGTTTGCCGAAATAGTCGAGGCGCATGATATCAAGTGGATCGGGCCCAAGCCCGAACATATCCGTACGATGGGCGACAAGGTGGAAGCCAAGCGCACCGCCGGCGCATTGGGCCTTCCGCTGGTACCAGGTTCCGACGGCGCAATCAGCGATCCTGAAGAAGCCGCGAAAATCGCCAATGACATTGGCTATCCGGTGATCATCAAAGCCGCATCAGGCGGCGGCGGCCGGGGTATGAAAGTCTGCGAAAGCGAAGATAAGCTCGCCGAATTAATGCAGGCCGCCGGCAATGAGGCGAAGTCGGCTTTTGGCGATGCTACCGTCTACCTCGAGAAATATCTCGGCGATCCGCGGCATATCGAATTCCAGGTGTTTGGTGACGGCAATGGCAATGCGATCCATCTTGGAGAGCGCGATTGCTCGCTTCAACGCCGCCACCAGAAGGTTTTCGAAGAGGCCCCTAGCCCTGTTCTTTCGTATGAAGAACGCAATCGAATGGGTGACATTTGCGCTCAAGCGATGGCCGATATGGCCTATCGCGGCGCCGGAACGATTGAATTCCTATGGGAAAATAACGAGTTCTACTTCATCGAGATGAACACGCGTTTGCAAGTCGAACATCCGGTGACAGAAATGATCACCGGCGTTGACCTAGTGCGCGAACAGATCCGCATTGCTGACGGCAAGCCTTTGTCGGTCGAGCAGAAAGACATCGAGTTCAAGGGTCACGCAATCGAGTGCCGGATCAACGCTGAGGATCCCTTCACCTTTGCGCCCTCGCCCGGCAAGGTCACATCCTACCACGCGGCAGGCGGCATGCATGTTCGCGTCGATAGCGGGCTCTACGCCGGCTATTCGATCCCGCCATATTACGATTCCATGATCGCCAAGCTGATCGTCTATGGCCGCAACCGCCAAGGCTGCATCATGCGCCTACGCCGCGCGCTGGAGGAGATGGTCATCGAGGGTGTAAAGCACTCGGTCCCGCTGCATCAGGAACTGATCCGGCAGGAAGACATTCTGAACGGCGATTACTCGATCAAATGGCTTGAAGAATATCTGGCGGAGCGGGAAGCTGGCTAGTCGTCAGCGCTCCGCAGTGTGAGGATATAAGCAGCAATCGCATCGGCATCCTCATCTGATACCTCAAGGTTCATCTGGCCTGGGAAATTGTAGGAATCGTGCAAGAAATCGCCAAGCGTCTCGCGCGTCAGACCATCGCGATCGGAAATTTCTACAAAAGTAGGCGCCTCGGGATTGGGCGAGACTTCTCCGTCGGCGATGGCATGACAGCCTGAACAAAGTGCCTCAGCGAGAAATTCGCCTCTCGATTGCATTTGAGTTGCTTCTGACAACGGTGCTTTGACACCATCGTCGTAAGATGTTTGGCAGGACGCAGCCATCAATAAGAACAAGCTACTAATCATTCGGGCAATCATAACTTCGGCTAACATGTTCAACTCGACGGTTCAAATTGCAGCCTCGAGGCTCGAAGCAATATTTGCCGACCAGCACGCCAAGGCCGCGCGTCCAGTGCAATGGTCTTAGGCGGCGCAAAACACCCCGTCCCACTGCACTATGAGCTAATCTAGCAGGAAGAGATCCCCAACAGCGAGTATTCGATTAAATTGCTGGAAGAATATCTGGCGGGGCTGGCAAACTAGGCCCGCCAAGCCGCCAAAGGCTAGCTCCAAAAAGCTGCCGTCACTTTTTCATGACCGATCGAATGCGCTCGTGCATATCTGGTCCCCTGCCCTCGCCATCCATCCATTCGCGCACCAATGCCTCGTCGGCGGTTTTGCCATCTGCGCGATCGAGAAGCCGCTTGATCGCTGCGTGCGAGAAATGACTTTGGTCGGCGATCTGGCTGGCTAGCTTCCCCACCTCTTGCCCAAACTCGGCATCGGGGAACACTTGTTCGGCGAGACCAATGCGCAAGGCCTCATCGGCTCCGAACATCTGCGCTGTAAACATTAGCCGCTTGGCGGTCGCGATTCCGACACGGCGCGGCAGTCGCACGCTCATACCCCAGACGGGCGTAAGCGCGAATTTTGCATGCGTATCGCCGAAGCGGGCATTTTCGCTTGCGACAATAAAGTCCGCGGCGAGCGCGACCTCCAGAGCCCCAGTGTAGCAATGGCCGTGGACAGCTGCGACAACGGGGATCGGTAGCTTTTCGAGCAAGCGTAACGTTTCCGAATGCCATCCGCGCGACGGCGGCGCCTCTCCTTCAGCGATCCCGCCGAGATCATGACCCGCCGAAAAGCATTTTCCAGCGCCCTGCAGCACCACGCAGCCGATCCCGCTCGCGTCAGCAAGAGCCTCAACATGTTCGCGCAGCAAAGCGAACATCTCGACATTGAGTGAGTTGAGCTTTTCCGGCCGATTCAGCGTAAGCCGGGTCCAGCCATCAAAATCTTCGCGCAACACCGGCGTTGTTGATTGTGTCATGCTCGTCGCACCATCCTGTCGTAACTTGATCGGTCGAAATCAACTCACCGTCCTTCAGAGTCACTCCAAACGCGGACGGTCACCCCAATGGCACACCCGGTTCATGTTTGGCGGTGCGGATGGTCAGCGAAGTTTTCACATTGTCGACATTCGGGGCCGGGGTGAGCTTGCTGGTCAGAAACTCCTGAAAACTCTGCAGATCCTTGCTGACAATTTTCAAGATAAAGTCGATTTCACCGTTGAGCATATGCACCTCACGCACTTCGGGAAGGTCATTCATATGGTCTTCAAATTCGCGCAGAGCCGCTTCGGCCTGGCTCTTGAGGCTGACCATAGCAAAGACGGTGATAGCAAAACCCAATTGCGATGCATCGAGCTCGGCGTGATAGCCCTTGATCACGCCCTCTTCCTCGAGCGAACGCACGCGGCGAAGACACGGCGGTGCGGTCAGCCCGACGCGCTGGGCAAGATCGACATTGGTCACACGCCCTTCATCCTGCAATTCGGCAAGCAAGCGCCGGTCGATTTCGTCGAGATTTGCCATCTTCGCATTCCCCGTTGGTTCAAGGCCGACGCCCGCCTTGGCGGACGCAATGATCGCCGCCTTTCGTGGCAGCTGTGGATAATATTATTATTCTTGCCAGCAATTGTCCCGCTTTGCAACGTCTCTGCCGGGGCCGCTTTCTTAGCTATTCGAAGCTGTTAGGACGAAAATGCCTCGGATTGTTTCCGGGGCCGATCGCCAATGGCAATCGCCTGACAAGTCTACGCCGGAGCACCAATAAGCGTCCATGCATTTCGATGATCGCCTTGCCACCGTATTGCGCCACCGCGCAGCCGGCGAGCGTGCTGCTCGGACGCAATTCCGGCAGTTGCTCGACCTGCTCGGCAGCCGTGCGGCCAAACGCGATGGACAAGGCGCACAAACGCGTGATGAAAGTCTGATGGCCGCGGCGTGGCTTCGATTGGGCGCCTTGGGAGAAAGCATCCCTGCCGAAGAACGCGCCGCGATGGTAAACGAGCCTGGCCTGCGCTTCCGCAATCCCGAACTGGCCGCGCATCTGGCTGAGGACGAGCCCAGTGTCGCTGCAGCTGCTCTATCACGCGCACAATTGAGCGATGAGGATTGGGAAACTCTAATCCCGCGCTTGCCTATCCGCGCTCGCGGTTTCCTGCGCCTTCGCCGCGACCTTTCCGAGCCAACGCAAAAACTGCTTGAACGGCTTGGTGTTCATGATCGCGGCCTTCCGCAGCCTGCCGCACTAGAGAATGAAATAGACGAAGCGGAGGCCCCCACCCCGCCGGTGGCAGCGAACGATCAGTCGGACGATGATACACCTGCAGATTCCGCTATCGGAACTTTGGTCAAGCGGATCGAGGCTTTTCAGAAGGCCCGCAAGCAGCCCGGTGAAACCGCCGATGCACCGCGGCTGCCTCTGGGCGAGCTAGCCGCCGATGAAGAAACGGCGGGATTTACGACCTTCTCATTTACGGCCGACGCGGCGCGCAAGATCAATTGGGCCGAAGGCGACGCTGCACCAATGCTGATCGGCGCCTCCCTGGCGCAAACAGCAATTAGTGAGGCTATGCGGCTTCACCAACCGATCCGCGGCACGACGATTCTGCTGGAAGGTGGACCCGCAATTGCCGGCGATTGGGTGGTCGAGATGCAGCCACGCTTCTCTGAATCGGGAGGACGTTTCTTTGGTTATGCGGGGTTAGCCCGCCGCGCATTGCCTTCTCAATCATCACAGGAACCGCCAAGCCAAGCCTATGGCGAAGCCGACAAACTCCGCCAGCTGCTTCACGAATTGCGCACCCCGGTTAACGCCATTCAGGGCTTCTCCGAGGTGATTCAGCAGCAATTGTTCGGCCCAACCCCGAATGAATATCGCGCGCTGGCCGCCGGTATCGCAGGCGATGCGGCACGCATGTTGGCGGGTTTCGATGAGCTCGATCGGTTGGCAAGATTGGAAACGGGTGCGCTCGAACTGGACGCGGGCGAAAGCGATTTCGCTGGTATGGTCAAACGACTGCTAGAACAACTTCAGGGTATACTTAAGCCGCGCACTGCCGGACTTGAATTGACAATCTACGATGAAGGCATCGTTGCGGTTGGAACCGACGATGCTGAAGCGCTCGCTTGGCGTTTGCTGGCAACGCTGGTCGGCGCAATGGGCGGCGGCGAACATTTGCAGGTCGAACTGGCCGACAAGAACAATATGCTGATGCTGAACTTTGAACTGCCCGCGATCCTCGCCGGAAAGTCAGATATCTTCGCAGCATCGGGTAAGCCTGAACAAAAAGCCATCAGCGCGGGAATGTTCGGAACCGGCTTCTCGCTGCGCCTCGCCCGAGCCGAAGCACGCGCACTGGGCGGACAGCTGGAGCGTGTGGATGATTGGCTGCTGCTGAGCTTGCCGCTCTTGACCGATGCAGACAGCAAACCTAGCCAATCAGGCGCTAGCGAGGCGGGCTGAACGGGTCACAGCAGACTAGCATTGCAGGGAGTAGGCGGGTTTGGACCGGTCGATGATCGAACCGCCCGTCAAGGGCTCAGAGGCGCAGTTTGCGCCCGATTTCGGCCAGCGATCGCTGCTAACGGTCGATACTGAGGAAGAATTCGACTGGGACAAGCCTTTCAGCGTCAGCGAGCACGGTCTTGATCATGTCTCTCGCCTCGCCAAATTCCAGCAGTTTTGCGAAGGCATCGGGGTCAGTCCGGTATATTTGATCGACTGGCCAGTCGCGACATCCAAGGTCGCGAGGGAAGTTCTCACGCCTGCGCTGAAAGCAGGAAAAGCCGAGATTGGTGTACAGCTTCATCCATGGGTAAACCCACCCTTCGAAGAAGAGATCAACGCGCACAACAGCTATGCCGGGAACCTGCCCGCAGAGCTGGAACAAGCAAAACTGCGCAATTTGCGCGACAAAATCGAACAGAATTTTGGCGTTTCGCCGCTGATCTACCGCGCCGGTCGATATGGTCTGGGGCCATCAACGGCCAACTTCCTGAAAGATGCAGGCATTGCGATTGACAGCTCGGTCCGTGCAAATTTCGACTATGGACCCGGCGGCGGCCCAAATTACCGCAACCACCCTTTGAAACCCTATTGGGTCGATCAGGAGCGACAACTGCTCGAGCTACCACTGACGACGGTGTTCTGGGGCATGTTGCGCAAGCAGGGCCCAATGCTGTTCCCTCGATTGGCGAAAATCCCCCACCTTCAAGGCTTGGCGGCAAAAACGGCTATGCTGGAACGGATCCCGCTCACCCCCGAAGGCGTAACCGCTGACGAAGCGCTACGCGGCATCGACATTGCGCTCGACGATCAGCTGCCACTGCTCATCCTATCTTTCCACAGCCCCTCGCTGGTTCCGGGCAACACACCCTATGTCCGCAGCGAGGAGGATCTCGACCGGCTGTATGAATGGTGGCGGCGCATATTCGATTACCTTGCGATTCGCGAAGTCCGCCCGACTTCGGTCGGTGAAATCATCGCAGCCGTCCAAAGGTAAAGCGCGTTAATCGACAATAATTGAAAAGAGTGGCTTGCCACCCGCCGCGACCACGGCTAGGCGCGTGCCGCTGTTTGGCATCCTATGGGCCTGTAGCTCAGTTGGTTAGAGCTGGCCGCTCATAACGGCTAGGTCGCGGGTTCGAATCCTGCCGGGCCCACCGGAAGCCAACAGAGCTATTGTCCACTCAAAAGGATGACAGCACGCAAACACAGTCGGGAAGTGGCGCAGCCAGGTAGCGCACCTGTTTTGGGTACAGGGGGTCGGAGGTTCGAATCCTCTCTTCCCGACCAGTGTTTGGCCCCAAGAGGGCATTTTCCTACGGAAGAGACTTCTGCTATTCGCCACGAATGGCCAAGCACCAAATTCGGATGCCAATCGCATCGTTAGACACCATTCGATGCGAGCACAGAAAAAATATGCCAGGCAAAGTGCCATCCTGTTTCCATCATGAAAATGACGACTTTTCAATAGCATACATAGGGTGTCCTTGGTGACAGGTGGAACCCTAACTGCAAAACTCGACATGCGCGTGATCTGGGCCATCGCCTTGCCCGCAATGGTCACCAATGTCGCAACCGCGCTTATAGGGCTCGGCGATATGTGGGTTGTCGGGCGGCTCGGTGACCCGGCCACGCAAGGCGCGGTCGATGTCGGTGCGCGGCTGTTTGCTGTCCTGTTCACAGTGATGAATTTCCTCAAGACCGGCACAACCGGTCTGGTGGCGCAAGACGGCACACGATCTGGCGAAGCGGAACAGGCGGCTACATTGTGGCGCGGACTTGCTATCGCGCTGGTCATTGCCGCTGGCCTGCTGCTGCTGAAACCTGTCCTGCTGCCGCTATTGCTCGATCTATTGGGAGCCGAAGGCGCGGTTCTGGCCGAGGCGCGTATTTACGCCGATATCCGCTATTGGACCGCACCCGGTGTGATGGCCAACCTTGCCCTAATCGGTTTCCTCGTTGGCCGGCGGCAGATGAAAGCTGTGCTGTTGTTCGAAGTGGCGTATAATTTCGCCAATGTCGGGCTTGGTCTTTGGTTTGTGCTTGGCCTGGATATGGGTATCGCCGGAATCGGTTGGTCCAGCTTTATCGCTGAATATGGCAAGCTTGCCGTTGTGCTATTGTTCGTATTCCGAGGCGAAATCGGGCGGGCGATCCTTGATGCGATGGGCAACCGAGCGAACCTCCAATGGAGCGCACTCAGCCCGTTCCTATCGGTCAATCGCGATCTGTTCTTACGGACCGTCGTGCTGATGATTGCGCTGGCGGCATTAACTCGCCTGAGCGCCGAGCGCGGGCCCGTAGTGCTCGCTGCAAATGGCATCATGTACCAATTGTTCGTGTTCACGGCGCTGCTGCTCGACGGATTCGAGAATGCCGCACAAGTACTGAATGGCGAACGTATCGGCGCGAAGGATCGGGACGGGTTCGTCGCATATGCCAGAGCAATCCTCATCCGCGGATTTGCCGCCGCAGCCTTTGTGGCCTTGGGGTTTTATCTGCTTGCGGACCCGATCCTCAACAGCTTTGCGGCGACGCCTGAAGTTGCGCAAATTGCCGGCGATGTCGCAATCTGGCTAATTATCATCCCGTTTGCTGGTGTCGCCGGTTTCGTGTTCGACGGAATTTTCGTCGGGGCGAGTTGGACGCGCGCATTGCTCGCGACAATGCTTGGCGCTGCGATCGCCTATGCCATAGCATTGTGGCTCAGCTGGCCGCTAGGTAACCACGGCATCTGGTTAAGCTTCGCACTGTTCTTGATCTTGCGTGCTGTGTTCCAAGCCATTTTGATGCCCGGCTTGGTAAGAGGCGAGTTCGCCGGCTGCGACAATTCGTTACCAAATGAGACTCAGAATTGACCGGATTTGAGGTAGTCTTCTGGCCATGAGCGAGATTTCGATTGCCCTTAACCGCTACGGTCTCGGCTATCGCCGGGGACAGAATGCACCTTCAAATCCCAAGCAATGGCTGCTGAACCAGCTCGATAATTTCGAACCTACACCACCGATGTTGGCCGGTCGGCGAACCGACACGACGATGGTCACCAAGCTGTTCGCCGAGATCCAAGATGCAAGGCGGATGCGGCGACAAGCGCGTATGGCCGGCCCCGAAGGCGAACAGGATCTGGCAGCGGCGGTGAAGACGCTTCGAAGCGGACGACAAAACTATATCGAGGATGTCGTGCTTCGCGGCCAAGTCGCGGCGACAACTGACACGCCCTTTGCAGAACGACTGGTGCATTTTTGGGCCAATCATTTTGCTGTCTCGACCACCAAGCCGCAAACAGCGACACTCGTCGGGCCACATGAGTTCTCTGCGATCCGCCCGCATATTGGCGGGAAGTTCGCCAATCTGCTGAAGTCGGCTGTGCTGCATCCGGCGATGCTGGTTTATCTCGACCAATTCCAATCGGTTGGCCCCGGAAGCCCGGCCATGCAGCGCCGGCGCAACCGGCAGCGCGGCAATGGTCGCCAACGCGGTCTCAACGAAAATCTCGCACGCGAAATCCTCGAATTGCATACGCTGGGTGTCAGCGGCGGCTACAATCAAGCCGATGTCACCGAATTCGCCCGGGCAATGACCGGGTGGACGGTTTCCGGAATTCGGCAAGCGCGACGTTTCAGCGCGGATTTCGGCAATGGCACGGCATTCGTATCGATCGCGCATGAACCGGGCCGGCGGACTGTAATGGGCCGCAAATATGCGCAGAAGGATCATACGCAGGCGCTGGCGGTGCTTGACGATCTTGCAACGCATCCATCGACGGCCAAACATATTGCAACCAAGCTTGCCCGACATTTTGCCGGAGACGAGCCGCCAGCTGCCATGATCGCACGGTTGGAAACTGCCTTTCTTCGCAGCGGAGGCGATCTGCCCACGGTCCACCGCGCGTTGATAAATTCACCGGAAGTGTGGAGTGATCAGCCCTTGAAATTTCGTCAGCCTTGGGAATGGACCATTGCAATGATGCGTGCCGCGGGGATCGAGAAACTTCCGCAGCGCAGACGCTTCATCGGCATTCTGACTGAGCTTGGCCAAGCGCCCTGGCGACCGCCCTCACCTGCCGGATACGATGATATAGGCGCAAGCTGGGCGGCTCCCGATGCACTCGTACGCCGGGTCGAAGTGGCAGAACGGGTCGCCAATGCCGTGCCGCTTTCCGATGTTCGCCAGCTGGCAGAAACAATGTTCCCGGGGGCGCTTTCGTCCGCAACCGAAACCGCAATCCGCCGGGCCGAAAGCAACAGTCAGGCGCTCGCCCTGCTGCTCGTTTCGCCCGAAATGCTCCGGAGGTAAATGATGATCGACCGCCGCAAACTCTTGCAATCCACCGCCGCTTTGGGAGCTGTTGGATTGTTCGCCCCTGGTATGGCTCTCGCTCAAGCGACCTCGACCGCCAAACGCCTGTTCGTGATAGTGCAACGCGGCGCAGCCGATGGGCTCGGCATGATCGCTCCGGTCGGTGATCCCGACTTTGCACGTTTGCGTGGTCCATGGGTGGAAGACTATGCCGATGCGCGAAAGCTCGGCTCATTCTTCGCGCTTCATCCAGCGCTAGCTCGGGTTGGGTCGATGTATGGCGCTGGAGAAGCAACATTCGTCCACGCGACTGCGACATCGTACCGCAAGAGATCCCATTTCGATGGGCAGAACTTGCTCGAAACCGGCGGCATGCGCGCTTACGAGCATAAAGACGGCTGGCTGAACCGGTTGCTAAGTTTGTTGCCACAAGATGGGTTTCGCGCCCTAGCG
>Ga0316202_10001505_pt1 | contig 18018 bp, 14 predicted proteins | sample 3monrhotite_MG_FD_204934 | JGI IMG/M metagenome (GOLD analysis project Ga0316202, IMG submission 204934) | Microbial mat bacterial communities from mineral coupon in-situ incubated in ocean water Damariscotta River, Maine, United States -... | ecosystem: Environmental > Aquatic > Marine >... | reverse complement strand
ATGGAATGCCAATAGTCATTACCAATTGTTCTAATAACTACGGCCCTTATCACTTTCCAGAAAAGTTGATACCACTAGTTATATTGAATGCACTTGAAGGCAAGTCACTTCCAATTTACGGTGATGGAAAACAAATCCGTGATTGGCTGTATGTAGAGGATCATGCCAGAGCACTTTATCGTGTTGTAAGCCAAGGAAAAGTTGGAGAGACCTACAACATCGGCGGCTTTAACGAAAAACAAAATATAGAAGTGGTACAAACTATCTGCTCAATTCTTGATCAGCTCGTTTCTGACAAGCCAGATGGAATTACGAATTTCTCTGAACTCATAACATACGTTAACGACCGGCCAGGACACGACGTTCGCTACGCCATAGATGCCACAAAAATAGAACGAGAGCTCGGCTGGCACCCAGAAGAAACCTTTGAAACAGGCATTAAGAAAACCGTTAAGTGGTACCTGGATAATCTCACTTGGTGCCAACGCGTACAGGACGGTAGTTATCAGAGGGAGCGGCTAGGGTTATAGGGTTCAATACCCAAAGCTCTATAGTTCCTAAAAATGCAACTGTTAATAGTATTATAATTGAGCTATAATTTCGCACTCAGTGTTGAGAGACTTTATGTCTAAACAACCAAATGGATATTGACTCAATATAGAAGGACTTTCGATGTCAGAAATATCACCAGTCGTAGCCACATTCTTTTCCAAGCCATTATGGCTGGCTCTTATAGTTTCACTCGCAATGATCCCGATACTCAAGTTACCCGCACAAAAACTTGGCCTTGTTGATCACCCTGGCGGCAGAAAACAACATGAGATACCCGCTACATTAGTAGGTGGAGCGGCAATACTTATTGCTTTTTATAGCACTTTAGTTATTTATGATATAGGCACTGAATTTAATGGAATGCTAATTGCCACGGTTTGCCTATTTTTAATAGGCTTAATCGATGATAAATATGATACTAGCGCACTCATTCGCCTTTTTCTACAAACAGTCATAATTTCGACAGCACTCTGGTATGACAATGTATGGTTAAACACAATACCATTCACTTCATCTATAAACCTTGACTTAGGAATTTTTGCTTACCCATTAACAGTGTTATTCATTCTCGGATTAAAAAATGCAATTAACATGCTTGATGGTATAGATGGACTATCTTCTGGTGTATCACTCATTACACTAGGCTTTTTAATTGGTATTGCAGCTTCAAATAGTAACCAATCATTATTACTTATTAGCTCATGCTTATTTGGTGCTCTGATGGGTTTTTGGGCGCATAACTATCGGTTCAAATGGAGAGAAAGAGCTTCAGTATTTATGGGTGATTCCGGCTCTATGATTCTTGGCTTTTTATTGCCCTATATTGCAATTAAGTTAAGTGTCTCTGTTGCTGATGCTTCAACTTCACCTGCTGTATTAATTTGGTTGGTTGCCGTACCAGTATGGGATATTGTAACAGTTGTTATAAAACGAACTAGGAACGGAAAGTCACCACTTGTTGCTGGAAGAGATCACATACACCATACGTTATTGAATGCTGGACTCAACGTTAGGCAAATATTACACCTTATTTATTTATTGTCCGTAGCAACAGCATCTGCTGGTATTGCAATGGTTCACTTCGGATTAACAGCATTAGAAAGTTACTTACTTTATTTTGTAGCACTAGGACTATATGTCCAACGCGTCAATAGTCTTGATAAGAGATATTTACCTAACGACTCAGATATGGAAACATCAGATACAACGTCTGAAAATAAAATAGTCAACATAAGAAGATAAGTTGGCTGTAAACGACTTTTTGTTGGATGACTGTTACTGATTCTTTGAGTAGATAATGAGTAGTTGAGCAACCACTGTTAGTGAATGTGTAATCCCCCCATTTTTAACAGGGCAATTACACTGGGAAGTCCACTCAGTCATTAATGGATATTGTTAACAACTCTAAATACTGCTTTCTCACGACATGCCATGTATAACGCCTTATAGCTATCTCTTTCATATCGTTAGCATTATTAATTAACTCTGAAGAGTTAATTAATGCAATCAAGTCTTCGCTTGTTGAAAAGTAAGCGCCTTTATTTTCTGTTGTTGCTCGGTTGTATGAACAATCATAAGCTAGAATATTCTTATTAAAATGCATCATTTCGACTAGAGAAGGATTAGTTCCTCCAGCAGAGTGCCCATGAATATATAAAGCACAATTCTGTCTTATACCAAATAAAGTTTCTATATCATATATTGGATCAATTATGTCAATGTTCTCACAACTAGCATACTTGCTTTTCATACTCAGCCCGTATTTGCTGTTTTTCCAGTTTCCAATGAACTTAAGTTTTCTTGTTGTATCACTAAAACTTTTTAATATTAACTCAACATTATTTTCAGGCTCAATTCGACATAATGCCAAATCGTACTCACCTTTTGTATTCTGTGGTTCCTTTATTAGAGAGTGATCTCCACCATATGCAATAACAGTTGCTTTACATCCATATTGTTGCATTACATAATCAGCTATTGCACTATTATCAGCAACTATTTCATGCGAATATTTTATTGCCATCTTTTCGGATATCTTCAGAAAATGCCTAACAAATCTAGGCCACTTTGATCTTTTCCACTCTAGCCCATCTATGTTAGTTATTAATTTTGATTTAGTAAATATGCGAATAAATGGGAAGAATATTGCCCCTGACACCCCTAAGACCAAAATACTTTCACTTCTATTGTATATACTAAGCACTAAAGAAAAAATATCATACGGTATACTCTGGAAACCATTTGCATTTAAAGGCAAATATTTCAGTTTGGCATTTTTATATGTGGTAAGTTTTTCGGTGTATGATACTGAGGAACAGTAGATAGTAATATCATTACTACTATCATTCATATCTAATAAATTCTCAACTAATGTTTCAAACCCTCCATAACATGCTGGGACACCAACTGTACCAACTATCGCTAGCTTCATTAAAAATATCCTTTATAAAAATGAGTTATTAAATGCTTTTCTTAGGTTCCCTTACTTATTTTAACAATAAGCACTAGTCAAAATTCTTTATAATTTAGTAATAGCAGATGAGATATCTTTACTGTAACTATTTGCAGTAAATTTTTTAGACCTTTCAAAGGAAGTATTAGACATGGACTTCCATAAAGTAGTATCACGTTCAATTTTATCAATATACTTAACTACTAGTTCATTTTCCCTTGAATCTACTAAGTATCCATTTATATTATGTTCTATAAGTTCACTAGGGCCTCCACGCGGTGGTACGATGCAAGGTAGACCATATGCCATGCCTTCTAGTACTGTTAAGCCAAATGTCTCTATCCATTGATCAACAATTGAAAGATTAATTAACAATGAAGCATTTCTGTAAAACTTACTCATAGATGACTGTTCAGGAAATACCTTCATATTCGTTGGTATATAATTATTATTAATAAATGAGTTAGTTTCATCTATTGAAGCATTCAATACAAGAGTGAAAGTAATAGAGTCTCTCTTCTTCATCATGCTAGCAATTTTTAATAACTCATATATACCCTTATATGACTTTAGAGAACATGGCATTAGTACATTAAACTTCCCATTATTGTTATATAAGTCTTTAACTCTAGTAACATTGTTCATAAAGTCTGTATTTAATGCATTATATACCCTTATACACTTCTGTTTTGAGTGACCTTCTGTTTTTAATAAGTAGTCCGATACATAAATTGATAAGTTTGCAGCTCTAGATTGTATATATATTAAAATTCTTTTTAATAAAAGTGGGGATATAGATGTTTCATGTACATGATATATTATTTTAGCTCCTATTAATTTACCCGCAAGAGCAGCACCAAATGGCATAATAGTATTAATATAAATTATAGTGTCATCAGCTACTTTTCTATATCTGTGTATTATTTTAAAAAATAATGAGGCTTGCGAATAGGTATAATTTAAAAATGTTATATATTTATTACTAGACCACTTATAAAATACTATATTTTTATTTGCTGGGGCTTCACAAAGAAATCCTCTTGTATATTGATTAGTATAAAGGTCTACCTCTATAGAGCGATCACTTAATGCTTGAATCGTACTTAACAATACATTTGGACTGCCGCTATAATCATTTAAGATATGCACACAAACTATCTTTTTATCATTTATTTTCACGTATCTTAACCACTTTGGCAGGAACACCAGCCAAGATTGAGTTTTTAGGGTACTCGCCTGCTATAACAACAGCTCCAGCAGCAATAATACTTCCCGAATTTATCTTGACACCATCAAGTATAGTTACTTTAGCTCCAACCCAACAGTTTTCCCCCACCTCAATTCCTTTGGAGCAAACACCTTGTAACCTTATTGGAACATCTAATTTATCAAATTTATGATTTTCAGAATGAAAACTTACATAGTTTCCCATTATTGTATTTGATTTTATCAATATCCCACCAGCAGATCCTAAAAATGAATTACTGCCAAGACCCACATTATCCTCTATTATTAAACCTTTCCCAATATTCTGAACTGAACCGCTACATTCTATAATTGTATACTTACCAAATGAGACGTTATTTCCTAAAATAATTCCATTTGTAGATAATGCGTCAATATAGCAATTATTAGCTATTGAAAGGCTATTTCCAAATCTAATTTTAGATTTGCATTTAATTGTACAGTTTGTACCCATGAAACTAAATTTTAATCTTCTAAACACCACTATAAAACGTAATAGCATAACAATACGATTAACTACTAAGCTTAGGATATAACTCCTAGGAATTTCATTATTTAATATAAATTTCTCACCCTTAATAGTAGTTATAAATTGATTGAGATACTTATACTTCATTTTATACTTACTCAACTTATTTCTTTATTGATTACTTTTGGATAATATTAAATAGCATGTTATAACAATAAACGATTAGCTATTCAAAATTTCATTTTATTAGACGTTATATTTTTTGTTAAAGCAAATACATAACCATATAATATGATAATTCCACCATAATCATCCGCATCAAATGGACCAGCCATTAATGAAGTAGATAAAATCAAGAACCAAAACATCGATTTTTGTATTACAGCTAGCTCAATAAACCTTTTAGGCAAAATTAAGGCTTTTCTATAGAACTTAAAACAAAGATATAGATAAGCAAATAAACCAACCAAACCAGATTTTAACATAATCATCAAGTACCCATTATGTAAAAATTGAATACTGTCGTAATCATTACCAGCAAGTGTCATCGTAATTGGCAATGGAAGTCTAGCTCCAGCACCAAATCCAAATATTATGTTCATAGGAGCGGCATTAGCTATGTAATTCAATGCATGAAATGTTTCAAATCCGCGCCAATGATTAGCAACATCAGATTTACTAGAATAGTCTTTTGGTATTACCTCAAAAATTGAGAATAACAACTTTGCAAAATAGCTATCATGATTGGCTTGAATATCTAATGACATTCCTGAGAATGCTGATACCAATACAATTATAAAAATACATACATACAAAGAGAACATGATTAGAAATTTAGACACTACATTCGCCTTATTATTTACTGTTAGTATCGAGAAAACTAATAATATAATAAGTGCTGTTCTAGATTGAGATAAAAGTACTTGAATTAAAAGAATTAATAGTACTGTAAACCTAAATTTGTGGAATACTTTATTTCCAAAGCTGTATGCAAAAATAAACGCAAAAGGTACTATTAATTCACCAAAGCCAAACTCCAATCTAAATAATTGCGGCCTAAGATTTAATATCTCACCACCTTTTGCTATATAAATTAGTATGCTTGAAAAGTAAATTGATACATATATAAGAGCTCCCCAAACAATAATCTTAGTTATTAAGGATATATCTATTTTCATATAATAAAGATGGATTCCGATTAACAATCCAATCGAAACTTTAAATAAGTATAAAATGTCTCTTACGATATCCCAGTTAGAGCCATTAGATGCAAATATAAAAGAAAACAGTACTAGTATTATTGCAGTAACGATGTTCCAGAAAACTATGCTTAAAAATGCCCTCTCTACTTTACTGTGTATAGATAGCAATATTAGTAATATTATAAACTGAGGACCTGCATAGTAAAAACTAGGTAAGAAGACCGAAAGCAGTATGGAAACAAGTGTTATTATAAATATTAATATATTTTTCATGGCTAATTATTGAAAAACTCTAACGAGATAGGTTATATGTTCAAAGTTTTGCAAATGTTTTTCGAGGCATTGTTTGTTATATATTTGGTATTAAATTCATGATAAAAATCATCATCAACAGTCATTTCATTATTCTCAATAAAGGCAAAAAGTTCTCTTTTGCTTTTTGAAATATTAAATCCTTCAAATTCCTTACATGACTCATAGTCAAAATAAAATCCACCCATACTATTAATCATTTCTTTATAGTCTGGTATATAAAGTGAAATTGGTTTAAATAAAGTTGAAAAGTCAAAGATTGCTGATGAATAATCAGTTATCATAAGATCCGAAATCAAATAAAGGTCTTCAACTAACCCTCGATAGTCTTTCAGTATTTTTATGCGGCTATTGTTAATAAGTATATTTGAACCCTCTAATGGATGCATCTTAACTAAAAGAATATAGTTATTTTTTTCTAGAATATCCAGCAACTTTTTATCTAAAAGTAAATCACTATATATATTTCCAGATACAATGTCATAACTTTTACTATTTATTACTCCTTGTCTATAAGTAGGTATATATAATAATATTTTATCTGGATTTAAATCACCACATAACCTACTTTTCAGTTGCTCATTGATAGAACTATTTGTTAAATAATCTATACGAGGTAGGCCTGAGCAAATGAATTGATTATCTGAAAATCTATATGCTGACTTGAAAATACTTTTCCAATAAGTTGATGAAATTACAAAATAATGCCATTTCTGAAAATCTCGTTTTAGCAGTTTACTCAACCAAGACTTTCTTAAGTTGTTGAATATTGTATGATCAAGACCAATTTTCTTTGTAGGAGAACCATGCCACAAATTTACTAACACTGTTCTGCAGTTATAATATTGGGATACATCAGAGTAGGAGTGAGTAAAAAATATATAAGAAGCCCTTAGGGAGTATAAGTTCGCTTTGAAAGAGCCTCTTTTTATAAAGGTTCCATTGCCGAAATCCATTTCTTTACCTTCTCCTACCCAGTAAACCCTGTAATTACGGTTGGCTTTTATATATTCCATCAAAAAACGACTATTATCCGAATAATAACCAGTATGAGTTCCAAACAAGAGTAATTTATTATTAACTGGTATCAAAAAAGAAAATAGATTAACCGCTAAGTTAAAAAGTCTACTAATAACTTTAGTTATCATATACAAGTACCTCTCTTCTAAAAAGTTTAAAATAATAAATGCTAATTGACAAAAATACAGGGACTAATAATAGAAGAAATTTTGGTTGGGTATTACCTATAAAACTAGAGTAAGAAAGAAATACTATAATTACTGATGAGAAGAGAGCTAAAGTCCCAAAATTAGTACTTCCGATAAACTTATAATTATAATATATATAAATTGAATTAAGTATAATATGAACAAGAACCTGAACATAAAATCCTACTTCATAACCATATATTGGGATAAGACTAAAGTTTAAAGCTACACTAATAAGTAATACAGATAGTACAGATAAAATCCTTAAAATTGGCCTATCTGAAAGCCCCAAACTTACACCATATACTAAGCCTAAACTACGCATAAATGCTACCAAAATAATTGCCCACACATACTTGCTCACACTTAAATAATTCTCTCCATATAAAAATGCTACTATTTCAGAATCAAACACAGTTAAAATAACCACATATGGAATCATTATAGATGCTTGTATATTAATTGATAATTTAATTAATTTAGAATACTGTTCTGTATTATTCATATATGATTTGGCTAGAGATGGGAGTATAACTTGCTGCAGAATTTCAGAAATCATTACACCAATGACTATGAACCTTAAAGTGTTTTGATATAATCCAATAAATTCTTCACCACCATAATAAGCTATTATCTGGCTATCAATTTGAAAGTAAGCAATAGCAAAAATAACATGTAAACCATACATACTCCCATCTTTAAATATTTTCTTTTGTTCAATGGCTAAAGTATCAAGCATTTTCATAGAGAATTCGAAACGAATGTATAGTCGCCACAAACTGAATATTGCACTACAAATGCGGCTAAACAATAAAGCAAGCGCAAATGTTTCTGCACTCAATCTTTCGGATACATACAAAACAACCATCAATGAAAATAAAACACCGAGCTGAAGTCCATATATCAGTGATTCATCTATAAATATATTTTTTGCTTTTATTGCTGCAGATCCAAAGGTAGCGAAAGAGAAAAATATACCGCTTAAAGCAATCAATAAAATCGTATAAAAGTTTTTTGTTTCGTAAAACATTAAGTAGCAGTATGCTATCACTATCATCGAGACAAATAATGAGAGTAACAATTTCTGAAACAATATTTTCCAGATCACGTTTTCTATACGGTTTGCATTAATTTCTTTTAAAATTAAAAAATTATAACCATATTCTGAAATAGCTGAAAAAATAATTGCCAGGGTATAAGCTAATGATACTGCTCCATATTCATCTACTGGCAATATATGAGCCAATATAAAGAAAACGCCTATTGATAGAAATGACTTAAAAATTAAGGAAATTAATGAGATCAGTAAATTATTATACATATGTGAATTCTAAATAAAGAATGATAAAAGCTTATGAGGTTAAGATACATCTTTATCATAATTTAAATTACCTTTTCAACTCCAGACATAATTATTACTAAAGTTCCACTCAGATCATTAATAAAAATTCTGTCCTCGATAATCCACTATCAATAGAAATTACTCATAGGTACTTGTTGAAGCTATGTAATATCAACCTTAATTTCTTAAATTTTTTAGGGTCTCATTAATAAGTGTCGAAGATGTGGACTTAGTATAAGGAAAGTAGATAATATTTACTCCCTTTTGTTTCAAATCATCCTCATATTTCTTCCACTTATCATTCTTAAACCAGTCATCACCTACAAATAGTATATTAAATTTATATCTTTCAAGTGCTTCAACCTTATTCATATTTAATTGAGGTACTGCAAGGTCAACATAACTACATGCACGAACTATCTCAATTCGCTCATCATATGGAATTACTGATTTTTTATTCTTATATGATACCAGTTCATCAGATGTTACACCTACAATCAACCTATCACACAAAGAACTTGCGTTTCTTAGTAAGTTTACATGTCCAACATGAAATAAATCAAAAACACCAGTTGTATATCCAATTATCATCTTAATATCTCCAAATTTTTATCAAACCACAACTGATATGAACTAAGATTACCCTTATTATCAAATACTTTAGTTAGATCAACAGGGAAACCAATTTTCTTCTCATATGCAAACTCATTACCTTCAAAAGCAGCTGTTATTTTTCTAAGAGGGATCTTGCCTAGTTTATTCTTCATTAATGAGTCTTTTTGTAGCTTTCTTGCAATATCGAAAATATGTAAATTTGCTATTGGTTCTCTGCCTTCAACACCAGCAGCCATTAATGAAAAATCCAAGCGCCTAAATAGAATCGGCATATGATACCTAATAAAGAACCATCTAACGATTTCAAAAGGCGATTTGAGATTACAAGAATCGAATATCTTTTCAAACTTTGAGTATAGCTCACTACTTTTATTTGGCATTTGATAGCAGTAATACTCTAAGAAATCATTTAAACTAAATTGATTTAGATTTGCGAAATGGCTAAATATTCTATCATACCCCCCAAAAAACTCATCTGCACCTTCACCTGATAGCAGTACCTTAATTCCATCTTGCTTAGCGATTAGAGCTATCCTAAATAGTAGGACTTCATTTGGTACCGATAATGGCTCACCTCTAAGTTTTAACAGATACTCGAAATCATTTTTATATTCTTTAGCCGTCATTTTATGTATAACTAATTTCTCTATATTCTTACTTTCTAAAAATGATATATCCTCATCATTTTCAAAACCTATAGAATAATATTTATTAAATTCTCCGATATTTTTAATTAAATTACTATCAATGCCTCTACTCAACAGTAACCCAACGGGAACGTCGGCAATTAATCTAGAGTTAATACCGTCACTTAACGCTGTTAATAACTCTTTATCAGAAATATTTTTGTAATCTCTTTCCAAAAACTGTTCTAAATTAAAATACGCTCCTTTAGCGTAGCACGATCCTGGGGCAACCTCTTTTACACCTAGAAAATACGAAGATGCAAATATTGGCGCTCTAAGACATTTATATTCTTCTATTGCTTGTTGATTAACTCCACACCCGAAAAGATTTTTCAATACAGCAGGTTCTGATGAAAAACTGACCTTACCCTTTTCCTCGTAGTAATAAAGAGGTTTTACTCCAAATCTATCACGACAAGCATATTCTATTTTTCCATCATTATTAATGTAAACAAATGCAAAAAAACCATCCAGCTCATTAATTGCTAACTTATTATCTTTACACAAATCAGAAAGTAACAATGAATCGCTAAAATATTCTATAGAGTAATATTTCTCTCCAAGTTCCTTATAATTTAAAATTTCTCCATTAAATACTAAAATTCCACCTCTACTATCTCTAATTGGTTGATTTGCCTCATCGTCAAGATCAATTATTGCTAATCTTGCATGATATATACTCCAATCACCTACTTTAACAACTCCAGACTGGTAATCTGGACCTCTAAATGAAAGAAACTTATCTATAATCAACGAATGTTCTTCAGATATAATATTTGAATTACTTATAAAAAATCCACACACAAATAAATTTCCCAGTTATTAAATAGTTTAGCTTTAGAGATAAAAAATTAGAGAGTTTAATAATTACTTTATAGGTAAATTTCCGCTATTAATTTTTTATCTTCAGGTTATTAATGAACAATATATTGAAGATATAAATCAACTATCATTTAGTTTTGGTTTTCCAAATAGAAAGCTCATAATTACAATAAACATACTAAGTACCCCTCCAATAATAACAGCTATAATAGAGATTAGAGCTCGTAACGGCTTTGACTTTTCCTCAGAAACCATAGCCTCACTGACTATTTTAAATACATATTCATCACTCACCTCTGCTAACATCAGTGTCTTGGTCTGTTCCTCAATGAGCTGGTAAAAAACTGATTGCATTTCAGTATTACTGATTTCATTAATTTTCTTACTCAAGTATTCAATACTTTTAGTTGCTTCCATTCTGTCTTGAGACTGTAAGTGGTCATTAACAGCCTGCACTAGCTTATCTGCCCATTGTTTTGCAATAATAGGCGAGTAATATTCGACTGAAAGACTTATTAGTCCACTCTCTTTATTTTGACTTACGGAAATTCGGTCTATAAATTCTTCATACAGTTCCCAACTAGAAGGCTCTGATTTTTGCCCTTTACTCTCATCGAAATCTCTTACCCAATGTTTGGTTTCAAGATTGTATAAATCTTCATCTATTATTAGTTGGTTAGTTGCTCTATCCCAGCCTTTGGCAGCAAACACTTCCACCTGAATATTATTCTTTTTAATAAACCCCTCTAAAAACCCCCATGTCTTTAGTATCTCCATAGCGACAGTAGTTTTATCATCTCCACCACCGCCTCCTAAATTAATGCCTGCAAGAGATGCCAGCCCCCCAAACTGTCCAGCCAGCTTAGAAAGCGATGAAGCACTGGAACTTGATGCGGGAGATAATAAGGTTGTTGCTTTGTATTCATTTGGGAGTGAAAATGCATATAAAACAGATACAATTGCAAAGGTAGTAGTAATACCTATGATTAACCACTTGCCTTTCCAAATGGCATTCCAAAGTTCTCTAAGGTCAATTTCATCGTCCGTTTGAAGTTGGATTTGATAGCTTTGAGCATTCATAGCTGTTAGTGTTTGAATATTGGCCTCTAGGGCTTTGTTTTTATCTTCGAGTTGTTTTAGTTTGTCTTCAGTCATAGTTTGTTATTCTTCGCTTTGTAACCATAAATAGTAATCAACATGGGTGTTATCAAAAAATGGTTTTAAAGGTGGCGCCCAGCCGGGTTTCACTGTCTTGTCTGTTATAAGAATCAATTATATCTGAATATTGACCAAGATGAACCTTAAGTTCGCCGAGTTTCATCTGGCGTTGGTAATTCACAACGAATTCAGTTAACTCTTTCTTTTGTAAAGAAATGCTATGCTCCCTAAGGCCGTCTAAATTCATGCGAATGTCTCTAAACAGTATATTAAGAGATTGCTGGGTATCGAGACGCACGTTGGCAGCAATAGTCACTATTTCAGTATCATTATCTGTGCTTGCTCCAATTGTTCTGCCGAGGTAGCGGTAACCAGTTCTATAGATGGTGTGATTATATGCTAGATTGTATACCAATCCGAGGCTTGATGAATGAGTACGAGTATCACTGTATTCCACAGTAAGTTGCATCGGGTAGTCAAACACAGCTTGATGAAAACTTATTCCATACTGATGAGAAGTTCTGCTTGGCTGATAGTTGGACTCATCCTCACCCATCATTTGAGTATATAGACTCACAGGATAATCTATTGGAAGTCGCCATCGTATATCCACTGCAGCAAGCTGATTTCCAGGCTCGTTTGAATCACTAGATCCGCATGCATCAATTCCACCTGAGCCACAATTATCTCTACCAAAAAACATATCAATAAATGAACTTAAGCTCTCAGGCCTACCATCACCGCCCCACTGAGCAGTTCTTCTGAGTCCAATTTCCAATGAATCAAGGGGCTTAAATGATAAGGACAGGCCTAAGAACTTGGCATCGTTAATATGCCTTTCATCATCCAAAACATTAGCAAACGCCTGAAATGTCCAAGGGCCAATCCAGCTTAGCCAATCACTTTCAAAAGGAGTTGAATAGTTTCGCGTGAAAAATAAGCCAGGAGATGGTCGTGCGTTATTCGTTAATATCAAAGATGAATCCCAACCTGGCCCCCACCATTTATCAATCCATCCATAGCCTAAGGCAAAATTATCAAATATGGTGGTTATATAGGAGCCATCATATCTGACTTCATCTGAAGTTTGTCCTGCAGCAATATATGGATTATAAGCATACTCAAGTTTCACGTTATAAGCCCAAACATCGCCCATGGCTTGATTCTGAACAAAAGCTGAGGATTCCTCTCTTGGGCTATTACTAAAGCCTCTAATAAGTTCAGGATCACTTGCTAAGCTTACTCCTACACTTGCACTTGAAGAAGTCTGTTTGCGAAACTCCTTTTTTAACCTAATTAGCGCATCTTGTTGCTGATTAGATAGCTTATTGAATTCAGCTGATTCCATTGCTGAATCTAGATCACGCTTAATACCACTCCACATTAATGGCCATGTCGTAATTGGTACTGTGATAACGCCGGTATCAGATAGGTATTCAATGTCACTGCGTAACCAGGTATCGCCAACCTCTATCCATGGGCCGGCGAATGTTGGCAATGAGAATATTGACAAAAGTAGTGTTAGTAATGAATGCTTTATATATTTCATTATAGAATAATCTTAATCTTGTTCTCTTTAAAAATCCGTGTAATCAAGAGTAGCACTCTGTTGTATTGTCGGCCTAAAGGCCGACCTACATTTAGAATGATTTAATTGCGGCGGCGCCTAGGGCCATTTGGTAGACGATTTGGCTTACTGTTGACCAAAGTGTTAAGTTATCTAATCGATCAGTATCAAGTGGCACTACCACTGTGTCACCTGGCTCCATCAAAACATCATCTTTAAACCAACCGCGCTTTTCAGGTAAAAACACCGAGCCATCAGCTTTTATTACGTAAATTCTACTCTCATCAGCTTTCTCAGTGGTTCCACCGCTCAAATCAATATAATCCTTGTGGTCAAGATTTAAACCGAATAAGTGTGATGTTGGGTTTTGCACTTCACCAATTATGGTTATTTCTTGGCGATAAGTAGGCACGATTAGTGCATCACCATTACGTAACTGGATATCATCAATATCACCAGACCAGATACTGGTGAGATCAACGACTAGGCGCCCTGTTGCTTCACTATCCTCAAGTGCTGACTGTAGGATTTCCATAGTTGCCACATCGGCTTTCTTTTGGGAGTTTGCATCTTCTAACTGAGCTGCTGCGATATCAGATTGTAATCTATCGTTCAGTTCATCTAGTTGCTTCGCTTCTCTTTTTCTAAGTTCCTCTCGGCTGAAGAAAGCCGCTTCAACATGGGCTAACTCTGTAAAACCACCAGCACGTTTAATAATATCGGTTAATGTTTCCCCTCGGTAAAACTCATATATCCCAGGAAACTTAACTTCACCTCTTAGTGTAATCACCAATTTTTCTTGGTAATTTGGTATGGTCTGAACCGTTAAAGCATCACCCGCTTCGAGTGAGTGAATCTGTCCAGTTTTTTCTGAATCTAAGGCCGTAACAGTTATATGTTTTATCGATGCCTTAGAAGAATTTGAATAGTCCTTTCGTGTTATTTCAGCGCTTTCGGTGTACGCAGAATCTTTTAAACCACCACCAGCGTTGATTAGCTCTTCAACATCCATATTGAGTGTCATTGGATATTCGCCAGGAAATTTCACTGCACCAGCTATTTCGACAACTGATGCGGCCTTACCATTCTTTTCTTGTGCCTTGAGTTGAGTTACTAGTGGTTCTATAAGTTCAAGCCGTTCCTCAATTGCAGAGAAAATTATGATTCGATCCCGAGAGGTAAGTATTAAATTATCCTTGTCTTGTTTATTTTCAATAATTGAGCGAAGTGAAAACTGTAGAACTTCAATTTCACGAGTACCCTTCTTCTCACGGACAATGATTGAATAATCTAGGTCAGGAATAGGTTGAAGTAAGTTGATATCAGTAATTAAATCTGAAATACGCATACCTGACTTAAAGCTAAAGCCACCTGGGCGATATACATGCCCTTCTAACATTACGGTATCTTCAATATTATCTAATACGGAATGTATCTCTAAAAGATCACCATTCATTAACTTAGTTTGCTTACCTGATTGTGAAGATAAATCAATATCAACAACGGTACGTGCACCAGCATTATTGATCCGTTCAATTCGTGCAATCTGAGGGTAAGCAGTCGCAACATAGCCACCGGCAAGTGTAAGCAATTGTTCAATTTTAGTTTCTGTTTTTAGTTCGTAAATAGCTGGGCGTTTCACCTCACCAGTAACAGCAACCGTCTTACCTATTGGTGGAATGAAAATTACGTCACCTGGCATTAACCTGGCATCACCGCGCGTATCACCCTTTAAAAGTAGGTCATACAGATCTAATGTAGTAATAACTTCACCGCGGCGTTTGAGTTGTATATTTCTTAAACTACCTATTTTGCTAACGCCTCCACTCACAAATAATGCATTTGTAATAGTGGTTAACGAAGAAACTGTATATGAGCCTGGTCGATTTGCATCACCAAGAATGAAGACGCGAATTGAGCGTAACTCACCCATAGTAATGCTGGCTTGAACACCGATCATTTGTTTAGAAACGCGTTCATTAAGCAGATCTTTCATTTCGGTATAAGTTAAACCAGCTAAACTTATAGGGCCTAGTTCTGGAAATTGCACAGTACCGTCACGGCTAATAACCAGACTATAGCTATTGCTCTCTTTGCCGAACAGTTGCACATTGATTGTATCGCCTGGACCGATTAGATAATCATTCGTCACAGGTACATCTGTTGCTGGTGCAAAAGTAGTTGGAACACCATCAAACAAATCATAGCCAAATTGTTGTAATTCTACAGCTTCTTCTTCAGGTAGAAATTTCTCAATAAGTGATAAGTCAGAATCCTCGTCACTTTCACTAGGCAGAGTAGCTGGTTTTTGATTTAAATTGCCTTTTTTATTAAATGATTGTTCTATTGAACCAGTTTGGGCTCTCTGATTTTGCTCTCTCGGCAAAACAACTTGCGGATTACTCACTTCAGCAGATGCGCCAGTAGTATTCTGCACAGAGCTACATAATTCATCTAAATCATATCCAGCGGCTTTTGCCATTTGTCTTTGCTGAGCGCTGATATTATTACAAGCCTTAATCGCTTTATCTAGATTTGCCTCTGCAGCATGCATACTTCCGATTAGCAAGATGCTTAAAGCGATACACAAGGTTTGAATAATATGTGATTTAAATTTCTTCAATAAACTAGTCATTAGATACCTAATAGAAATATTTTTTTTGCAATTTATAGCCATGAAAATTCTGACAATGATTATACAGGTAAAGTATGCACCTGTCCCAGAGCAATTAATTGCTTAAATTTCAATCATTTGAGATCGCGCGTACAGTAGCATTAAAGCCCTATTCTTACAAGCAATTGAAGCGATTATAGCGTCCTAAATTAGTTAGATTACACTCGGGCGACGTGTTCAATTTATATTAGAAATAATTGTGAATAAAGCTATTTAGATTTAGCACTCTAAAGACAATAAAGAGACAGAATCTAAACTAAGTAAGTCCTTGAGCGATTCAATATTGGTATTATTAGTTACTAAGAGGCGCCAACTTGCGGTTCCAGTCTCAGATGCATCAATATCAGATATAATGCGTTCTGTTTGCTTTCCTATGGCATCAGATGAATCGATCACATCGATATTTGGCAGAATTTGCTGTATTTGGGCTTTCAATAAAGGAAAGTGAGTACAGCCGAGCACCAATTGATCTAAACTTTCGCTCTTTGCTGCGATTTTAAATGGGATTAATACCGATTTGAGTGCCTCTTCATCAATAGGCTCATTTCTAATGAATCGCTCTGCCATTTGGACTAACTCAGTAGAACCCACCCTCAACACCTTACATTCTGGGGCATAATCGTTAATCAATTGATCGGTGTATTCCCTGTTTATAGTGGCTGGCGTTGCGATAAGGCCTATCACCGCAGATTTGGTCGCTTCGGCAGCTGGTTTTATCGCTGGAACAACACCGATAACAGGTAGTTTAAATACCTCTCGTACTTCGTCTAGCGCGATAGTACTGGCAGTGTTGCATGCGATTACAATACAGTCTGGCTTGACCTTGCTCACAGCTGATTTTAATACCTGAACAATGCGCTGTTTTAATTCTGCATCAGATTTCTCGCCATAAGGAAAAAAGCCATTATCAGCAATCAGCCATAGGTCTGCCTTAGGTAAATAATTCCTAATGGAATTGGCAATAGGTAGGCTGCCTATTCCAGAGTCAAAAACGATTATTCGAGTCATACAATCTCTTAACTTTATGATTGACTGAATTATCCTTCACAAAACAATATAAATCCATGTTTCAAACATATTTGTGGGTCGGTCTTTAGGCTGACATGGGCGTCGCCCTGAAGGGCGACCTACAGGGTACGAGGTAAATGTGGGTCGGTCTTTAGGCCGACATGGGCGTCACCCTGAAGGGCGACCTACAGGGTACGAGTTGAATGTGGGGCGGTCTTTAGGCCGACATGGGCGTCGCCCTGAAGGGCGACCTACAGGGTACGAGGTAAATGTGGGTCGGTCTTTAGGCCGACATGGGCGTCGCCCTGAAGGGCGACCTACAGGGTACGAGGTAAATGTGGGTCGGTCTTTAGGCCGACGTGGGTCTCAAACTAAGAGTGCACCTACAGGGAATCACTATGAATTACGGAGTAAATTTTGTAATATTACTGCATTAGTATCGATTCGGCAGAGACGATGGAAGGAAACTACTATCAAATAAGCTATAAAGGGCAACTGGTTTCAGGTGCAGAACTGGTGCAGGTTAGAAATAACCTACAGCAATTGTTCAAAGCAACTGATGCCGTGATGGATAAGCTTATGTCAGGTAAGTCAGTTATCATTAAAAAAGCCATCAGCCAACAGAAAGCAACGGCATTTCAAAAAGCCATGCACAAGGCTGGAGCTATCGCGCAGGTATCGATGATGCCAGTTGAAGAAAACATTG